>Ga0209444_10000619_pt1 | contig 19619 bp, 18 predicted proteins | sample LauGreFaBDMM15DN_2_FD_188215 | JGI IMG/M metagenome (GOLD analysis project Ga0209444, IMG submission 188215) | Freshwater lake microbial communities from Lake Michigan, USA - Fa13.BD.MM15.DN (SPAdes) (version 2) | ecosystem: Environmental > Aquatic > Freshwater > Lake | place: Lake Michigan... | reverse complement strand
CTCCACAAATCACCGCGCCCGTCAATGGCAACATTGTGATTTTCACGCAGCAAAATGTGGATTCGAAAAAACCTGCAGAATCTCTTGCTGCGAGCGTGGCCCTACCCGCAGACATGAAGCGTGTCGTTTTGATCATTCTGCCAGCTGCCACCGAAGGGGCCAAGCCGCCTTATCGCATGGTTGTGATGAATGACTCGCCCGCGTCGTTTAAGAAAGGTGAGTCGCGTGCGCTCAACCTAACTACTGCTGATATCGCTGTGGAAGCTGGAGAGCATAAACTGCCCGTCAAGACTGGCCAAATCACAACTCTACCTGCAGTGACCAAGAGGGATGAATTTAACATGGCGCAAACGAACTTTTACTACAAAGAAAAAGAAGCGTGGGTGCCATTCATCGAGCGCCAATTGCAATATCTGGACACCACGCGGCGGATCTTTTTGGTCTACCTGACTCCAGGATCAACTCAGCCATTTGTGACGACTATCGTCGATAATGCTGCGGTTGCTCCGCCTGATGCAAATCCTTGATGATCCTTGCCTATGTCATTCGAAGTAATGAAGCGAGATCAGTAATAATTGTTAGGCAAATTACGCTTTCTGTGGCTCTATCTTAGTAGTAACAAGAATATGACCAGTTCAGAGAGAAATATTTGGATCGGAACCGCAACATTAGGTGCGGTTGTCGTGGGCTGGTTGCTGGGTCGAGCAACTTGGGTCGATGCTCAAGCTCAGAAAGTGGTTCAAACTCCCACTGCTTTGCCAGCAATTGTTGACCGTAAGTGGGGCAAGCGAACGTCTGAGAATGAAAGACTTCAGGGCTTTACGATCGATGACGCGGCGCTCAAGGAAGGAGCCTTGCTGGGGCAACGCTCTCTCATTTTTGCTACGTCTGAGGATTTGGCAGCATTTCTAAAGCGCGCAGGGGATAAGGTAAAAGTGTTGAACCGCATCGATGCGTTGAACGCCTTGCGCATAGGCTTTGGCGATATGTCCGATCTCGACGGGATACTTGATGGCTCTGAGGAGATGGGCTACATTTTCCCCGCCTACACGCCGAATCCTTCGGGTGGCGTGGTGCAGGCTGACGCCAAGCCGCTGGGCAATCGATTGCTGGAATGGCTAGGTCTTGGTGAGTTTGATGCAAGCTTGGGCAAAGGTGTGAAAATTGCGATTCTCGATACGGGTGTCGTGCCACATCCGGCTTATGGTGATCGGGTGAATAACATTTTCCTGATTGATGGAGCGCTTGATTACGCTGATTGGAATGGACATGGCACAGCAGCAGCTTCGTTGATTTTGGGCGATAATCAGCAAGTTCCCGGTGCCGCACCTGGGGCGGAGCTAAGCTCGTGGGTGGTGGCGGATCGCGATGGAGTTTCCAATAGCGCGTTGATCGCCCAAGCCATAGTGGCAGCAGCAGATGCGGGAAATCCGATTATTTCCATCTCCATGGGCTCGTATGGTGATAGCTCGCTCTTGCGCGCTGCGGTTGAGTATGCGCAGAGCAAAAATGCGATTTTAGTTATTTCCTCAGGGAATGACGGTTACGGCCAATCTGCATATCCAGCTGCGTACTCCAAAGATTATCAAAATGTAGTGCCTGCGGTGGCATTAGACGCCCTCAACAATCACTTGCTATTCTCCAATCAAGCGCAAACTAACGCCCTATCTGCGCCAGGCTGGGGGGTGAATGCAGCCTATCCCGGTGATCAAATGGTTTCGTTTTCAGGCACCAGTGCATCGGCGCCGATCATTGCAGGCTCGATAGCCGCGGTGATGTCGGCACAAAATTGCAATGCACAACAAGCACTCGCCGCGATTTACAAATACACCAATGAGGCTGGCGCTGCGGGTTATGATCCTTACACAGGTGCTGGGGCAGTCAACATTGGACGTATTTTGCAAAAAAACACCAGTGGCATTTACGATGCGGCTGCGGCTTCGCATTTGATCACTCCACCGCGCACGGGAGTGGCGGCAAATGTCCAAGTGAATATACAAAATCAAGGAACGGCGACGCTGACGAATGTCCCAGTGGAAGTCACCACCCCGTCAGGCACTTCCATTTTATCAGTACCATCACTCGGCGCTGGCGAGGTGAAAAGCTTCACATTATCCTTGCCCAATGCCGCATTTGCCAATGGCGCATCAGTCTCGGTGTCCTCCTCCATCAAGGCAACAGATGCAGTCTACAAGAACAATACTCGGACTACGACATACAGCCCACCTCCCGTGGCTGATTAATTAGAGATACGCAATGGCTCGTCGCTTAGGCGATCCGTGGTCACAATGATTCATTTGCTGTTACGGATGGGCTTTCTCTATACCATCACTTGGTGAACGAGATCCAGGCTTGACGAAGTACATGATTGGATGTTAGAAAATCACGCGCCACCTATGAATCAATCACGTCGTCAATTTGTCCGCACCGCTCTGGCTAGTTCAGTCGCTGCATCACCACTTTTTTCCAACATCAGCTCCGCAGCCGACGAAGATCCGCAGGTCATGGGCCAGGGGGATTTCCGTTATCGTCACGCCAAGAACTGGTCGTTCAAGCGCGATGAGAGCCCCGTTGCCGTGAAGGATTGTCACGAGTTTGCTCGCACGAAGTCTGGCAGTCAGATTCTGTGCACAACGCACACGGCAAATAATCTCATAGAGTTTTCTCCCGATGGCAAGGTGATCCGCACATTTGGCACAACCTATCCCGGCGCTCATGGGCTGAATCTTTCGAATGAAAATGGCGAGGAGTTCCTGTGGCTGACCGATACCCAGCGTCGGATTGTGGTGAAGCTCGACATGAAAGGTCGAGAGGTTCTGACCTTGGGCTGGCCCAAAGAAACGGGAAAATACGCCGAAGAAGGGAAATTTTGCCCGACCGAGACAGCGGTAAATCCAGTGAATGGAGACATTTATGTAGCCGATGGCTATGGCAGCAACTTTTTGACTCATTATTCGGCCAAAGGGGAAATCAAGGGTTGCTATCAGCATGAAGGCTTCAATTGCATCCATGGCGTTGCTTATGACGATCGCGATAAAGCAAATCCACAGTTGCTGGTGACCTCGCGCGCGGCAAACAAACTATTCAGTCTCTCGCTGGATGGAAAAAACCTCGGGCACAAGCATTTCCCTGGTGCATGGATTTGTCGTCCGGTGATCAACGGAGAAAATGTTTTCTTCGCGGTGATCAATTCGGGGCGCCTCGAGTGGGGAAGTGATTTCCGTGGATTTATCATGGTATTGGATCGCAACAACGAGCCGATTTCGCTAGTTGGTGGCCAAGCACCAGCGAAAGATGGCACTGGTGAAGCCGCATTGTATCGGAACCACGATCCCAAGCCATTTTTGAACTGCCACGACGTGAGTTTCGACCAAGAAGGCAATCTTTACGTGGCGCACTGGGCCTCGAATGAAACGCATCCGTTCAAATTGGAGTTGGTTCGCTAACGCTGGTTGATCTGGCTTGTGGCGTTTCGTTGCAAGATTTCAAGATTTTCAAGATGAACAAGATCGAGCTATCTTTTACTTGGGTTCGATCAAACTGCTGTGCTAAACTCTGCGGTTCAAACCCTTCATAACGTAATAAAAAACACCGCTCGGCGAACCGGGCGGTGTTTTCGTTTGAGGTTTCTGTTCTAGAGGCAGACCGTGCGATTAAGCAGCGGCTTTGGCTTCCAGAGCTTTCTTGGCCTGAGCGACGATGGCACTGAAAGCAGCAGCATCGGTGATCGCCAGATCCGAAAGGATCTTGCGGTCGGCTTCGATACCAGCAGCCTTGAGACCTTCGATGAAACGCGAGTAGGTAAGACCTTCGTTGCGAGTCGCAGCGCTTATACGTGCGATCCACAGACGGCGGAATTGACCTTTGCGCTTCTTACGGTCGCGATATTCGTAAGTTTGTGCCTTACGAACAGCGTCCTTCGCATAGCGGAAAAGCTTCGAGCGGAAACCGCGGAAGCCTTTCGCACGGAGCAGCGTACGCTTGCGGCGTTTGCGGCTGGCCGGGGAATTGGTGGCTCTTGACATGTGTTTGTTTGTTCTATCGGCAGGCTGTTGTTTTCAAATACTCCCACAGTCTCGCCTGACGAATGACTCCGGTGAAGGAGCAGGCTGTGTGGAGTCCACCCGAACCGCGGGTGGGTGCGCAGATGTCACTGCGACTCAATTAACCGAAAGGCAGGTTCTCTTTGACATTTTTGATGTCAGCAGCGGAAACTAGACCTGCGCGCCCGAGAGCACGCTTACGCTTCGAACTCTTCTTTTGAAGAATGTGGCGCTTGCCTTGTTTACGACGTAGAACTTTGCCTGTGCCGGTGATCTTGAATCGTTTGGCGACAGCTTTTCTTGTTTTGGATGTGCCTGATGGACCTGGCATGGGGCGCAGAGAATAGCGATCGAAAGTGATGTGGCAAGTAAAAAGTAATGAGAAATGGAAATTTTTGACGATTTTTTCATTTGGTTCTTCATTCTCCCACAATTTGTGATACTTTTGCCCTCCGAGCGCGCTGCGAAAGCGCGAATCAGGTGACAAACGTATGAGTGAAAAAGTGAAGGGAATCGAGTTGGCGCAAGCCTGTGCAAAAGCCGCCGAAGAAATGCAGGCGGAAGATATTCAGGTCTGGGACGTAAGCGGACTCTCGACGATCACGGATTTCGTGGTTCTCTGCTCTGGCTCCTCCATGCCTCACCTGCGTGCGATCATGCGCGATGTGGCAGGTCACGTGATCGAGTGGCACGATGTGCGTCCGATTTTATCAGAAGGCAATGCCGACAGCCGTTGGGTGGTGCTTGATTACATCGATGTCATGGTTCACGTGCTCCATTCGGAAATGCGCGAATTTTACGATCTCGAATCACTGTGGGCCAAGGCAAAACCAGTCGAGTGGCGATGATGTCTATGTGAGCGGTAGATCCGTTGATTGATCGAAAAAAGTACTGCCTCGTTGGCAGTGCTTTTTTTCATTACAGGATTTCCTAGCAAATTTTAGAGATGTTTAGCGTGCCATTCTTGGTAGGCTTTTGGCGAAATTTCTGAGGGCTTGATTTCCGAGCGACCGCCCCAAAATACGTTGGTGTAGCTCACGGGCATGCCGACGGATTCGAGGTGGCTATCAATCGCAGCTTTGTGTTCCAAAACACGAGCTTTCTCGGTGCCGTGAACGACACCCATGATATTGACATCGCCGAATTGCGGGCCGCCCTCGCGCCAATAGCAATGGGTCATGCAATGGTGACGTCCGACCTCGCTGCCTCCTTCGATCTCACGACCTTTTGGCACGGCCCAGTGGAAGAGACCATTGAAGCGGGTCACGCGCTCGCCAGTTGCAGATGGTTTGACGTGTTCGAGGAAAGTGGAGAAACGACCGATCACTTTTTTCACATTGAGGGTCTCGGCAACTTCGCAGAAGCGAGCTAAGGAAACACCAGCAATTTCGGCACGTTTGTCCCAGGGATGTGAGCCGATTTCGTCGAGGGTAAGTTCTTCTTTGAGCGCGAGCAATACATCCCATTCTTCTTGGTCGAGATCGACGGTGGCAGTGGTCATCATCACCGCAGGTTCATCGGTTTTATCACCGGGTTCGAGGGTGCGGCGTCTGATGTGGCCTACGCCGAGGGCGAAGACCCCGTTGGCGGGCATGAGCAGGTATTCATCTGCTTTAACCAATCGCTTGAGCACGGTGGCATGATGGTCGAGCGATTGACCGACGGGCACTTTTAGGGTGGTCCACAGTCGGTAGCCGGAGCCGGAAACTTCAGTATCGGTCGAGCGGATAACAACGTGCCCCGAGAATGGATCTTCCTTGGACATGAACTCGAAGGCATCGTTGAGATGTTCTTCGGGCAAACGCCAAGCGACGAGAGCTCCGTGGGCAAGCTTGGTTGAGAGTAAGGTTTGGCGCACGCGGCGAATGACGCCAGCCTCAAGCATGGCTTTGATGCGCTCGATGACGGTATCAAAGGGCACTCCTGATTTTTCGGCAATTAGTTCAAAGGGGTGGGCTTGGAAACCTGAGATCAGGTCTTCCGAAACAGCGAGAATTTGCGCGTTGATCGGGTCGTTGTGTTCCGTGGGGATCATCAGTAAGTAAACTTCGTTTTTTGGTTTGAGAGGAAGGGAGCGGATGCATTATTGCGCTGCATTTACCAAAGTGATCGACTCGATAACCACGTTGGCGGTGGGGACATCAGGGCTGGGTTGGGTGATTTTTTCGCCAGTGGTGGGGTGAATCATTGTGAGCGGAGTCATGCCGGTGGGCACGGCCTTGATCTTGTCCACGACATCCATGCCTTCGACGACTTTGCCAAATACGGCATAACCGTGACCATCGGGGCTGGGGGCATTGAGCATGGCGTTATCGACGGTGTTAATGAAGAACTGAGCGGTGGCGGAGTTTGGATCGCCGGTGCGAGCCATGGCGATGGTGCCACGGTCGTTTTTGAGTCCATTTTTGGCTTCGTTGGCGATGCCTTTACCGGTAGTTTTTTCGACGAGGCTGCCGCTTTCTGCGCTAAAGCCGCCACCTTGAATCATGAAGTTGCCGATGACGCGGTGGAATACCGTGTTGTCGAAATGTTTTTTCTCTACGTAGCTGAGAAAGTTCGCCACGGTGACTGGCGCTTTTTCCTTATCGAGCTCGACCACGATGGAGCCGTGATTGGTTTTGATGTTGATTTGGGATTCTGCTACAGCGGTTTCAGTTGCTGCAGGAGCCTTGGTTTCTGCGGGCTTTTCTTGGGCGTTTTCCTTGGTATTGCAGGAGAATAGGGCCATGGTGGAAATGATTAGTGTGGCAAGTCGTAGTTTCATCGTGTAGAAAGTCTAGCCCAAGAACGGGCTACTGACAAGAACGAGGTGCGAAAAATTATACACATCGATATGGACTGCTTTTACGCAGCGATTGAGGAGCGCGAAAATCCATCGCTGCGAGGGAAGCCTGTGGCTGTTGGCGGCAATGGGCGGCGTGGCGTCCTGACTACGGCGAATTATGTAGCTCGCAAGTATGGATGCCGCTCGGCAATGCCTGTTTTCAAGGCCTTGGCACTGTGTCCGCATTTGGAACTGATCCCCGTGCGCTTTGAGTTGTATCGGGCTGTGAGTTCGCAAATCCGTGCGATTTTTGGTCGCTTCACCGAAAAAATCGAACCGCTATCGCTCGATGAGGCCTACTTGGATGTGAGCGAGTGGCAAACATCAGGCGCGGCGATCGCTCGCGAGATCCGTGCACAGATTTTCGAGGAAACGCAGCTGACGGCATCGGCGGGCATTGGGCCTAACAAATTGATCGCAAAAATCGCCAGTGACTGGGAGAAACCGAATGGTCAGCATGAAGTGAAGCTCGATGATGCTGCCGAATTTATGCGCAGATTGCCGGTGGAAAAGCTCTGGGGCGTGGGCAAGAGAATGAGCGAGCGTATGTCGGCAGTAGGCGTGCGAACTTGTGAGGACCTCAGACGCATGGAGCGCGCGGACTTGGTCAAGCGGTTTGGCAGTGTAGGCATTGATCTGTGGGACATGTGCCGGGGGATCGATGCCCGTGAGGTCGAGTCGGAGCGCTTGAGCAAGTCGCTCAGCGAAGAAAAAACCTTCTTGGATTCCATCGAGACCTTGCCGGCGCTACGATCTCTGCTGGGGGCAATGATTGCCAGTGTGCGTGATGATTTTCAGCGGCATCACATTGATCGAGCGATACGCGGGGTGGTCGTGAAATTGAAATTTACCGACTTTCAGAGGACAACGGCCGAGCGCGCTGCGACATACATGGACGAGGCGGTGTATGGTGAATTGCTCGAAGAAGCTTGGCGGCGGGGAAATGGTCGTGCCGTGAGGCTTCTAGGAGTTGGCCTGCGCTTTGCTGATGAGGTTGATCAGCAACAAATGGAATTTTTGCTCGCCGAGGAGTGACCAATTAATAAGTTGGCGCTCCATAAGGGTCGTAGCCGTCGCCACCACCACTATTGTTGCGGGATTCTTGGATTTTGTTCTTCGTCCAGATCACGCCTTGCTTGCCATCGCGATAGATCCCGATGGCTGTGTTGCAAGAAACGAGGCTGAGTGCAGCAGCGCAGAGCAAAAAGTATTTCATACGCGTTCAGAAATAGTATAATTTGACAATCTGGCAAGTGGAAATTTTAGCGGGCTCATTTTTTCCCCGAAAAAAAGTCGTAACAAATTACAAAAGGGAAGTCCGGAGAGTTGGTTACGAGTCGGGCCTGCGCTTCCTCTAGCTCGCGGCTCTTCCGTAATGATTCCTCCATGGCGGCTGCAAAACCCTTAAGAGTCATGCCCGCAAAGGAATCACCTTGCGGCTAAATCCTCAGACCGAGGTCGAATGTTCCTGGCGTTGGGTCATGTGCTGTGACGTCAACGATGGTGAAACACCCGATCCACAAAAGAGTTCTCAGAAGTAGGAAAATGGGGTGTTCCATGGTGTTACTCGATGATTTTCACACGAAGCCACGAAGATTTGGAGAAAGTCATGAGGTGTTGAGAGAATGAGAAAAAAACTTTGCGCTTGTCTCTGCAGACTCCGCGCCTCAGATTTTCATTCGACTCATCGGGGGTTGATTTCGGCTTTGTTTCCTTACCTTTCTTTTCATCGCAGGAAGGTCGTTTGCCACAGAAACGATGGAGGGCAAGGGGCTGGGGTGATATTCGTCATGTTCCTCGATGCCGAATATCAGCTTGCCCCAACAGAAAAAAATCCCACCCCACCTGCGATTGTCGCGTGATGGGGTGAGATGGATTGAATCGAAAAACAAGGACGATTAGAGTGACTTCAGAGTCTCTTTGATCGCATCGAAGTTTGGCAGATCTTTCGGATGCTCTTGGACCTCGGCATATTGAACAATGCCGTTTTTATCGACGACAAATGCCGAGCGTTTTGGCACGCCACCCATGATCAAGTTGGCCTCGGGCAGGAATTGCTCGTAAGCTACGCCATAGGTTTTGGCTGCTGTGTGCTCGTAGTCGCTGAGTAGTGGTATGGTGATGCCTTCTTTTTCTGCCCAAGCAGCTTGCGCAAAGGGATTGTCGCCACTGATGCCGATCACTTTGGCATTCAGAGCCTCGTATTCGGCGATGCCATTGGAAATATCGCAAAACTCTGTAGTGCAAACGCCCGTGAAGGCCATGGGCACGAAGAGGATCAGGATGTTCGAGGAACCTACGTGTTCGGACAGAGTGAACAGGGCTGGGCCGTCGGCGGCTTTGGTCACGAGTGTGAAATCTGGTGCTTTATCTCCTACTTTAATTGACATATCAGTATATTGGTTGTTCAAGGGGGCGCGCCATCCTACTGCAATCTGGCAACTGGTCAACCCTGCGCGATGACTTTTATGTTTGAATTTTCTCAAATCGGTTTGCGCCTCGGCGGCTCTAGTGGCATTTCTGAATTGATGGATGACCTTGGTCAGGCTCTAGCTCATGGCGGCTCGGACATCAAGATGTTAGGCGGTGGTCAACCCGCGCACATCCCTGCCATCGATGCTCGTTGGCGCGAGCGCATGGAGGAAATCCTTCGCAGCGAGGGTGAAATGGAGCGTTGCCTCGGTAACTACGAGCCACCACGCGGCAATCCAGCATTTTTACAATCGCTCGCCACGATGCTGCGGCAGCAGTTTTCTTGGGATGTTTCGCCTGACAATCTCGCCATCACCTGTGGTGGACAGACGGCATTTTTCTTTTTGTTTCACTTACTTGCAGGGGAAATGGCCGATGGCCGAAAGCGCAAGATTTTGCTACCCTTGGTGCCCGAATACATCGGCTACGCCAATCAATCGGTGCGCGATGATTTGTTTCATGCTCATCCGCCGCGGATCGAACACACAGGCCCGCATGAGTTCAAGTATCGCGTCGATTTCGATACGCTGAGCATCGGTGACAACATCGCGGCGATCTGTGTGTCGCGTCCCACCAATCCCACGGGCAATGTTCTCACCGATGATGAAATTGCCCGCCTCGCCGTTATGGCCAAGGACCAGGGGATTCCTCTGATCATTGATAATGCCTACGGTGCGCCCTTTCCAAACATCATTTTCACTGAGGCGACACCGGTCTGGAATGAGCACATCATCCTCACCTTGAGCTTGTCGAAACTGGGCCTGCCCGGCACACGCACGGGGATCGTGGTGGCACATCCTGCAGTGGCAGCTGCGATTGCAAACATGTCGGCGGTTGTAGGACTATCAAATCCAAACATCGGTCAGGCCATTGTGCGTCCGCTGCTCGAATCGCGAGAAATTTTGCGCCTCTCGAACGAAGTCGTGCGACCATTTTATATCAAAAAATCCCAGCAAGCGCAAAACTGGGTGCGTGAGTATTTTGCCGAGCGATTTGATTATCACTTCCATCGCAGCGAAGGAGCGTTGTTTCTGTGGCTGTGGTTTCCTGGGCTGCCGATCACCTCGCGCGAGCTGTATGAGCGACTGAAAGCACGCGGTGTGTTGATCATTTCGGGGCACTACTTTTTCTTTGGGCTCGATGACAGCGTGGAATGGCGGCATCGCCATGAATGCCTGCGCATGACATTTACGATGCCCGCGGAGATCGTGAGCGAGGGAATTCGCATCATCGGACAGGAAGTCGAACGCGCGTGGCATAAATTGGAAAAAAAGTGAGAATTTTCAGAAAATAGTGCTTGTCATTGGTTCGTAAATCAGTATCTTTCTCCGCCCCTGAGGGGAACAACCACATAGCCTCGTGGTGTAATGGTAGCACAACAGATTTTGATTCTGTTTGTTTAGGTTCGAATCCTAGCGAGGCTACTTTTTCGTCATTACGAAAAAGATCCGCGTCACAGAGTGATCGCGCAGGATAGGCTCATAGTCTTTTTTTGATTGGTATGGGCGCATTGCTGTTTTCAGGGAAAAAACACGCATTTTTTCATTTTTCGCGTAAGATTTGCCCGATTTGTGGTAATATGACGCAACGATGAAGAAACATCCGGATAATGCGAACGAGGCCTTGGTGGATCATTTGACCCGCCAGCAATCGTCGTTGTTCCATTACATTCTCTCACTGGTGCCCGATCCAGTCTCAGCTCAGGATATTTTGCAGGAAACCAATTTGGTGTTGTGGCGTAAGGCTGCGGAGTATGATTCCGCGCTGCCCTTTATGCCGTGGGCCTGTCGCATCGCGTTGTATCAGGTGAAGGCACATCGCCGCGATCAAGCACGTGATTTGCATGTGTTTGATGACGATGTTCTCGATCAACTCGCCGCCGAGCCACCCGAAGCTCATATCGGTCGTCCTTTGGAACAGGGTTTGCGCGATTGCTTGGAGCGCCTGCCTGGCAAGCAACGAGAATTAATCATCGCACGCTATCAACCCGGGGCCTCGGTGGAATCGTTAGCGTTGGCATCAAAACTTTCGCCCAATGCTCTCTCACAAGCACTTTTCCGCATTCGTAGCGCCCTAGCCGATTGTCTAGAGCGTCAACAACAAACCTCCTAACATCTCATGTCGACACCTACTCTGGAATCATTGATCAGTGCGGCCTTGGATGGTCGATTGGATGAGTTATCGCGCACACAGTTGAATCAACAACTGCGTGAATCAGCAGAGGCTCGTGCGACATGGCATCGGCTTTGTCGAGTCCACGCAACTATGCATCGCATGGGCGAGGCAGGGGACTTGCGTGATCGAGCACCTGCCGAAGAAGCACCCACGCCGCGTGCCTGTTCACAAAAGCCTCGCCGATGGGCTGGGCTCGCAGCTTGTGCCGCATCTGTGTTGATTGGCCTCGGGGTGCGCTCCTTGTTTTTCTCCAATCCTCGAAGCGCGCCGACAGTGGCAACTCTCACTACGCAACAAGCGATCTGGGAAGGCTTGGCACCAGCTGATGGTCCACTAGCGACGCATCGTTCTTATATGCTGCGGTCAGGATTTGCTTCGCTGCATTTCAGCTCGGGTGTTGAAGTTACGTTAGAGGCGCCTTGTCGTTTTGCCATCAGTGGTCCATTGGAAATGTCAGTCGATCACGGTCGCGCTGCCGTGCGGGTGCCGGAACCTGTGGATGAATTTACGGTGCACACACCGGGCGGCGATTTCGTCGATCTCGGCACAGAATTTGGTATTGCCGTGGGTTCTGATGGTCGTTCACCGGTGGTGCTGACGGATGTGTATGAGGGCGAAATCGAAATCCGCCACGCCGCAGAAGCACTGCGATTGCGTGCTGGCAACAGTCGTGCTTTGTTAGGAAAAGGTGCGAACGCCACCTGCGTCGAAGCGCTCGATACTGAGCCGATCTCACTCGCAGATTTGCATCGTCGTCTGCCGGATCAACAGCGGCCAGCGCTTAACGACGATAATATCGCGCTGGGTAAACCTGTCTTTGCACCATCGTATTTGACACGCCCGCACGGCTCGGTTTTTCCGCCTGATAACCTCACCGACGGTCGGGCCGATGACTCAGGTGTCCCTGGTGATTGGTCGTTTTGGTTAGCTCCCGATCACCAAGCCGGGGAGTTTACGGTGGATTTGTTAGAGAATCACAGTGTCTCTCGGATCGAATTGCAAAACACCCGCAATCGTAGCATCGGAGATCGTGGCATGAAACGTTTCCGCATTTTGGTATCGCTAGACAACCATGACTTTACGCCCGTGATGGAAGGCGAGTTGGCCGCGATAGATCTTCAGCAACGCACCTTTCCCTCTGAGACATTTACTTTCCCATCTGTCGCAGCTCGCTACGTGAAGATCGAAGGCGTCGATCATTACCGCAGCGCGGATCGTCCGATGGATGATCCGCATCAGGGTGGGGGATTGAACGAAATTCGCATCTTTGCTCACTAACAAAAAATCCTAACCAATTTCTCATGTTACGTCGTATTTTCTATCCGATCACGTTATTGACTCCTCTGCTGATGGCCGAGGAAATTCAGTTCAATCGCGACATCCGACCGATCCTCACAACGCAATGCACTGCCTGTCACGGTGGTGTCAAAGAAGCGGGTGGAATCTCGTTTGTCTTTCGTGAAAAAGCTCTTGCCGAGGGCGAGTCTGGCCATCGCACGATCGTGCCCGGCAAGCCTGAAGAAAGCGAGTTGATGAAGCGCGTCACTTCGACCGATCCTGATGACATCATGCCACAACCGGAGCATGGACCAGCACTGCCCGCCGCTGATATCGAAAAGTTGCGCCAATGGATCGCCGAGGGTGCAAAGTGGGAAGAGCATTGGGCTTTTGAAAAGCCTCGTGCCCATGTGCCGCCGACTATTCAGAAAAATGATTGGCCGAAAAATGCCATCGATCGCTTTGTGCTCGCACGTCTCGAAGCAGAAAAACGCCAGCCCAATCCCGAAGCTGAGCCGGCCTTGTTATTACGTCGTTTGTCACACGACTTGATCGGCTTACCGCCCACACTTCCTGAGCTCGATGCCTTTGAAGCAGCCTGCAAGATTGATCCCGAAGCCGCATGGCAAAAGGAAATCGATCGTCTGTTAGTATCGTCTCATTACGGGGAAAAATGGGCTGCCAACTGGCTCGACCTCGCACGTTATGCCGACACCGAGGGTCTTGGTCTCGACCGTCCGCGCACGGCATGGCCATACCGCGATTGGGTCATCCGCGCCTACAATGCCGACATGACCTTTGATCAATTTACTATCAAGCAACTTGCTGGCGATCTTTTGCCGAATCCCACAGTCGATGACCGCATTGCCACCAATTTTCACCGCCATACACAAGCCAATGCCGAGGGCGGCACCGATGATGAAGAGTTTCGCGTCTCCGCAGTTATGGATCGCGTTGCTACCACTTGGGAGACATGGCAAGGCGTGACCATGGGGTGCGTGCAGTGTCATTCTCATCCCTACGACCCGATTCAACACGAGGAATATTACACCACTATGGCCTTCTTCAATGAAGCGCGCGATGCGGATCTGGATCAGAGTTTTCCTCTCACTCCTGTGCCGAAAGATCCCGCGCGCAATGCCGACTTCGCACGTTGGATGAATGAACGCAGAGGCTTGCTTGATCAGCTTCACACAGCGCACAAGCAACTGCGCAGCACGACTTCATGGAAACCGGTCGCACAGCTTGACGCTTCATCACCACAGGTGAAAATGGAGGTCTCGCAAGCCGAAGGAAATCACGAGTTCCGCACGGCATCGAATGTGCCTAACAATTCAAGCTTCGTCCTGAAAATCAAACCTTCGAGCAATCTCGCTTCACTCACTGCCTTGCAGATCGAGCTCTTGCCTGTTGATCCAAAAACCGCTGCACATACGCCAGAATGGGGTTCAGTGCTTTCGCAGATTCGTCTTGCCTCGGCGGCATCGATCGAAATTGCTCGCGTCATCACCGATGAGCCCGATCCGTTTTTCGATCCTAACGACAGCCTGCGCAACAATGGCACTGGTTGGGGACCATACACCAAAATCGATCGCCCTCGCTCCTGTGTGTTGATTCTCAAACAACCTTATCCGCTGGCCACTGGGGAAACGCTCACGCTCACCTTGCAGCAAAACATGAATGCGGGTGGAAGTGTGCCTCTCGTTGCCAAACGCGGTCGCGTTTTTCTTACTGATAACGCGGCGTGGACCTCGTTGTTGAGCAATCCTAACGAAATCAAATCTCTCGCTCGCGTGGCGGAAATCAGCGGAGCCCTCGCGGAAAATAAACTCATCGATGTGCCTACGCTTCAACAACAAAGCAGCGATCTATTGCGTCCTACTCACATGTTCGTGCGCGGAAATTGGTTAGAGAAAGACAAGCGCATCGAGGCTCCAAGCATCCCTGGCTTGTTCGGCAAACTGCCCGATGGCGCGCCCGCAAATCGACTCGGTTTTGCGCAGTGGCTCACATCCGCACAAAACCCACTCACTGCTCGTGTGGTGGTCAATCGCTTATGGGAACAACTTTTTGGTATAGGCCTCGTCGAGACCTTAGAAGATTTTGGATCCTCGGGCACCAAGCCGACTCATCCCGATTTGTTAGACTTCCTCGCTTTGCGCTTCCGTGATGATTTGAAGTGGAGCCAAAAATCCTTGCTGCGCGAAATTGTATCGAGCGCTACCTATCGACAATCCGCTGCCACCACTGCCGCATTGCGCGCCGAAGATCCGCAAAACGCTCACCTCGCTCGCGGTCCGCGGGTGAGACTAAGCGCCGAGGCCGTGCGCGATCACGGACTGGTTGCTTCGGGACTCTTTGTGCCCAATCTTTTCGGCCCGCCTGTTTTCCCGCCGATGCCTCCTGGTGGCTGGACGCCATTCAAGAGCGGCGAAAAATGGAGTACTCCCGAAATTGGCCAACCCGATCGCTATCGTCGCGCTGTCTATACCTACATGAAACGCTCAAACCCGTATCCCGGCTTCGCTACCTTCGATGCCCCACCGCGCGATCTCTGCACAAAACGACGTGTGTTGTCGAACACTCCTTTGCAGGCATTGGAAGCTCTCAACTCTCCCGCCCATGCAGAGTTCGCCCAAGGTTTGGCGCGTCGCATGAAAAACGAAATCACCGGCGACCTCGCCGCGAAGATTTCTGCAGGCTATCGCATCACCACCTCACGTCGCCCCGCCGCCGATCGAGTTGCCGAACTGGTCAGCGTTTATCAGAAGCTCGAAGCCGATTACAAAGCGAAACCCGCACTCATGCAAGGCATGGCAGGCTCGCCCGATGGTGCAGCTTTCACTGTCCTCGCCTCCATACTTCTCAATCTCGATGAAGCCGTAGTCAAATAAGCCGTGGCGGCGGAATCTTGCCGCGCAGCCCATCAAAATCAAACGACACATCATCCGTAAAATCCGTCGCAAAAATCTTTCAAACCTTTTCACCAAACTATCATGAACCCCGAAATCCTACTTCGCGAACTCCAGCAAAGCGCGCTCGAACAACACACGCGTCGACACTTCATGCGCGATTGTGCCACAGGCCTGGGTGCTCTCTACTTGGCTTCATTGGGCAAGGGCTATGCCCTCTCAGCTCCCGCAGTTTCGCCTGATCCAGCCGCACCTTTGCTGCCGACCATGCCGCCTTTTTCAGCTAAAGTGAAACGCGTCATCTACCTGCACATGCTCGGAGCTCCCAGCACGCTTGATCTTTTTCACTACAAGCCTGAATTGGCGAAATACAATGGCAAGGAATGTCCCAAAGAATTCATGGAAGGCCAACGCTTTGCCTTCATCCAAGGTGTGCCAAAATTGTTAGGTCCACAATTTTCCTTCAAACAATACGGCCAATCCGGCGCTTGGGTTTCTGATCAATTGCCACATTTGTCGAAACATGTCGATGACCTCACCTTTGTTCACACCATGGTCACCGATCAATTCAATCATGGCCCTGCCGAACTCATGGTTCACACGGGCCATGCCAATCTGGGTCATCCTTCGATTGGCTCCTGGGTGACCTGGGGACTGGGCACCGAAAACCAAGACCTGCCTGGTTTCATCGTACTACTCTCTGGCGGACAAACTCCACGTGCAGGAAAGAGTGTCTGGGGCTCAGGCTACTTACCCTCCGTCTATCAAGGCGTGCAGTGCCGATCCTCGGGCGATCCTGTGCTCAATTTGCGCAATCCCGCAGGCGTCAATCGCGATGTCCGACGTTCCGCGCTCGATGCCCTTGCGCAACTCAATCGTAAGACCGAAACAGAATTTGGTGATGCCGAAACCGCGACGCGCATCGCGCAATACGAAATGGCATTCCGCATGCAAATGACTGCGCCCGAGGTCATGGATATCAGCCGTGAGTCCGAGGAAATCCGTGCGATGTATGGAGCTACTCCAGGCCGCGAATCCTTTGCCAACAACTGCCTACTCGCCCGTCGACTCGTCGAAAACGGCACACGCTTTGTGCAGTTGTTCGATTGGGGGTGGGACTCACACGGTTCCAACCAGGAAGAAGCCCTCAACATCGGCTTCAAGAAAAAATGCCAAGACATCGACAAGCCTATTTCCGCGCTGCTCGCCGATCTCAAACAGCGCGGTCTGCTAGAAGACACGCTCGTCATTTGGTCGGGCGAATTTGGCCGCACCCCCATGCAAGAAAATCGCGGTGGTTCTGAAGGGAAATTCACAGGCCGCGATCACAACCCGAACTCCTTCACCCTGTGGATGGCCGGGGCAGGGGTCAAGCCCGGCATTTCCTATGGCGAAACCGACCCACTCGGCTACCACGTCGCTAGCAATCCCGTGCACGTTCGCGATTTCCATGCAACGCTGCTGCACCTGCTAGGCATTAATCCCCACAAACACACCTTTCCCTTCCAAGGTCTCAACCAAAAACTCGTCGGCGTCAAACCCTCGAAAGTGATCAAAGGTTTGTTGGCTTAATAAGGAGGAACGCGTAGGTTTTTGATTCTGATTCCTGTTCAAGCTTAAAGCCGGTGCCGATTGGAACTTGTCTTCAGGGAATTTTTGCACTAAGTTAGACCTCGTAATCGAACACCCTTCGCAAACTTTACTGAATAGGATCATGACTCTTATAAAAAAGATCAAGAAAGATACTCATTTCCAAGAACCCCATTCATGTCCTCATGCAGGCATCTATCAAAATTTCCGCGACGCCCAAGCGGCCCCTGTAAAGATGCCGGAATTCAAAGGTAAGGTCGCAGCCGTTTTAACAGAAAATTTCCGGAACCACAAACTTGCCACCGCGCGCGATAATAAAGAGCGTACTTCCGAAGAAGAAATCGCCTAAGATACCTCGAACCAAGGCTTTCACTACTATGGTGCCGCGAAATTTTTCGCCCCATTCGGCAAATCTTTAGCAGAAGCTTTACACAATTTAACATAACTTCCTCATGTCTGTAAAATCACTAATCCTCACCGCACTGCTTCTTTCCCCACTCTACGCACAGGAAACCCAACACGATATAGTCATTTACGGCGGCACCTCAGGCGGTATCATCGCGGCAATCCAAGCAAAAAAATCCGGGCGCTCGGTCGCGCTTGTGTCTCCCACCATTTACCTCGGTGGACTCACCACCAGCGGACTCGGATGGACCGATCTCGGACGCGGCAAGATTCTCGGTGGCCTCAGTCGCGACTTTTACACACGTATTTATCATTACTACGAAAAAAAAGAGTCATGGAAATGGGAAGAACAAGCGAACTATGAAAATAAGGGACAAGGGCAAGCTGCCTTGAATCCTAAAACACTCATCGCCTCTGTCTTCGAACCTTCAGTTGCCTCCGCCACTTTCAAAGACATGCTCAAGGAGTACGACATCACTGTCGTCACCGGCCGGCTTGATCTCAAAAACGGTGTCATCATGAACGGCAGACGAATTCAAAAAATTCGCACAGAAGATGGACGCCTGTTTGCAGGAAAAATGTTCATCGATACCACGTATGAAGGCGACCTACTCCCTGGTGCGGGCGTATCCTTCACCACCGGTCGCGAGCCTAATGCTAAATATAACGAGACAGTCAGCGGTATACAGGCCAAAAAGTCCGTAAAAAACCAGTTACCCAATGGCATCGATCCCTACATCAAACCTGGCGATCCGAGCGGCGGTCTACTCCCCGGCGTCAACCCCGATCCCGGCGGTGAAGATGGCCAAGGCGATCACCGACTCCAGGCCTACTGCTTCCGCATGTGCCTCACCGATGTTGCTGCAAACCGTGTTTCATTTACAAAACCGGAAGGTTATGATGAGGGCAGCTACGAAATTCTATTTCGCGCCATCGAAGCCGGGCAAAAAGCAGACTTCACCAAATTCAGCCCAGTGCCAAATCGCAAAACAGACTCGAACAACACTGGCGGCATTTCCAATAACCCTATTGGTCTCAACTACGGTAAAGACTGGAATTGGACCACTCTCAATCATGAGGAACGCGCCGCCCTCGCCAAAAAACACGAGTATTGGCAACGAGGTCTAATGTGGACGCTACAAAACCACCCGCGCGTATCTCAAAAGATTCGTGATAAATATTCCCAATGGGGGCTCGCCAAAGATGAATTCACCGACAACGGGCACTGGCCTCATCAACTCTACATACGCGAAGCGCGGCGCATGGTGTCCGATTTCGTCATGACCGAGCACCATTGCACCCGCAAGCAACCCGTACCCGAATCCATTGGCCTAGCGGCCTACACCATGGACTCCCACAACGTACAGCGCATTGTCAAAAACGGTATGGTCAAAAACGAAGGTGATATCCAAAAGGGAATTCCCGGCGAATATCCCGTATCGTACCGCACGATTATCCCGAAAAAAGGCGAGTGCGAAAACCTCCTTGTACCTTGGAGTCTTTCCGCAAGTCACATGGCTTTCGGTTCGATCCGCATGGAGCCCGTTTTCATGATACTCTCTCAATCCGCCGTGATAGCCGCCGACATTTGCATCAAGGAAAATCAAAGCGTACAAGAGTTAAATTACGACAAGCTGCGCCCAGCTCTTATCGCCGCCAAGCAAGCTCTCGATTAGTCTTACGGCAAGTCCTTCACCAAGCCATCCGCTACCACAGAATCAATCAACACCTGTGACGAGTTTTTTTTCGCAATAAGTGCTGCGTAAAGCGTAAAGGGACTGCGTAAAGGGACAGACCCTTTATTAATTCCACAAAGAGACACAATTCTACAAAGGGACAGACCCTTTGTAGAGAATTTTCTTGCCATCTTGGATTGACTCTTTAGAACGTGGCTATGAGAAAGGCACGTTGGTTGGCTCC
>Ga0209444_10000618_pt1 | contig 19637 bp, 10 predicted proteins | sample LauGreFaBDMM15DN_2_FD_188215 | JGI IMG/M metagenome (GOLD analysis project Ga0209444, IMG submission 188215) | Freshwater lake microbial communities from Lake Michigan, USA - Fa13.BD.MM15.DN (SPAdes) (version 2) | ecosystem: Environmental > Aquatic > Freshwater > Lake | place: Lake Michigan... | reverse complement strand
AATGAACGAAAACTTCAAAGCAGCATTAGCCCACGTACTTAAGTCAGAGGGCGGTTTTGTAAATCACCCAAAAGACCCCGGTGGGATGACTAACCTTGGTTGTACCAAAAACACATGGGAAGAGTATGTAGGTCACCCCGTATCCGAAGCCGACATGAGAGCATTGACTCCTGAGTTGGTTTATCCGCTATACAAACGAAAGTACTGGGACAAAGTGGCTGGGGATGACCTGCCTTCTGGTCTTGATTACGCTGTCTTTGATGCTGCTATCAACAGTGGGGCTGGAAGGGCTGCAAAGTGGCTACAAGAGGTCGTAGGAGTAACTGCTGATGGTTCTATCGGTGCAGGTACTTTGGCTGCTGTATCGTCTATGGACACACAAGACCTTATTGCCAAGTACAACGACAAAAGGCTCCAATTTCTTGAAGCCCTTCCTACTTTTGCTACCTTTGGAAAAGGGTGGAGTCGCCGAGTATCCGAAGTTCAATCTGCTGCGTCTGCATTGGCGTAGCCTTTGACGGCTGGGCGTATATGGGGTTACAATGCCCCTCAGTCTCTATGGAGTGAGCTATGCCACAACAATTTACTAATAACGCCCGAGCGGTACTTGCGTCTACCATTACGGATACGGCGACATCTATTGTCGTGGACTCCGCTAGCGCAGACCTTTTTCCTGTTGCGAACACGGGCACAAGTTCTGTTCCTGCAGCGACCAACTGGTTTAAGGCTACTCTCCAAGATTCCGCAGGACACGTAGAAATTGTGTATGTCCGTACCCGAGCTTCCGGCTCAGCTATTTTAAGCAACGTAATCCGCGGCCAAGAGGGTACGGCAGCTCAAGCTTTTACTGCAGGTACGGTTGTGGGGCTCCGAGTTACGGCTACTGATTTGTCCACGGCGCTGGCTATTCCGTCGCAGAATAACGCTTTTACTGGGACTAACACCTTCAGCGGGGCTAACACCTTCAGCGGGGCTAACACCTTCAGCGGAGCTAACAGTTTTACTGCGGCAAATGATTTTACGGGCGCAGCCACCGCCACTACCAAAACATACGGCAACAGTTCTACAGCGTTAGCGACTACAGCGTTTGTTCAGGCAGCGCTTCAGGCGTTGCACCCAGTCGGATCAATTTACATAAATGCTGGGGTTTCCACAAACCCAGCAACGCTCTTTGGTTTTGGTACGTGGGCAGCATTTGGCGCAGGTAAAGTGCTTGTCGGTCTGGACAGCGGGAACGTTGCATTTGATACCGTCGAAGAAACCGGCGGCTCTGCTGATGCAGTTGTTGTTTCTCACAACCATACTGCATCCACAACATCTACTGATTCAGGCCACACGCATACCTCTGCGTTTAGGGCGCAAACTTTTGCTGTAACAGGCTCAACAATTCAAGCGTGGGAGGGTTTAACGTACACAGCAACCACCACTGGCTATGCCAACATTACTTCGTCTACTACAGTTAATGCTGCGGGTGCATCAGGTACAAACGCCAACCTCCAGCCGTACATCGTGGTTTATATGTGGAAACGTACAGCTTAAACAATAGGGCCGCACAATGGTTGCTGTAAACATTAAAGCGTTTCGGGGGCAAGTCCCCCGTACAAGCGACCGCCTACTTAAATCAAATCAAGCAGTTAGGGCTCTTAATTGCAAACTAACTTCCGGACGCCTAGACCCTCTTGCTGGGCTGGGATTGGTGTTTACCACTACTGGAAATATTAAGACTACCAATCGCTATCGCGTATACAGGAACGAAGTCTTTGAGACAAACTGGTTGACTTGGGACTCCGACGTGGACGTGGCGCAATCACTGATTGCCAATGATGCCGAAGGGCGGTTCTACTTTACTGGGGAAAACTTTGAACCCCGAATGTCAACCTACACGGCCGCTATTAGCGCGACTCCGTACCCAACGGCGTGGTTCGCTTTAGGTGTTTCGGCTCCCTCAACGGCTGCAGGTGTGACGGTGGCTGGCGGAGCTGCTCCAACGGAATCGCGCTCGTATGTATATACATACGTTACAACTCTGGGAGAAGAATCTCCCCCGTCTCCCCCATCTACGATAGTGACGGGCAACGCCAGTGGTACGTGGACAGTTGCGTCCATGCAGACAGCGCCACCAAACTCCGGAACTATTACCGGAGCCACTACTACCGGTACTGGACGAGTTCGTATCACCCTAAATACCGTGTTCGGCATACAGCAGTACGATACTTTGACTTTTGCCAGCGTAGTTGGGATGACCAGCCTGAATACCTCTTACCGCGTTTTAACTGTAAATGTAGCCAGTAGTTACGTTGAAGTCGCTCTACAAACAGCTCAGACATATACTAGCGGCGGGACTTGGACTAGAAACGCACCCCACAACGTCACTGGCATGGTCAAACGGATATACCGTACTGTCGGTACTGCGGGCACATTTTTGTATGTTGGTGAAGTCGCTGTAGCCACAACGTCGTACGCGGATACCGTTACTTCTGCTGACTTGGGTGAGGTACTTCCGACTGCTGACTCCTCTACACCACCGAAGAACTTGGTAAGCATAGTTGCACTCCCCAACGGGTGCTTGGTTGGAATTGCTGAAAACGAATTGTGCTTCAGTGACCCCTACATGCCGTACTCGTGGCCAGTCCGTAATCGGTACTCTTTTAGCGGGCGTGGTATAGCTGTAGTGCCATCTATCAATGCGGTTATTTTGCTAACTGACACGTTCCCAGTTCTGTTCACGGGCTCTGACCCCCAAGGGATGAGCGCTAGTACGCTGGAAACCTACGCTCCTTGCGTAGCTAAACGCGGAATTGCCAATGTTGGTGGTGGAGCCTTGTACCCCAGTTACGACGGCTTGTGGCTAATTGCTCCCGGGCGGGTTGAGTGTATTACTCGTAACTTGTACCGGATTGATGAGTGGTCATTGCTTAATCCGTCGACGTTTGATGCGGCGTTCCACGACAACAAATACTACGCAGCCTACGTGGGGGCCGAAAGCCGTATGATTGTTCTGGACATAACCGAGGCTGATAGCATTATTGAGGTCGACGACTATGTTACAGATATCTACCGCAACGACTACGACGGCAAGCTATATGTAGCTAAGGCCAATAAACTGTACCAGTGGGACTACGATGGGGGGAAAAGTTACGAGAGCGATTGGTTGAGCGCATCTTTCCAGCTACCTAAGCCTCTGAACTTTACGACAGCCCAGATTCACGCGGACTATTCTGGGATTGTGCCTATCAATACAACGCAGATTGCTGCTAACGCAGCCCTTATAGCACTGGGGGCTGATGCGGTATCGGGTCACCTGAACGGTATGGAGCTCCTGTCTATGGAGGTCAACGGAAGTAATATTCTTCCGGTGGATCAAGATACCCCCAAGCGGGTTCAGTTTACGTTGTTCTCCAAGGATGTACCCGTGTTTACCAAAAACGTAACTTCGGTTAGCCCGTTCCGTATGCCCGCTGGCTACTTGACCGAGGTGTACAGCGTGGGTATAAATACCTCCGTCAACGTGTATACCATAACAGTAGCTGAATCTGTATTTGAACTATCTCAAACATCCGCATGACCAAAGCTGCCATCCCCACTGTCCGTACCGGTAAGGGAGATTTAGACCTTGCGCTGTCTTCGGTAAAACAAAATTTGGATGCCATAACCGGACAAGGACGCAACGTAACTAGGTTTCAACATTTAAGTTCCGGAGCAACGCTTGCAGAAGTTATTGCTAGGCTTAACGAAATAGTAGATAGATTGCAGTAGATAGGCCATAATACGCATATGGCAGAACTTGTATTCAACCAGAAAGAACGCATTGGGGCGTGGGTTGCCCAGCAAGTGGGACAAGTAGCCGATTGGGGTAGTTTCTACGCAATGGGTGTAACCCAGAACGGTGATGTTATTGCCGGAGTAGTAGTGAACAATTTTAACGGTGCAAACGCGACATGCCATATAGCAATTTCACGACACACCAAACTCATTGTTCCTCTGTTCCAAGCAGTGTGCGATTACGCATTTCACCAGTGCGGGCTTAAACGGTTGACAGGTATGGTTCCCAGCAATGAGCCCCATATTATAGAGTTCGACAAGCACCTAGGTTTCGTAGAAGAGTTCGTAATGAAAGACGGCGCTCCCGGCGCTGATATGCATGTTCTTGTTTTGTGGCCCGACGGATGTCGTTGGTTACGTAAGGAGTAGATTATGGGTGGAAAATCGGCCCCAGCGCCAGACTATACCGCAATGGCTGCAGCGACTCAACGCGGTGTTGATGTTGCAGAAAAATTAGGTGCGCGACAGCAAGACTTTGCTGAGAAGCAATACGCCGAAATGAAGCCTCTTGCCGAGAAAGTGTCGGCGTCTCAGCTTGCTGCGCAAGAGCAGCAGATGGCTCAAGCCAAGGATTACTACGACTACAACGTAAATACGTTCCGACCGGTTGAAAAGGGGCTGGTGACGGACGCCATGAATTTTGATACGGCTGCGTACAAAGAGCAGTTAGGGTCTCAAGCGGCTGCTGACGTCGCTAGAGCTTTTGGTAATGCGCAGGCAGTAAGCGGGAGAGAACTTTCTCGTCGCGGTATTGGCCCCGGCTCTGGTAATGCTATAGCTACAGGTAATCAGAACGCGCTAGCGCTTGCCTCTATGGGAGCTGGAGCACAAACCGGAGCTCGTATGCAAGCCGACCAGCTTGGCTGGGCACGCAAAATGGACGTTACCGGCCTCGGTCGCGGACTCACTGGGGCTTCTACTGCTGCGTACCAAGGAGCTACTGGTGCGGGTAGTTCAGGACTCAATTCTGCTATGGCTCCCGGTAATCAGTTCTCTGATGCTTACGGACGTGGAGTTGGTACTTCGCTTGCTGGAGGCCAGATGGGTATCCAAGGCGCAGGAAATATTCTTAACTCGCAAACCAGCGTGTACAACACAGACCAAAGTAAAGCCGATCCGTTTGCTTCCATCGTTGGTATGGGGGTTGGTGCTTACATGGGCAGCCCTGCCGGTGGTGCTGCGGTTGGTAAAATGTTTGGGGGCAAGTAAAAATGGCTGATTTTTTTAAAGGTCTTTCCGGCGGACTACAAGCCGGACTCCAACTTGGTCAGGCCATGCGCGAGCGCAACCAACGCGAGGAACTTGCCCAAGCGTTTAACCCCGCAGAAAGTTTCCTCGACTACACCCCAGAAGGGCAGCAAAAAATTCAGAGTTTTCAAGACTCTGGGGGCTATGACGTTACGGCTCTGCCCGGTGCTGAAGGACAAGCGCCAACATTGCGCTTTACGTCAAAACTAGGTGTAAAAGATTTACAGGGCGACTCGCCAGCCGCCCCAGTGGACATCGCGCCACAGCAAGTTCAGCGTTACAAAGGTACTACAGTTGCCGGTACGATGGAGCCAATGAAGTTGCAGGGTCTGCAGATGCGCGAAGCTGCTCGTATCGTTGGTGCTTACGGCGACCCAGTTAGGGCGGCTCAGATGCTTGCGGACGCTGATGAGTTGGACTACAAAGCCAAGATGCGTCCAATAGAATTAGAACGGGCTGGCCAAGGTCTGGCAAAAGGCAAATTAGAGTTGACCGCTGCGGAACGCAAAGACAAAGAAGACAGCAATATGCTTGCCTTTGAAAATGCTGTTAGCGCACACCAACAAGAAACAGGAGCTCCTCCTACCCCAGACAAACTTAAAGAACTTGCTGCTACTCACAACCTAAACCGGAGCCAACAGTTTGACGTAGTTACAAAAATGACTGGGTTGGACAAGCTGGAGTTAGAGCAATTTGACTTGGATATCAAAAAAGCCACAAAGGGTAAAGACCTAGACGGCCTTTTAAAACTGCACAAAGAAGACAAACGCTTCGGCGATGGAACACACTTCATCAAAGGCGTAGGGGCCAAGGGAGAAATTATTCTTAACCTTGTCAGCGACGCAGAGCCAACAAAGGTAATTCGCACCGAGAGCTTTACAAATGCTGACTTAGCTACGGCGTACTTAAACAAAGCTGCCCAAGACCCAGCAAATGTAGCTGAGTGGAAACTAGCACTACGCGAAAAAGAAGCAAGTATTAAGGCTAAAGAAGCTAGCGCCAATAAAGATAACCGCATGGGAGATTACTATGCTGGGGGAGGCCGCGAAAGTACTAAAGATATCCAGAAAAAAATAACTAGCATAGAAAAAGTTTTGGATAGAAAACTTACCGATGAGGAAAAGTCAACGCTCGTAGGACTTACGCCTAAAAGCAACCCCAATCAGACCATGAACGACAAAGAGAAACTTGACTACGCTGCTTACATGAAGGCTTTAGCGGAACTTCCCGAGACTGCTACTGCCGCTGAACGGGATGCGCTAGCTGCAAAATACCGCGTAGAGAAGTTTACTGGTGAGGGTGGTAAAAAACCTAATTGGGAAAAGAAATCCGCAGACGCAAAAAGCCCCGATGCCAGTGCTATGAGGAAACGTAATGTTGGCTATGCTGGCGGTACGGGTACAAATTTTTATTCGCCCGAATCAATTGCTAGTAGGCAAGCGGCTGTGCAGCAGCAAGCAGCGGTAACTAATGACGAAGAAGCTTCTAGGGAAGCTGAGTTTCAACGCGGTTTACAAATTTACAACCAAAACAACTCACAACAACCAACAAATGCTACACTCTTATATCCGAATCGCGTTGGCTTAACGGGGCGTTAAATGGCTATTTATTCAATCCGAGAACTTAGAGACTCTGCTCCTAAGAACCTTCAAGGGCTTTCCGACGAAGATTTACTACGGGAATATAGTCGCATAAATGGCGAACGGTTTGAAGATAACGCCGACTACTTTGGTTTAAAACCCAAGGGCACTGTTGGTGAAATGGGCCGTCAGCTTGCTGGTGGTGCTATGGTTGACTTGCCAAAGATGGTTGGGCAGGGTCTTCAGTACACAGGTGTTGCCCCCCAGTACGGCTTAGAAATGCAGCGGGCTGCCGAAGCTCGAGCCCCTGAATACGAGCAAGATACCCGGGGTGACCGCACTCGCGGTGTTGTTGGCCAAGCTCTTGTTGCTGGCGCTCGCGGTGTTGCTCCAGCGTTGTCCATTGCTCCTTTAGCGCTTATTCCCGGAGTTGGCGAAGCCGCTATGGTCGGCGCAGCCGGTTTGCTCTATGGTACTTCTAGCGCACAAGAAACGTATCAAAAACTCATAGACCAAGGCATACCCGAAGAACAGGCTATTGCTGCTGCCCGTCGTGTCGGCGTCCTTCAAGGTGGTGGTGAAGCCATAGGTAGTTTTGTAGGCGGACGTGCTATCAGAGCTGCAGGGCCTTTACTTGGGCTTAGCGGGAAAACTACTGCCGGACTAGCTGGCAAACTGACAGATACCGCCATAGCCAAACCCCTAGCCAAAGCCTACGCTACCAACTTGGCTGTGCAGCCGCTTACTGAGGTGGCTCAGGACGTTGGTACTTCCCTGATTGAACGCTCTTACGGAGCAAAAGAAGAAGACCTTGGAGATATTGCCAAGCAGTCTGCTCTTGGTGGTGCTGGCCTAACAGCCATCTTAGGCCCTTTGGCTTTGGGTGGACATGTAAGCCGTTCGCGTCGCGCCGAGCAATTAAAACAAGCCCTGTACGGACAAGATACCCCAACAGAAATTCGGGCTCAAGCTACCGACATGGTAATCAACGAGGCTCGCCGCCAAGGGATTTCCGAGAAAGACGTAGACAGCTGGTTTGATAGCCAGTTGCAGTTAGAAGATACTCGCAATGCCGCACTAGCCCGGCTTGAAGAAGAACGCAAACGCGGTGAACGTAACTTATTAGTTACAGAACCAGACCCAATCAAAGACAGAATTGAGCAGAACTTAGGGTTAACCCGTACTTCTTCTGCCAAAGACTACGCAAAAACATTTGAGGCCGCATACAGCGAACCCTCCGGCCAGCGCGTACAAGACCCAGTTACTGGGTTAGAGCGCGAACTCTCCGTGGGCGAACAGTTCCAACGAGACACTGGCGGTATTGACCTAACAGCTCCCGCTTCTACTGAAGTTACTGCCGGAATAGCTAAACCTGCTGCGACCGTTGTTCGTGATCCACGCGCAATTGAACTCCGTGATACCTTCGGTGTAGTGCCAACGCCACAAGCTCTCCAACTCTACGGCGAGATACAGCAGTCCGGCATTCCTGTAGATTCAGATTTGCTGATTGATGTATGGAAGTTTGCTGGCGATAAGCCCATGACTCTTAAGCGGTTGGAGAGAGCTCAGCAGCTACTTGACTCTGCGCTTATCAACGCACGCAAAGGAACTCCCAATGTCAGCGTACCAAATGCACCTGCAGCCGGAATTACAACTGGCGTGGGAACTGGGGGTACTGTCCTCCCGGGAACTCTGGCTCCTTCAGGATCAACTAATGCAGTCCCAAGCACAGTGGGTAGTAATGCCGGACTCGTTAGAGCCCCAGCTCCGTCGGTTAGCCTTCTTCCAGATACCGGTGGCGAACAGTCTACCGGTGTAATTTCTACTCCCGACACTACCGATACTATTGCGACTGCTGCTCCTGTAGTGTCTGCTCCTGATGTGGCTGCGCTTACTGCGGCTCCTAGCGGCCCAGTGGTTAGCCGTAAACGTGTAGTTACAGTTACTCCCGGAATGGGACAGCGGGCAGCTACTGCGGCTCCAACTGACTTAAACGAAGCCCCAGTTACTGGGTCTAGACAACAGCCGCTGCGTAGCCCAGAAGATCGACTAGCCATTGCTAGAGCAACAGGTAACGCTGCAGAACTAGAAGCGCAAGCCCAAGAAGATGCGGGCACTCGCATTGACTCCGGAGACCTTAGCGATGAACAGGTGGGCAAACTAATTGACACCCGCTTTGCCAAGTCAAAAGATAAAGTGCGTGATGCAGGTATTTTGCGTGCGTATTTAACTGTGCTCCGTGCCGACCGCGTAAAAGGTTCAGCCGAAATTGTTGCTGCCATTGCAGCTCGGTACGGAATAAAGCCAGTCAGTGTTCGCAAAATTGGAAACCCCAGTGAGCTGGTGGCTGCCGGTAAAACTTTGGGATTAGACTCTGACCAAGTACTAAATTTGTTTGGGGTGGACGACAACACCAAAGCCCAGTACACACAAATTGGGCAGTTGCAAGCCGAGATTAAAAATCTGCGTAACGAGTACAAGTTAGCGCAGCGCCCTGCGGAAGTCCAAAAAGCAGAAATTGAAAAAGAGTTGACTGCGCTTAACAAAGCTCGCACCGCACTAGCCAACAGCCTTGAGAAAACTAGGTCTCCAGAACTAAAAGCAAAATACACAGAAGAATTGGCTCAACTAGATGCCGATATTGCAGACGCAACTGCGCGGTATAAAGAAGCTGGAACTCCGGAACAAAAAGCGCGTATTGCTAAAGAACTCAGCAGAACCAGTGAAAAAATTGATCGCCTTGAGGAAGAAGCCCGAGTAGAGCAGACCCGAGCGCTGTCTTCTGCTTTGTCTGATGAAGGCTTTAAATCCGAAGAAGGTGAAACTGCTGGCTTTGGCATGGACACTGAGCGTGAGTGGTCTAAAGTGGGCGAAGAAGGCCGAGCTGCATCCAAGATAACTGCGGCTTTGGAAGCCGAAGAAACCCTTAGGGCTACCCTTGCTGAGTTTGAAGCGCAAGGCGACCAAGAAGCTATTGCAGCCATCAACGAACTAATTGAAACCGAACGAGCCAAGCTGGAAGCCGCTCTTTTGGAAGCAACCCCCAAAGAAAAAGGGCAAGTTGAACGAGCACCTAAAGCCAAAGCTGGCGCAGTTCCATTGGGCTCTGAAGTAGATTACGGGGACAAGAAAAAACTAAGCCCTGAAGCAATTAAGGCCCGCGACGACGCTCGGGCTAAGCTAGAAGCTGACCGTAAAGGTCTGCAAAAAGGCGACACCGTAACGAACCCCAAGCTGGGTACTGGTGTAGTGCAGAGTTTTGATGGTACTGGTGACGCCACAACGGTTACTGTCAAGTTCAAAAGCGGACAGGTAAAAGAACTGTCGGTCAAACTAGCCAAACTGGAGAAAACCAATGCCATTCAAGAGCCTAGCACAACAAGCGTTTCTGTTCAGCCAAAAGCCGAAGTTAGCCAAAGAGTGGGCGGACAAGTACGGCGTGCCGAAAAACCTGCCGGAAAAAGTGAAACAAAAGCCCCGTGGGAAGGCGTCACCAGCAAAACAAAAGGCACAGTCGAAGTAGTTAACACTTCCCTGCTTGACGGTGTTGACCAAAGAAATAAAGCAAACACCAGCACACCAGAATATGCGGCGCTTAAAGCCAGCATTGCTGAAACTGGGATAGTTGACCCCATTACGATTGTTACTACGCCAGCGGGTAAACCAGAGGTATTTGAGGGTAATCATCGACTGCAAATTGCTAGAGAACTTGAAATTAAAAAAATCCCTGTGGTACTGCACTCGCTTATCAACAGATCAGAATCACGTCCTGTAGCTGGAATTAAACCCAGTAGTCTTTTTGCCAAAGAAATAAAGACCGACACCGAACAGGCTGCCGAAGCTTGGGACTTGGTAGTTGCCGAGTACCCTGAGGCTCCCAAGTTTGCTGACTTGACTGCAGCGCAGCAAAAAGAATTTGTAGGCTTTGGGCCTGACAACTGGACTGCCGATGATGTCAAGACCGAACTGGTTAAGCTGGCCAAGGTTTCTGTTAAGAGTACCAAGGCGTTAGCCGATGAGTCCAACATCATTGACGTGGAATCTCGGATTATTGATGAGACTATCAAGCCTCAAGTTCTAGCTCTGCCTGCGCCAGCAATCCAGCAACTGGAAAAACATTATGGCGTAAAGTCCGATACCGCTGAGTTCTTGGCTAGGGTCAAAGCCGACGTTATCCTGTACGCAACTAAGGGTGCAGAAGCCGTTGCCGGAGCCATTCGCTCTACGATTAAAGCCATCCACGCTGGCGTACTGTCGGTTGCCATGATCTTTAATCCTATGCAGATGGCTGGCAATAGCGAGCTCATTATCATGGCTCCAAAAACTGTATCGCAGACGGTACAGGTAAAAGCAGATGTCCCCGCGCAGGCAAAAGCCAAGATGTCAGCTTCCGCGCAGCAAGTGTACGAAACACTGTATCCGGCCATCAAAGACCGTCTAGTTTCCCAAGACAAGTTCATGGTGATTACGGACAAGCAGACAGCCAACGTATTTATCTTTAAGCCTGACGGCTCATTGTTCTTGCAGAAGAAAGTACTGGTTGGCCGTACAGTAGGTGACTTCTACAAAGGCAATACTGACAAAGTAGAAAACCGAATTACGCCCGCTGGTCTGTTTACTATGGGCTTGCGTGACGCAAAGCGCAGCGAAGGAGAAGCTCATACCGCAGGTGGATATGACTTTGGAAAAGTGTTTGTTTTAGACAAAGCCATTGATGGCGAGTACAGCGTAACCCTGTTCCATTCCGTGTGGACAAAAGAGACCGACGCCAAACAACGTTTAGCAGCTTTGGATAAAGAAGGCGCGGCGGATTCCCGCTACTCGTTTGGTTGTATAAATGTAGACAAGGCTACTTTTAAGAGCCTTACAGAAAACAACATGGCTCAGATGGATGGCGCAGCGCTGTTCATTGTCCCTGACAAAGCCGAGTTGACCGGTGAGTTTCTGACTGGAGCCACTGCCCAAAACAAATCCGGTAAAGACGACCTGACCCGGACTACGTTTACTCCCCAAACAAAGACTACCACCTCAGTAGTACCAAACGCAAAAACCACTACCGTAGACAGAACCCAAGTCGGTAAGGAAGAAAACGTAACTACTGCTCAAATCCGCAGACTAGAGCGCGGAGACACTGTTGAAGTCAAGGCCGAGGGACTAAAGTTTGATGGTCTGATTACCGATGTGGAAAGTCTTCGTCGCTCTCCCGGCGTGGATGCTGCCTTGCGCCATTACGAAACCAACGGTATGCAGAGCGTCATTGATGGCGTAGAGACTTGGATGATTGCCCCGGACACCGTGGACTTCGATGCCGCCATAATGATGGTAGATGGCAAGCAGACTGTGGCCGTTCGCTCCGGAGTTCTTGTAGATAGAACCAAATCCGAGTGGGCTATCCATCACGAGTTGGGTCACATTGCCGACAATGCTTTTGGAGAGAATGGTATTCACTCCAGCCAGCCAGAATTTAACTTGCAGGTAAAAGACAATAGAATCATTGCACGGGGCGCAGTTGCCATTGAGATTGCCGAGTACGCAACTAACAACCCGGATTCTGATTTTGCTACAACATTCAAGTACCCTTTAGACCGTAGCAAAAATAGTAAACTGACTTCCGACGAAATTCGCTTAGAGATGTTTGCCCAGTTGTGGGCTATGTTTAACACACCCGGCGGTAATAGTTTTCTCGAAGAAAACTTGCCTAAGGCTTTTGCTTTCATGGAGATTACAGATGCAACCACAAAACAAGCTGAAAGTAGCACAGCGGCTCAAGCAGCTGCAAGAACACCGGTTAAAGAACGCGGGCCGCAAGCCCCGTCAAATCGTGGAGGCTCGGGGCTCGCTAACCCCCTTCAACCAAACCGGCCAAGGTTCCTCAACCGCCCAGACCAAGGGCTAGTCCAGAAAACTATTGCCAAGTTGCCTCCGGCAGTGCAGCAGCCAGTTCGTAACTCCTTGGCTGCGCTTGGTGACTTTGGCGGTAAGGGCCTTGACAAGTTAGTGTTTACAAGTGACTTGGTGAATCGTGCGGTTGCGGGTGGGCTTACCTCGGCTAGAAACTTTGCGGACTTAATCTCCGCAAGCAAGTCAGAAGCCCGTGAAGCCGAACGCACTGTTGAAAAAATTGCTGATATGTATGCGCTCGTACCAGAGCAAGACCGGGGCATTGGGCCTAGCAGCTTTAACCAGTTCTTATTTGACTCCACACGGGAAGCCAAGTGGGGATACGGCAAATACCGCGACGACGTTATGGGTGACCGGTTTGATGCGTTGGCTCCAGAAACCCAGAAGCTGGTAAAGGCTATCTTTGAGCACGGTTCTACCGTCCTGTCGCAGAAGAAGAAAGTGGTAATTGACTCCGCTGTTAGCGAGTACGACGCCATGATTAAGTCTGCCCAAGATATGGGCGACAAAGAAGCCGAGGGTAAGCTCAAAGGCGAAAAGGTTTCTACGCTTAAACGCTTTGACACTTTATTTAAGGTACGCGATGGCCTGCCGTATGCACCTATCAAACGTACTGGTAGCCATGTGGTTATTGCCAAGTCTGCCGAGTACGCGGATGCTGAACAGCGCAAAGACAAAGTTGCTCTTGCCAAATTAGAGAACGATGGTGACCACTACCATGTGAGTTTTACTGACGGTAAATGGGATGCCCGTACGCTGCAGTCGCAGTTGCAAGACCAAGGATTCTTTGAGTCTGTTGACATTGCTGAGCGCGATACCGTTGCTGATGAACTGTTTGGTGGTGCGTCCTCGCTGCGCGAGTTGACCAAGATGCGAGCTAAGATTGAAGGTAATTTGCAAGCCGGAGACAAGTCAGCATCTAAACTCTTGAGCATAGTGAGCCAGATGTACTTGGAGGCTTTGGCGGAGGGCAGCGCTCGTAAGTCAGAGATGCGTCGCCGTGGAGTTGCTGGTGAACTAGATATGCTGCAGTCGTTTGCCCAGCAGGGTCGCGCTGATGCCCAGTTCATGGCTTCGGTCAAGTACAACCCCCAAGTACAAGACGCGCTGCAACAAATGCGTAATCAGGCCAAGACCGGAGACCGCGCTCGCAGGTCGGAGTTGCTCAACGAATTGTCTAAACGCTATGTACAGTCGATGGACTATTCTCCAAACCCTTGGCTGAACAAGTTAACCCGCATGTCGTCTGTGTACTTCTTGGCTACCAGCCCCGCGTACTACTTGCAGAACTTGACCCAGCCTTGGATTATGTCCGTACCGGCTATGGCGGGTCGCCACGACTACACCGCAGCATCGGCAGCCTTATTCAAAGCGTACACTGAGCTTGGCCCGGTCATGCGTAGTGCCAAGTTGCTCAAGCAACAGTTTGACTTTGCTCAGGTTCCGGCTGATGTGCGTAACGCCATTAAGACTTTAGCTGACCAAGGCAAGATTGACATTGGTCTGGACAGCGAGATTGGCGAGTTCCGCATCGAGGGCCAAGGGGCTATCCGCGAGAAGTTCAACGCTGTTGACAAGGCGCTCCGTCTGGCAGTGCAGAAAGTTGAGTCTGTTAACCGGTTGTCCACAGCGATGGCTGCCTACCGCCTTGAGTTTGCCAAGACTAAAGATGAAGCCAAAGCTACTGAGTATGCTGGTCGTATTCTGGAAGAGACTCACGGTGATTACACCAGCTTCAATGCGCCTAGAGCGTTTAACAATCCGGTCGGTAAAGTTGCTTTGCAGTTCCGCAAGTTCCAGCTTATTCAGTTGGCGTTCCATGCGAAGCTGATTAAAGATGCATTCACCAATCCTTCTGAACGTGCTGCCGCTCTGCGTACGCTAGGTTACTCTCTTGCCCACACTGGGGTGCTGGCCGGTGCAATGGGCTTGCCCGGATACGCGGCTTTATCGTGGATTATTGGTGCTATGTTTGGCGACGATGACGAAGACTACAACCTGACCCAAGAGATTCGCAAGGCCATAGGTGATGAAGATATTTCCAACATGGTACTGCGTGGAACTCCTACTTTACTAGGTGCTGACATTTCTGGCAAAGTTGGTGCGGGTAATATGCTGTCTGTACTGCCATTCAACAACGCGGACATAACTACTCGGGCTGGTCTTTTTCAAACTGTTGGTACGCTAGTTGGCGGAGCTTCTCTAGGTATGACTGCCAATATGGTGGACGGCTTGGGATTGATGCTTGCGGGAGATTGGTATAAAGGTATCGAGCGGACAATGCCTAAGGGTGTTGGTGACGCCATGAAAGCGTACCGCATACAGACCGAAGGTATGACTCGTCGTAATGGCGACGTTATTCTTCCAGCGGAAGACATTAGCGCACTAGATGGTTTGTTCCAAGGGCTGGGAATTCAACCAGTTAAACAGGCTGTTGTGTATGAACGCCAGCAGAACATTCGTGACCAAGACCAGAAATTTCAGTCTCGCGCTACTCAAATAAAGAATGAGTATGTTAAGGCTGTTAAGGGACGCGATACAGAAGCTGCTGCAGAAGCTAGGGCTGCTTGGGCTAAGTTGCAAGCAACTAGAGTTGAAAAAGGTTACACTCGGCAGCCGTTGTCCATATTGCTACGGGCTCCCCAAGAGCAAGCAAAACGGGAACGCGACACACGCGGCGGTGTACAGTTCAACAAGGCAAACAAACGTGCCGTAACTGAGGAAGCTACTTTATGAAGAAAGATTCTCGTTTAGAACGCGCTGGGGTATCGGGCTACAACAAGCCCAAGGCTACTCCAAGCCACCCAACTAAAAGCCATGTCGTAGTGGCTAAGTCCGGTGAACAAGTAAAAACTATTCACTTTGGGCAACAAGGAGTTAAGGGTAGTCCCGATGGGTCTTCTCGAAACGAGGCGTTCAAGGCGCGACACGCCAAGAACATTGCAAAAGGCAAAATGTCAGCCGCCTATTGGGCCGACAAAGTTAAATGGTGAACAACATGAAATCTATGCCAATGCGCGGTCAACGTACCGCTACCAACAAAGCTAACAAAGCCAATCCTTTTGGTAAGGGTGAGTCCATGAAAATGGAAGCCGCCGAAAAGAAAATGGCTCCGGGTAAAAAATCCTATGCTGCTATGGAAAAAAAGATGGAACCCGGTATGCACAAAGGTATGAAGAAGTAAAAAAGAGGGGCCCCGAAGGGCCCCTAACTTCAACCACAAGGAGAGCTAGCATGGCAACTAGCCCTTGCATCATACATCGCCAGCAGCGATTCCGTCAAATTGATTGCTTACCAGTGAAAGTGCAGGGGCAATCGAGTCTATATCCAACTTCAACGTGTCCACGACAATGCAACGCTGCTGCACTATGGGGTAGTCTGTTCCCCTAGTCATGGTAACTTTTTCTCCGGGCTTGCATATCTTGATGAGTGCTCCGTCTTTGTCGAGGCTGTCCATCATGGCTTTGAAGTCAATCCGGTTCTTCATACACCAGTCACGCACTTCCTTCTGGGACAGCATAAGGTGACCTGAGTTCTCCTTGTGGTTGTTAGTCCCCAAGATGTAACGCCCAGCCACTTCCCCAAGGATGCGGTTGCGTGGGCTCTCAGGCCCTCGGCCATCGCGCTTGTCCCGATATTCTGTAGTAACAATAATTCTTGGCCCTAGGTAGCTGACCATGCGGTTGAACGCATCATCGGCAGATACTGTGTTGGTCTCCATGACAGACTCGGCTAAGTCGTTTACAAGTTTCAGCGTAAAAGTTCCCAGTGCTGACAAGTCAAAATTGATGATGCCTATTTTTTCAGCAATCTTTGCAATCACCATAGTGCAAGCACTGTGGGCGCGGTAGAACCGATACTTGGGGCTTGGCAACTGCTGCGTAAAGAAGGCCAGTGCTTCCTGCATATGCTTGGACACCTCGGTTTCATTAGCAAGAATGTACTTAATCAGGGCAACACCTGCATGACCGCAGTTCAATTGCATCTTCTTAATGTGCTCTGCAGCTAGGAGCGATGATGCTGATTTCCAGTCTTCCTCACCCGCATCCGTGTTGGCAAACTTACTCCGGTCAATGAGCATAAGCGGCGCGTACCGGTCAATGCTTAACTGGATAAGGCGAACCGCCTCGGCTTGGGAGTTAGCTTGGTTGGACGCTAGCAGCCCGTGGAAATCCTTGTTACCAGTAACATATACGTTGAGTCTCCACTCCGACGACTTGGCAAATACTACCGCGCCGCCCTTAGAAGTCATGCGTGTCTTGTCTTGGCCGTTGGATACCCCGTAAGCAATGTCGCTGAAAGTAGCAGGGTCAACGGCAGTCAACTCATCTACCAGAACTGGGATGTTGTTGTAAACACCCAACGTAGCCCACAAAGCATTGGTAGTAAATCCGTCCTTGGAGTTGAGGGTCATCTTGGCTGGCTGCCCGAAAGCTGCCATAGCAGCGTGACATACAGTTGTCTTCCCACGGCCGGTGTCACCACCATGCAACGCCACAATCAACCCCTTGTACAAATCTTCGCAGTAGTGGGACAGGAGCGAACCCCAGCCAGCACATATGGCGTACTGCCAGTGAGCTGCACCCGGACGGCTGTACATAAAGTTTAGGGACTCTGCGTACTTCTCTAGGGAGCCCTTAGGGTTAATAAAGGCGCTGGCCTTTTCCCTAGCATTGCCTCCGACTAAAACCTTGCGTTCGGTTCCGTCTTCGCTGTAGAGGTTGTCTCCAAGTAAGAAGTTCTTGTAGTTGTCTTTCCATCCGAACGAGGTAAGCGTGTTGGTTTCTGTGATGCGTCGTTTTAGCGACTGCAGTTGGTCTAGTAGGTACGCGGCCATGTGGTTTCCTGCGTCTTTGTGGTTGCTCTTAGTAAGTTCGTATTTAGCCAGTCCTCGGAGTAAATCTACTGGTGATGCTACGGACTCCCCGGTTATTTCAAAGTCCCGCACTCGTTTGTCGGGTAAGTGGAAGCGTATACCGTACCTAAACGTGCCATCTTCCCCCCGAATACGGGAGGTAGGATAAAACAAGTTTTCACAGAACGCCAAAGGGTGTAGAACACCCTGCTTGTCGGGCAGTAGCCGCGATAGAAGACGCCCATCCCATACATATCCTTGGGGAAGCGCTGGAATTGTGGCCTCGGCTGGTTCGCCCTCGTCGTTGATGACTTCCTCAACTACTTCTTGGTTTATAGGGATTACCCTACCTAGCGCCAAAGGAGTTGCAATCTTGCCTTTGTATGGACAACCGCTACACCCCTGAGGCTTGCAAGTTTCCAGTGTGGTGCAGAGCGTAGGCCCTGAGTTCCACGAATCAAACTTAACATCCCAGTCTAGGTTAGTGTGCCCCGTCTCTTCGCGGTTTGCAGTCCACAGTTGAGCCAGTTCCCGGCCGTTCTCGCAGAAGGTAAGCAGCCCAATAATTTTCTGCCACATGTTGTACTCAACGTCCCCGCCGGTATCTCGCATGGCAGCAACTTGCGCGCACTTGGAAGCCATCTCATCGGCGTCTGCTGGAACATCGGGGTACTGCGTAAGGTGGCCGGTCAGGTCAGAATTCAAGTCGCTAACTGGTGCGGCCCTGCTGCTCTGCTCCCGAATAAGTTTCACGCTGTTGGTGACGGCGTAGTTATTTATGGCCTCGGCAAGTTCTTTTGGGTCTGTGGGAGTACCGGTGAACTTTACGACTACGGGCTTTGCACTACCATTCTTTCGATTGGTTGACCCGGCCGGTCTTAGGATAGAACTGAAGTCTGCTGTTCGGGTAGGGTCTGCAAGAACTCCAGCGTGAGCCAGCGATGCTTTAAGCACCCCAGCTACCCTGCGCCATGATTCTGCTTTGATGTCTTTGGTAAGCGGCCAGTAAGCATGAAGCCCATTACCGGAGTCAACTAGCATTGGCCTAGGCCAGCCAACCAGTGCGGAAAACTTGAACACTGCCTTGGTAGCATCTAACTTGGTCAAGTAGCCCTGACCCTTATCAAATTTGTCTTGGCCGCAATCTAGGTCTACCCAGAATGATCGAGCCCTATCCCAGTTCTCGGGGATGCGGTACTTTCGTTTAATCTTGTCGCCATCTTCTACTTCTATTACGGCTTTTTGGTATGTGGCGCAAGCGTGGTACACCGAAAGCGACTGGCTATTTGCCATGCCGTCGATAGCTGCCGCCATAGTGTCCAAGTCGTCATACGCTTTATGCGCGGGGAACTTGTATCCCTCTTTGAACAGTGCTAAGTAGTGAATACCATGTTCGGGAAGTATTGTTTTTAGAAATTCGAGGGTATCCATAGTCTGGCCCCTATGTTAGTAACTGCCATGTTATTCCTTCTTGTGGTGGAGGGATTGCATTGAACCCCTCCACGGGGACTTTAGTCGTCGAAACTGATACCGTCTAAATCAAGCTCAAGTTCTTCTTCCGCAGGTGCGGGAGCAGGTTTGGCTTTGGCTACTGGCTTAGCCTTAGGAGCTTCGGCCTCCTCGGGTTCTACCTTAGGCGCAGCTTTCTTAACTACTGGTGCTGGCTCAGCAGCCTCGGCAATGCCAACTACCGCAGTCTCGGATGCTCCAAGAATATTGGATACCAAGTCAGAAGTAATTACGTCTTGCACTTCGGCAAAGCCTTCATCGTCCAACAATCCAATGGCAGAGAACACCAACTTAGGAGACTCAGCTTCCAAGTCAAAACTAACTTTAGTAACTACCATGTTGTAGCCAACACCGCGCTTAGCCAACATCTTGCCGTACTCGCCCAAGCCCTTGATGGAGGCAGGAGGAACACGCAACAACATAGGGTCGTTGATCTGACCGTTAGGTGCTACTGCCATACGAACTGAATCGCTGCAAGCCTTACCCTTGGTAGCGCCCTTCTCAGAGATACGAGAGCCCCACTGGTTATGAGCGCAGGTAGCGCACTTGATCGCTTGTTTGTTTTGTGCATCAGCCGCAGGAGCAATGCCGTCACTGGAGTAGCAGTCAGGCTTCTGACCTTCGCTGTCCTTGTCGTAGCCCTTAATGTAGTAAATCTTGCTTGTGCCTTTGTTGGCTTTCAACAAGACTACGTTCAAGCTGGTAGCCGCGCTATCTGGGTC
>Ga0209444_10000616_pt1 | contig 19644 bp, 20 predicted proteins | sample LauGreFaBDMM15DN_2_FD_188215 | JGI IMG/M metagenome (GOLD analysis project Ga0209444, IMG submission 188215) | Freshwater lake microbial communities from Lake Michigan, USA - Fa13.BD.MM15.DN (SPAdes) (version 2) | ecosystem: Environmental > Aquatic > Freshwater > Lake | place: Lake Michigan... | reverse complement strand
GTTTCCGGACAAACAAAATAAAAGCTCACCTCACCACTTGCTGGCTCATGGTCTAAGGTATAGAGTTCGCAAAATAATGCTTGATCCACCCTTCCTTTGGATAAGTACCTCAGCAAAAATCGATACGCAATCATCGCTACTAAAATAAGTAGTGTGGCAACTAAAAACTCAATTAACATCTCCATTATAACGAAATTACACCTTTAATTTGAGCCGCCTTTTCGTAGATTTCGATGATTGAATCTACAGACAGCATTACTTCCTTTACACTTACACTTATATAATTGCCTTTGCCCGACTGATGATACGTAATATCTGCATGCTCATCAAACAATGCACTTACGAGCGCCATATGCTCATTATTGTTCGGGACAATAAACTTAAATAAGTACACATTTGGCCAATCGAGTTGGTCCAATTGGGCCCTTAAATTATTAAATACACTCACGGGACAAAGTTAAGGAAGCATTTTCAATCTCAGCTTGAAGATTATTTTAATTTTGTAATAACATGAAGTTTTTTTCATTCAGTTTACTCACCATTAGTTTCGTTTTGGTTGGATTCGGTCTTTTGAATCCAAAGGATTCCGAGCGCATGAACCGTTTCTCGAAAAAAGTACCTGTTCCTTTTTTCGATTGTGCGAAATTTGACGGGGAAGACATGTCACATAAATTAAACAATCGACTTTGCGAATACATGGATCGCTCTGTTAAACAAGGCGTAAAACCATCATCCGATAAAAAAGGCATTCAACGATTCATCCGATTAGGGAAATTAAACTTGATTACCGCAAACAAGGGCTATACCCTTGACACCTTTCACTATTCATACGCCGCTTTGACGCCATACGCTGAAAAAATATTAAACGAAATTGGAGCAGCCTTTGAAGATTCCTTGATCAACACGCCCTTGGCTGGAACAAAATTAGTAGTGACCTCGATGACAAGGACACACTACACGGTATCGAAATTGGTGCGACGGAATAGAACTGCGGTTCGAAAAAGCCCTCACTTAAATGGCAATAGTTTTGATTTTTCCTTTTCTCGATTTGTCAGTACTCGGACACTAACAGATTGTGAAATGCAATACCTTCAACAATTAAGCGCATCCATTTTGTTCCGTTTCAAATGCGATTGTAAAGTATGGGTAACTTTTGAGCGGCATGAAGAATGTTTGCATGTTGTTGCGCGCATGGGGAAATAAATTTTTAGCGTATTTTTGCAGCGCATGAAACTCCAGCTTCTCTTCTTATTGATCGTTTTTTCTCGTTTAATCCTTGCTCAAACGCCGGAGGCTCCTAAACAACAACTAAACGCATTAAGGATTCACGAGTCAATCAGAATAGATGGTAAAATAGATGAATCTTGTTGGGGGATAGCATTGTCAGCGAAAGACTTTACTCAACTAAAACCCTATCCGGGTAATTTGCCCAAAAAACAGACGGAGGTAAGAATGGTTTATGACGATGATGCACTTTACATCAGTGCGATTTGCTACGACCATCCTGATTCCATTTCCAAGGTGCTTTCGATTCGAGATGATTACAACCCTAATTTAGATATTTTCGCTGTGTTCTTGGATACCTATAATGACGATCAAAACGGATTTTATTTTGGGGTAACAAGTCGTGGCGTACAAATTGACACAAAAATAGCAGGGAACAATTACATTGGCGAATTGAACCTAGCTTGGGAAAGTGCCGTGTTCGTTTCGGAAAATGCGTGGATAGTAGAAATAAAAATCCCCTATAGCGCAATTCGTTTTCCAAAGACCGAAATTCAAAGTTGGGGAATTAATTTTGCGCGTGAAATTTCAAGGTTTAGAGAAGCATCCACGTGGGTTAAGGTAAATCCTGACTTAGAAAACTTTTTGATTGAAAACGGCGATGTAGTCGGCGTAACAGGAATTAAACCACCATTGAGATTAGCGCTGATGCCGTATGTTTCTACCTACTTGGATCGCATTCCAAAAGGAGATGGAACCTTTGGCTGGACACGCTCATTAAACGGCGGAATGGATATCAAATTAGGGGTGAACGAAGCTTTTACCTTGGACGTGACACTCGTTCCTGACTTTGGACAAGTGGTTTTTGATCAACAGGTTTTGAACTTGAGTCCATTTGAAGTGCAATTCAATGAAAATCGTCAATTTTTCACGGAAGGAACCGAATTATTCAACAAAGCCGGCCTTTTTTACAGCCGTCGCATTGGGATTCAAGCGCCCTACAAAGTAGTGACAACCCTGTTAGGTCCAGAAGAGTATTTAAAAAATGTGCCCGCTGGATCAAAATTGTACAACGCCACAAAATTATCTGGGCGCATGAAAAATGGATTGGGAATTGGGGTTTTCAATGCCGTGAATGCCGAACAATTTGGGACCGCTGTGAATTACGATAGTGGTATGGAAAGACAAGTCATGATTTCTCCTCTGACGAATTACAATGTATTTGTTCTCGATCAAAACCTCAAAAACAACAGCTCCGTGACCTTCACAAACGCAAGTGTCGTTCGTTCAGGAGCGTTCTACGATGCGAATGTCAGTGGGATTAATTTCAATGCCAATACAAAGAATAACAAATTCAATATTAATGGGAAGTCCACGGTGTCGATTCAATCAGGTTTAACCCCCAACGTTGGCTACAACTATAATTTTAATTTCAATAAACAACGTGGGACATGGATTTACGGTGTCGGGTATTTAGAAGAATCCGAAAAATACGATCCAAATGATCTTGGATTTAATTATAATAACAACAAACGAATCATCGAAGCTTCGGGTGCTTACCGCAATTTTAAACCTAAATGGAAGCAATTGACAAAGGTTATTGCTAGCGCTTCCCTCTCCAGTATGCGACTTTACGAGCCTAATAAATATATAGGAACCTATTCAAATCTAGGATTTGTCCTAGTTTCCAAGTCCTTCAATGCAACTGGATTTGGCAACAACAATACCCTAACGAACAATTATGACTATTTCGAGCCAAGAATCTGGGGTAGTTTCTTTCGTCGCCCCAAAAGCTATAGTTTCGACTATTGGATTTCTACTAACTATCAAAAACGTTTAGCCATTGACGCGGGAACTAATTACACTTTTGTACAACGCAATAATTGGAAAGAATATGGCTATAATGTGAGTCCAAGAATTCGATTTACAGACTTCATTGCTTTCAGTTATAATTGGAGTCAAGATTTCGAACGAAACAGCGAAGGATACGCCGTCCCGTTTGATGAGCCAGTAAACTTACCTTCGGGAATCATCTTCGGAAACCGCGACCGCATCAATACCACTCAAACCATTTCCCTGGAATACATCTTGACCAATCGCATGGGGATTACGTTCCGCTTAAGACATTATCGTTCTGCGATTAACTACCATTACTTTGGACAATTAAATGATCAAGGGCTGATTGATGCCATTCCAAGCTATCAAGGATTAAATAATCTTGGGGAATCAGCCTATAACATTAATTACAATGCCTTCACGATTGATTGTCAATACCGTTGGGTTTTTCAACCGAACAGTGAATTCAACATTGTTTGGAAAAACTCCATATTTAGTGCAGACAAAGATGTGCAATCCATGTACTGGTCCAATCTGCAAAACACCCTAGCAAATGGACCAGTAAACAGTTTGTCATTCAAGCTAATCTACTGGCTTGATGCCGGAAGTATGATTTCAAAAATCAAATTGTAATTACCATTTGGAATACTCACCATCGCTAGAAATGTATCCATGTTGGTACGTTTCGTTCGGGATGTCGCTTTCTTCGATGATGCTTGGGTATACTTGTTGCTTGTCATAGAAAATCTTTCCGCCCAGTGGTACAGCAATCATAAACTTCACATTTTGATCACGAAACTTATCCTTTGTTGGAAAAGAATACATCGTTTCTAAAGTTACCTTGTTCGAATGGACTTGGTAATTGCAGTGAATATTTCTCGCTTTTTTCAGTGCGGACTCATGTGTACGTCCTTGCGCGTCGTTTACTTGTTTCAGATGGAATAATGAATCGGTCGATTGTGAATACACCAATTCAATTCCACGAAGGTATACACGTCCATTTTTAATGGTAACCACTCCTTCATCTCCATTGCTTTTTATTTTGAATCCATTGATCGTTTGTCCTTCAATGGATTTTTTTTCAATGTTCAATTCATCTCCCGAAATGATAGCGATTTCTTTTTCTACTTCACCGTAGATGGCCATCGAACGTCCAATTTGCACTCCCCCCATAGAAACCAACACAATTCCAACAACGAGTGTTACTCCAAAGATTGCCGTTAATACTTTTAAATAGCTGGCTTTAAATTGCGTGATGAGTCGAATGCCGAACAAATAACACTGAGCAACTAGCGCGATGGAAATCAATCCAATTCCCAAAAAGAAATAAGACTCATGGCTACTCGATTCAAACAGTAATCCACCGAAATCCTGGAAGGACATAAATCGTCCATTCATTTGTGCAGGAATGATATCCGGATTCACAAAGAAGAAAATAATAGCGAAAACAAAAATACCTGTTCCAAATAGCAAGGCCCAGATCCCAATGATTACAGAAATGACACGAAGTACGCCACCAACCGTAGATTGAATTCCAGAATTCGCTTTAAATTCCTTCGCTCCCTTTTTGATTCTATCTGCCGCATCCCCTAATTCTGATTTCATGTTTTCAATGTTGACATGTTGCCCTTTCATGCGCAGTTTATCGCTACTTGTTTTCGCCAGTGGAACAAGTGCCCATAACACAATGTAGAGCAAGAATCCAATCCCAAAAGTTAAAAAGGTAAAGACGTAAATCGCACGAATAATGACAACATCCACATTGAAGTAGGCAGCCACACCAGCACAAACACCACCAATCATCGCTCTATCTCCATCCCTGAATAGGCGTTTTTCCACTGAATCATCGTGAACTGCTGACGCTGTTTCACTTGTCGCTGTGGTTTCATCGGAAAAATCCTCCGGTTGTCCCAACTTCTCCACGATTTGCTCAATCACTGAAAGTTCAACCACTTGTTTAAACGGTGTTAATTGCTGTTGAATTAATTCAACCATCCGAAGTTCGATGTCTTGAAGAATTTCATCACTCCCCTCCTCTTTTTGAAGGACTTGCTTTAACTGCTGCAAATAAGCATTCAAACGGTCATAGGCTTGCTCCTCGAAAATAAAAGGAACTCCTTGTAAATGAATGGAAACTGTTTTGTTCATAATCTGTGTTTTATAAAGTGGTAATGTGACTCACCGCTTGTTGCAGTTCCGTCCATGTGCGTTCTAACTCGCTTAAAAATGCTTTTCCTTCTTCTGTAATGGTGTAATATTTTCTTGGTGGACCTGAAGTTGACTCTGCCCAGCGGTAATCCAACAAGTGCATGTTTTTCAAGCGTGTCAGCAAGGGATAAATCGTACCCTCCACCACTTTCAATTGAGCCAAGTCCAGTCTTTCCAAGATTTCGGAAGGATACGCTTCTTTTTTGTCCAAAATGCTCAAAATGCAATACTCGAGTATTCCTTTGCGCATTTGTGACTGTGTATTTTCAACGTTCATTTGGAAATTATTTGTGCAAAGATATATGTTTTACTTTGTATTATGCAATACATAGTAGTAAAATAAAAAAAACGACTTACTTATTTCAAGCATTTAAAGTAATCGTAAGGCTCTAAGCAAGAGAGGCATTGGTAATGTGCTTTGCACGCCGTGCTACCGAATTGACTGACCATTTTTGTTTCGCGTGATCCGCATTTTGGACAAGGAACGATAGTCGGTTTGGAGAAGAGTACACTTTTATCTACCTCATCTTCCGGTGGCGCGATGCCAAATTCCTTTAGTTTTTCTCGGCCTGACTGTGAAAGCCAGTCTGTTGTCCATGCTGGAGATAGCACCAAATGAACTTTTGCCTGAATACCGTGATCTTTTAACTTTAGTAGAATGTCGTCCTCCATAGTTTTCATGGCCGGACATCCGCTATACGTTGGAGTAATGGTAATATGCCATTCGTTATTCACGTATTCAACTCCGCGCAAAACACCGAGATCCGCAAGTGAAAGGACCGGTATTTCCGGGTCATAGACTTCATCCAATAAAGAAAGAATCGTTTCTTTACTTACCATTTCATATTTGGATATGCTCGTTGCATGTATTGCAAGTCGGATAACAAATAACCAAAGTGTTCCGAATGTATTCCCCTTCTACCACCTTCAAATTGCCAATTATTTGTTGGAATAACTAACGTTGCTTCTTCCAGAACCGACATTACGGTTTTCGACCACTGATCTTTTATTTCGCTCATGGATGGAACTATTCCTAACGAAATCAATTTGAGATCCTGCTCCGTTTCACTAAACAATTCATCTGTATAACGCCACAATAAGTCCAATGCTTTTTGCGCACGTTGATGAGATTCATCCGTTCCGTCACCGAGACGGATTATCCATTCGGACGTATGTTTCAGGTGATACCTAGTTTCCTTTAAAGATTTTTCCGCAATCGCTGCAATTTGTACATCACTTGACGCCGTCAATTTTTCATACAACGGTTTTCTAAACGCATCGAATAAAAATTGGCGCATCATCGTATTAGCAAAATCTCCATTTAGTTGTTCTACCAAAAGAGCGTTGCGGTATTCGTTTTCAAATCGTAAAAATGCCAGAGCATCATGGTCTTTTCCTTGTCCGTCCAATTCTCCTGCATAATCCAACAAACTCATCGCCTGTCCAATTAAATCCAATGATATGTTGGTCATCGCGATGTCCTCTTCCAAAATTGGACCATGTCCACACCATTCGCCTAAACGCTGGCCTAAAATAAGGCTATCATCTCCTAAACGAAGAACGTAATTATACAAAGCTTCATTCTTCATCTTACATGTGTTTAATTCCGTCGGGAACATCGTAAAACGTAGGGTGACGGTACACTTTTGTATCAGATGGCTCGAACATGGAGTCAGATTCTGTTGGATCTGAAGCATGAACATTGTTGGATTCAATCACCCAAATACTGATTCCCTCAGATCGGCGCGTATAAACATCTCGTGCGTTTGCCAATGCTAATGTAGCATCCGGTGCGCGTAAGCTACCAACGTGTTTGTGGTTTAATCCTTGTTTGCTGCGGATAAACACTTCCCAAAGGGGCCAATCTCTGTTTGACATAGTTATAAAAAGTTAATTGTTATGCTGTTTTCTTCAATGCGCGCTTCTCTGCGTAAGCCATGGCCGCTTCGCGCACCCACATTCCTTCTTCTTTCGCTTTTGTACGCGCTTCAATGCGTTCATTATTACAAGGACCATTTCCGTTCACCACTTGCCAGAATTCATCCCAATTAATTGGACTAAAATCATAATGGCCGGTTGCTTCGTTCCATATTAAATTTGGATCTGGAATAGTTAATCCAAGAATTTCGGCTTGAGGAACGGTTGCGTCTACAAAACTTTGACGCAATTCATCATTCGTAAATCTTTTGATTTTCCATTTCATCGATTGCGCGGAATTCGGCGATTCATCATCACTTGGTCCAAACATCATCAACGACGGCCACCAGAAGCGATTCATTGCATCTTGTGCCATTGCTTTTTGAGTCGGCGTACCATTACAAAGCGTTACTAAACTCTCAAATCCTTGACGTTGATGGAAAGACTCTTCCTTACAGATTTTCACCATGCCACGTGCATAAGGACCATAGGAACAACGGCACAAAGCAACTTGATTCATAATTGCTGCACCATCAACCAACCAACCGATTGTACCAATGTCCGCCCATGTAACAGCAGGATAATTAAATATAGAGGAATACTTTGCTTTCCCAGAATGCAAATCATCGATTGTATCTTCACGGTCAGCACCTAACGTCTCCACTGAACTATATAAATACAGTCCGTGTCCGGCCTCATCTTGCACTTTTGCCAATAAAACCGCTTTACGACGTAAGTTCGGAGCACGTGTAATCCAATTTCCCTCAGGTAACATTCCAACTATTTCAGAATGTGCATGCTGCGAGATTTGACGAATTAACGTTTTACGGTAATCGTCCGGCATCCAGTCGTTTGGTTCGATTTTTATTTCCTTGTCAATCTTTTCTTGGAAGCGCTTTTCTAATTCTTGTAAATCCATTGGTTTCATGTTCTTACTGCTTTTCACAAATATACAAATTATCAATTTGGAGGTAAAACAATTATCAAAGAACATTGTTCCTAAAAACAGACGAAATACTTAAGTATTGTGTAAATTTGTCTTCAATTTAAATTTCAACTTGAATGACGCCAAAATTTCATTCTCTTCAGATCAAGAACATACGCAAAGAGACCAAGTCTTGTGTTTCCATAAACTTTGAAATACCTCAAGAATTACAAGCAGATTTTCGATACCAATCCGGACAATATTTGACGCTTCGCAGCAAGATTAATGATGAGGATGTACGTCGTTCATATTCATTGTGCTCCGCTCCATCTGATCATGAATGGAGGGTAGCGATTAAACAAGTAGAAAATGGCGTATTCTCTACATTTGCGGTGAATGACCTAAAAGAAGGACAGTTCATAGATGTTATGAATCCAATGGGTAATTTCAAATTGGAAACAGCTCTTAATCATACAAAATCCTATGCTTTATTCGCAGCAGGAAGTGGTGTTACACCGATTTTTTCCATTTTAAAATCCATTTTACGCGAGGAGCCGAATAGCCATGTTACTATGTTCTACGGTAACCAAGGTTTTTCGGAAGTCATCTTTCGAGAAGAATTAGAAAACCTGAAAAACGAGTATTTAAATCGATTATGTTTAGTGCATCTATTTTCGCGTGAAAACTTAGGAAATGCGATTCAAAAAGGAAGAATTGATGAACAAAAGTGCTTGGATTTACACCAAGCGTTTTTACAAAACGAGCAAATCGACGATGTGTTTATCTGCGGACCAGAACAAATGATTTTGGATGTAAAAGCAGCCATGTTGACTAAAGGAGTTGCTGAAAAAAACATTCACTTTGAATTGTTCCATTCCGGCGCGTCGAAAAAAACAGAAACAAAAAATTCTGAAACACAAATTCAAGTTTCTTCCATTGTTACAGTTATTTTGGATGATGACGCCATTGAATTTCCTTTAGATTCATCAGGTATGTCCATTCTTGATGCAGCATCTAACGCTGGCACAGATGTTCCTTACGCTTGTAAAGGCGGGGTTTGTTGTACCTGTAAAGCAAGAGTGATGAAAGGATCTGTACGTATGGACCTAAACTACGCTTTGACTCCAGAGGAGGTAGAAGCGGGATATATATTAACTTGTCAAGCACATCCTACGAGTGAGGAGGTCCTTGTATCATTTGACGACTAAAGACATGGGGATTTTCAATCGATTTAAAAAAGGTGATAAACTTGATTCAGTAAGCAGGGGTTTTCACGCCATCAACATAAAGGAATTAACACATCTGAATGGGGGTGCTGTGCAAGTTGCCTTTGACATTCCTGTTGATTTACAACAAGAATTTCACTTCATTCCAGGACAATACCTGAACATTGAAGTGCTTATCAATGGAAAAAAAGAACGTCGTGCATATTCTATTTGCAGTGGGCCGAACGAAGCGTTAGCTGTTGCGGTCAAAAGAGTGGGTAATGGACTTGTTTCAAATTTTTTAAACGACCAGTCCTCGACTGATTTTTCCATTTGGATTTCCAAGCCTGAAGGAAACTTTAAATTGAGTTATAGTGCAAAGAATATTGTTTGCTTAGCTGCCGGTAGTGGAATTACCCCGATCCTATCTATGGCTAAGCACCTGAATTCCAACACGAACATGCAGCTGTTTTATGGCAGTCAAACAAAAGATAAAATCCTATTCGAAAACGAACTTGCTAAACTTCCATCTGTACATTGCACACATTTCTTGAGTAAAGAAAAGATAGATGGCTATGTATCTGGACGTTTGACTCAAGATAAATTCACGGATAAAATCAAGGAAAATTTACATCTACTCCAAGCAGATGCATTTTACATTTGTGGACCTACTGGGCTTGTAGAGGACATGCAAGCGTGTTTGAACTTTTTTGGGGTTTCTAAGGATAAAATTCACATTGAATTATTTACATCAGTTGAAACAAAAAAAACAGTGGAGCCAAGTGACTTTGTCGGCGAAAGCAACGTAAAGGTGATGATCGATGGTGAAACTGCCACGTTCACCATGAAAGGGGACCAACATAGCGTATTGGAACTTGCTGAAAAAAACGGACTCGATGCGCCCTATTCTTGCCGTGGCGGTGTTTGTTGTTCATGTCGCGCTAAAGTTCTAAAAGGATCAGCAAAAATGCGTTCGAATTTCTCATTAACCGATGAAGAAGTGAAGAATGGCTACATTCTTACCTGTCAAGCGTTCCCAACGAGCGAAGAATTAATTGTGAGTTTCGATGAATAAGCACATTGTTATCATAGGAGCAAGTCGCGGCATCGGTGCAGCACTGGTGAAACGTTATGCGACAAATCCGCAGTATCAAGTGTATGCCTTTGCTCGAAATCTGGAGCGGATGAACGCCATCTTCGATGAACCAAATGTCCGTTGTTTTCCCTTAGACTTAACTAAAAACATAGGTGAGCAATTGACTGAGGTAATGAATGAAATTCCCAAGATTGATGTACTCATTGAAAACGCTGGTTTTTTAGTAAATAAACCATTTTCGAGTATCAGTCACGATGAGTTTACTACCTCTTATCAAGTGAATGTCATTGGCGTCATGGAAAGCATTCAATGCCTGCTACCAAAATTAAACCCAGAAGGGTCGCACATTGTCAACATTAGTTCAATGGGTGGTTTTCAGGGAAGTATGAAATTTGCTGGACTCGCTGCTTATTCGACATCAAAAGCTGCGCTTTGTTCTTTTACTGAATTATTTGCTGAAGAATACAAAGAAACAACGATCAAAATGAACTGCCTTTGCCTTGGTGCTGTTCAAACAGAAATGTTGGAGCAAGCATTTCCTGGATACAAAGCGCCACTTACTCCAGAACAAATGGCTGAATTTATTGCTGAATTTTCCCTGACGGCAAATCAATATTTGAACGGAAAAATCATTCCTGTTTCCTTAAACAATCCATAATCGTTTTCGCCAAGCAAATTTCGTATATTCGTCATGCCTAGCTTGCTATGAAAAAAGTCCTCATCTTCTTTTTCCTATTGAATGGTTCATTATTAATGGGGCAAGATATCCATTGGACACAATTCAATGACAATCCATTGTTTCAAAATCCAGGCAATGCTGGGGCTTTCAAGGAAGATGTTCGCTTCGTTGCAAATTACCGAAATCAATGGCGGAGTGTTACGGTTCCATTTAGCACAAGTTCATTTTCTGTCGATACGAAATATAAAGGTTGGGGACTGGGATTTCTTGGATTTCATGACCAAGTTGGAGATGGGAAATTAAGCACACTAGAAGGGCAATTAAACGTGAGTAAAGCGATTTCTCTTTCACTTTTATCTGGACATATTTTCCGGGCTGGAATCAATGTTGGAATGAACTACAGACAAGTAAATTGGGGGCTTTTGTACTTTGACAATCAATACAATGGTTATGTTTTCAATCCAAATGCCCCGACGAACGAAACATTTCAAAGTGATTCAAAAACGAATCTTTCCCTCGGATTAGGCATGGTAGATGATTGGAAATTGAATGAAAAATGGCAATTTCATTCTGGCTTATCTTGCTTCAATGTTAATCGGCCAAATCAAGGGTTTTATAATGAAGTCGTACGGAGAGACATGAGGTGGAATCTATTCACGAAGGCAAGTTACACCTTGAATTACGAATGGATCATCCAGCCCAGTTTTCAATACTCAAAACAAGGGAAGTACCAAGAACTCATGCTCGGTGGACTAGCCCAATATGCTTTTTCGAAACGTGATCACATTCAATTATATGCTGGCCTTTGGTGGAGGAACAAAGATGCCATATCATTAAACATCGGCTACGAAAAAGGACCCATGTACCTTGGTATAAGTTACGATGTAAATTATTCTAAATTAGTTCCAGCAAGCAATGCGAGGGGTGGATTTGAACTTTCCTTTAAATATGTTCTGAGTCGTTTCAAACCAAAACAAATCATTCATCGCGTATGTCCAGATTTTATTTAATTGGTCTACTATTTTTGCCTTTATTCGGATGGGGGCAAATGAAACTAAAGGACGCGCTAGACTTTGGTGATAAACAATATCAAAAAGGAGATTATTATTACGCCCTCGATTATTACCAACAAGCCTTGAAATTAGATCCGGAAAACATTGAATTAATATGGAAAATCGCAGAAACAAATAAAGCGTACAAGGATTACAAACTAGCAGAAAAATACTATTCCATTGTCTATTCAAAAGATGAGGATGGAGAAAGATATCCAGCAGCACTACTTTATTTTGGTTTGATGCAAAAACAAAATGGGAAGTATAAAGAGGCGCTGGATCATTTTAAAACGGCGAAAAAAAAATATTCCGAGGACAAATTAAGCTATTTGTTTAAAAAAGCCGCACAAGAAGTAGAATCAACGAATTGGGCATTAAAACAGCAAAAGCTAGGTCCTGATTTAGGTATTCAGTTGAGTTCGATGACTGAAAACATCAATTCATATGATGCAGAATTCGGACACACTGTGATGAACGGTCAACTCTATTTTTCATCCTTAAAAGCGGATTCTATTGATGAAGATTTACAGGAAGTGTATTCCACAAGTTACCATACTGCTTTGTATGAAATTTCACTTCACGATTCATCGGAAAAGGCCAAAAAACTGCAAGAATTGATTCCAAGAGGGAAAAGTATTGGCAACGGAAGTTTTGGCAAAGATTTCACCTTTTACTACAGCGTCTGCTCAGATCAAGATTTTAATTATACCTGTGCCATCGTTTTCAGCAAAAAGGATTCAGCTGGACATTGGAAATCCTTAGATTCGTTGAATGAAACCATCAATCAATCTGGATTTAATACCACCATGCCACACTTTTCCAAATTAGGAAATGAAACCGTGCTCTTTTTCTCATCCAATCGGAAAGGTACAAAAGGCGGCATGGATATTTGGTTTGCGATACTTGACAAAGAGGGAAAGGCTCTTTCAGTGGAAAATATTTCCATTATCAATTCGGTAGAAAATGAGATTTGTCCTTGGTTCGACACCGTGGAAAACCGCTTGTTTTTCTCATCTAGCTGGCATCAAGGATTTGGAGGACAAGATGTCTTTTACACGGAATTTCGGAATGGCAAATTTGGCGCTCCAGTAAATGTTGGCATCCCTTTGAATAGTCCGGCAGCGGACCAATATTATTTCCAGAGTGGAGACTCAACATTTGTTTCATCCAATCGACTTGGCAGTTTATATGCAAAGAATCCAACCTGTTGCAGTGATATTTATGTGGCAGAAATTCCGAGGAGGAAACCCTTGAAAACGAATCAAGAGGAGAAATCAACGGTAGAAATAGTCAAGTTACCCATTCGACTTTATTTTGAAAATGATCAGCCCGATGCGAATACTACGTCAGATAACACAAGCCTAAGTTATACAGATGCATACGTGAAATATGCAACACAATTCGAAGTGTACAAGACGAAAGTCGCTTTACAAAGAGATTCCATTCAAGCACAAAAGTCAGTGGATGAATTAAGTCAATTCTTCGAAGAAGAAGTGAAAAAAGGACAAGCAGACTTGGAACGTTTTACCAATCAAGTTTGGTTTGAATTACAAAAAGGGAATAAAGTCCAATTAATGGTGCAAGGATTTGCAAGTCCATTAGCCAAAACAGATTACAACGTACATTTAACCAAAAGACGCATTCAATCCTTAAAGAATTACTTTGAGGAAGTTCAACAAGGACGATTTGGCGCGGTGATGATTGGAGACCAACCTCTTTTAGAATTTATTGAAGTCCCGATGGGAGAATATAGTGCCAACAAGGAAACGAGTGATGATTATTACGATCAAAAAAACTCAGTTTACTCTAAAGCCGCTTCGCAAGAACGACGAATTGAAATTATTGAATTACGTATTACAGAGCAATAAGTGGAAGAAAAACGACAACATTCAAGAGTTCAATTCATCGATTTCGGAAGAAGCGTTGCCATCTGTATGATGTTACAGGGGCATTTTATTTCCATGAGTTATGGGAATTATGACTTTTACATGTCAGAAGTTTTCAAGGACGGTCATTCCAGCAATGTTCTATTTAATATTTGGGGATTTATGCGTGGATTAACCGCTCCCCTATTTTTCACCATTTCAGGAACTGTATTTAGTTATTTGCTTCATTTACAATTGAAAAAAGAAACCTCTACTCCATTTTGGAAATTTAACCGAGTAAAAAAAGGAATGAAAAGAGGACTTATGCTTCTTATTATTGGATATTTGATTCAAATCAATTTCAAATACATTGGCTATTACTTTCAAGGGCATGTGAATCCGCATTTTTTCACGTTCCATGTTTTACAATGTATTGGAGTTGGGATTTTAAGTTTAATACTGGTGACATATATTGGCGCAAAGTTGAAAATCCCCTTTCACTGGTTGTATGCGTTTGTTGGACTTTCCTTATTCCTAGGAACTTTTTTTATTCGTTCCACAGAAGATTATTTACCTTATCACTTTCCTGAAATGATTCAAAACATGATTCAGGGACCTGAAACAGAATTTTCCATTTTTCCGTGGATGGGGTTTGTGTTCTTTGGAGGATTTTTTGGTTCCTTAATCGCCTTACACGATTGGCATTTAGATAAAAATAAATTGATGAAATTCAGCATTTTATTCGCGGTGTCCTCCTTCGCAATCGGCTGGGGATTCACCTTTCTTTCTTGGTTGACTCCACAATATCAGTACGCTGCCAATCCGCAACATCTCTGGTATTTTGATCGTTTAGGGTTTGTTTTCATCTTGTTTACCATTTTTATTCCTTTAAGTGAATGGAAAGTCGCAAAATACCCTTTGTTTATCGGAATGGGTCAAAATACCTTCTTTGTTTATGTGGCTCATGCAATTCTTTTGTATGGGGCATTTATTGGTTATAGTTTGCGCGATCTATTACAAGAAAGACTATCTGGATTCAGTTCGTTTATCGGAGCACTTATTTTCCTTGCATTTTTTGCCTTAGTCGTTCAGTACTTACCTAATATTAAATCATTCTTTCGTAACTTTCGGACGAAATCATCATCATGAGTCAAGCAGCCACAACGGAAACCACATCTCCAAATAAACGACTATATTTTATTGATATTGCCCGTTCGATTGCCATCCTGTTGATGCTTGAAGGACACTTTGTTCATGACAGCTTGGCCTTAGATTTAAGAGATGAGTCAAATACCATTTACCACTATTGGAAGTTTATAAGAGGGTTTACATCCCCTGTGTTTTTAACAGTTACCGGCATCGTTTTTACGTATTTGCTTTTGGGGAATGACCACACCGGTTTTTGGCAAAATATGCGCGTCCGAAGGGGATTGAAACGCGTTGTTGAATTGTTGTTTTGGGGGTATTTATTGCAATATTATGCGTTTCATGTTCTGCAGTGTATCGGTGTTGGGATCTTGACAATTATCACGTTGTATGGCATTTATCGATACATTAAGTTCATTCCGCTTTGGATATATTATGCGCTTGCAGGAATCATACTTTTTATGAGTTACCTATACTTTGGTCTATTGCCTGAAGGTCATTATTGGCCAAGTAATGCGCCTGCATTTATTCAGAATATTTTTCATGGGAAGCATTCTTTGTTTCCATTGACACCGCACATGGGTTATACCATGTTTGGAGCAATGATTGGCGTGATCTTGTTTAATGCAAAGGACAAAGTAAAAACTCCTTCGTTTATACTTGGTGGATTTTTGATTGGTTTCGTCCTATATGTGTTCAGTAAAAAATTCCTTTTATTCGTAGGAGAATTTTCGTTCTTGCCAAATAATTCCTTGTATCGAATGGACTGGCTTTTTGAGAAACTAGGTATGGTCTTTATGGTGTTGGCTATATTATTAGCCTTAGAAACGTATGTATTAAAAATCAAAAAATCAAACTTGTTTTTAAAAATTGGTCAGAGTACACTCAGTATCTACATTATACACATGATTTTACTTTATGGGAGTTTGACAGGACGCGGATTGACACATTACTTTCATGAAGACCTCAATGCGTATCAGATTGTTCCCTATACCCTCTTGTTTGTGTTAAGTTTTGTGATTTTTGCGTTATACCTCGATCGAATTAGAAGAGGACTTCAATTTATCTTACTTCCGATTAAAAAAATCACCAATCGACTTTTCTTCATTGACTAGTTAGAAAATCACTTTTTTCTTGATTATACGTTCCCCACAACCATCTTGGATGGTAATAGTAATGGTATAGGTCCCGCGTTTAGCATAAAAATGTTGCGTTTGAAACAAATTAGACGTTTTTCCATCTCCGAAATTCCAAATGATGCTTTTCGCTTTTGGAAAATTCGCAGAACAATCTGCTTTCCATTTCCCATCCTTACTGGTTGATTTTATATTGACCATATTACGGTTCAATAAATAGCGTGTCATGTTTTGATCTACAATGGCAAAAGCTGTATTTTGTATATATTTTGCTTTTGCGGGACTTAATCCATCTGAAAAGGCAGTGTTTGGATTTTGTTTGAAAATCGCCGCATAGAAGCTGCAAGCAGCCAAATAAGAGCCGTATTTAGAAGGGTGCTGCAAGTCTTCCTGGTATAAATTGATTTCTAGGTTATTTTCCTTCACTGTCTCCCACACTTTTCCAACAGGAACAAGAGGGAAATCAAAAAGTTGAGACAAATACAAATATCCTTGATGAATACGATCACTCATGATTTGGAAATTGATATTTAATGAATCCTCTGGAATTCCGTTTAAATAGCCCCATGTATCATACAACAATATGTTAGTGCACGGATTTTGACTATAGATGGAATCTGTAATGCGTTTGACGTATGGAACAATTGTGCTGTCAATCATTTTGTAGTCAGTTGCCAATTCCCGACTAAATCCCTGTAAAATAACATAATCCCACTTTTCGCGGCGAATATCTTGATATAAATCAGTCCGTTCACTATGCATTTGGAGTGTGTGGCTAGATTTAGCGCTCATGTGAACATCCACATTGATATTTTTGGAACTTGCCAAATCGTGAAATATTTTTGGCATATTGTTATAATGAGTATAACTATTTCCTATAAACAAGACACGCATAGGCTGAGCCCATGCGATGGAATTAGTGATAAAAAAAAGAATATACAGGACGTATTTACTCATGATCTCGAATTAAATCATTTTTAATTCCTCTGCGATTTCAGCCAATTCAGTTGAGCTGATTTTTAATTTCTCTCGGCTAAAATTCATATCATCTATCGTGTTTAAGGGGATGAGATGAATATGAGCATGTGGAACTTCAAGTCCAATTACTGCTACGCCAATGCGTTTACATTGGATTTTAGACTTTAATTGTACTGCCACTTTTTTAGCGAATAGTTGAAGGTTTAAATACGACTCATCTTCGATATCAAACAAATAATCTTGTTCTTTCTTTGGAATGACAAGTGTGTGACCTTTTACCAATGGATTTACGTCTAAAAAAGCAAGAAAGTGTTCGTCCTCGGCTATTTGGTAACATGGAATTTCACCTTCTACTATTTTCGTAAAAATAGTTGCCATTAACGAGAAATTGAAATGATCTCAAAATTAATGGTTCCACCAGGAGTTTGGATTTCGGCGATATCACCGACTTTTTTACCTAATAGTCCTTTTCCAATTGGTGATTCAATGGAAATCTTTCTCAATTTAATATCGGCTTCATTTTCTGCAACGAGAGTGTACTCAATTTCCATTCCGTTGATTTGATTTTTAATCAAAACTTTAGAAAGAATAAACACTTTACTATTATCCATGTGTGTTTCATCAATCAAACGCGCATTAGAAATAATCGTTTCCATTTTTGAAATCTTCATTTCCAATATTCCTTGAGCTTCTTTTGCAGCATCGTATTCAGCGTTTTCGGATAAATCTCCTTTATCGCGTGCTTCTGCAATTTGTTCAGAAATGGAAGGGCGTTGAACGGTCTTAAGGTGATGTATTTCATCTTTTAACTTTTGAAGTCCTTCCGCAGTGTAGTAATTTAATTGTGACATAACATAAAAGATTAAACGCAACAAGAGAGCCCATTGGACTCTCTTGAACCTTTACAAAAGTAAGTAAATTATTTTAAACTAATCGTTGCTCCTACGGTATGGATAATTCCAAATACACCAGCGAAGCGGGTTGTATATTCAAATCCTATTGCACTTTTATTTTTTCCAACTAACGCGTCTATAGAAAATCCAGCTGTTGGACCTACCAATGCATTTGAACGATTGTCCGCATTCAAAATACCTGACTCATAACAATAACCAGCACGTAAATTAAAGGCCATATTTTCATTAGAAACACCATAATCCAAACCTAATCTGAACTGATCCTTCATAAATGAATTTGCAGTAAACGCTGCTGCCACGACCAATTTGTTGCTTTCATTGATAATAAAATCATACGATCCACCTATTCCTAAAAGTGAAGGTAACTCGTATGAAGCAGAACGTTCCTCAAGGGAAGCAATGTATCCACTAGATACATACGTAGCTTGTTGTGCAAGTCCATCACCTTTGAAACGCATTACTGGACCAATATTTTTTAAGGTAATCCCAAATTTGATTTGATCTTGCTCCCCAGAAATATATCGAATACCTGCATCGATTGCAATTCCATTTGATTTCAAATTTGAAATGCTCTCTGAAACTACTTTAAAGTTAATTCCACCATAAATACTCGATGAAAATTCCTTTGCGTAACCTACATTAAAGATATTTGCTCTTGGGGAAAAGAATCCAATATTTCCTTCAGGATTCGCAACCGTAGTAATTGGAATATCTCCAAAATTCATCGATTGAACACTGATTGAGAAAACCTCAGAATCCGATATACGTTGAGCGATACCGGCAGAGTTAAATCCAATTGCAGCTGTTCCCATCCAATTTGAATAGTTAAACTTAATCTGGGTTTTATCTGTGAACGCCAGACCTGCAATATTCGTAAATGTTGCCTCTAATCCATTTGTGTTGGCAATACCTGCATCAGCGAAACCAGCACTTCTGGACCATGGGTTCACTAATAAGTGAGACGCTCCAGCAGAACCAACACGATCTTCATTCCCTGCTGTTAACAGAAAAGAACTTCCGATACAAATTCCTAAAACTATTTTTTTTACATCCATTTTCATCTTGTTGTAATAAAAGCTCATTAAATACCTTGTAAATCCACTTGACGCATCCCACCGAAGAACTTTATCACTCGTTCTCCTATACCAGGCACCTCCACATGAATCAAATAAACTCCACCAGCAATCGGAATTGCTTTAGAATTGGTTAAATCCCAATCTAATGAAGTTACAGGACTATCCTTTTTAAACGTTCTAACTAATTTGCCACTAACCGTGTAAATACTCACTGTACATCTTTCTGGTAAGTTCGTAATTTTTACTTTCGTTTCAATTCTTGTTCTCTCGTATTCAGAAAACGCATAGTACGGATTCGGAACGACATTAATCATCGCTAACGCTTCTTTCAACTGGTCTTGTGAGCCAACTTTCGTTGCGATGTCATCCATCGACCAACCATACATT
>Ga0209444_10000615_pt1 | contig 19648 bp, 20 predicted proteins | sample LauGreFaBDMM15DN_2_FD_188215 | JGI IMG/M metagenome (GOLD analysis project Ga0209444, IMG submission 188215) | Freshwater lake microbial communities from Lake Michigan, USA - Fa13.BD.MM15.DN (SPAdes) (version 2) | ecosystem: Environmental > Aquatic > Freshwater > Lake | place: Lake Michigan... | reverse complement strand
AATATGAATACTGCCATTAGCGTAGGGTGGACCGTCATGGAGAATGAATTTTTTTTGCCCGAAGCGCGCTTTACGGATGAGTTGGTAAATTTTTTTCTCTTGCCACTGCTTCAGCCAGACGGGCTCTCTCTTTGGTAAATCTCCCCGCATTGGAAAGGGAGTATCTAGTAAATTAACGGGGTATTGATTTTCAGACATTTGACGCATTCTTAAAGTAATTGATCGCTTTTTGAGCATCTTGATGGATTGCTTGTTGCAAGCTGGCAAGATCAGGGTATTTTGCCTCATCTCGTAATTTTTCAATAAATTCGACTCGTATCACTTTGCCATAAACGGCTTGGTTAAAGTCAAAGATATGTGTTTCAAGTAAAACTCGACCAGCATCTTCAACGGTAGGTCGAACACCAATACTTGCTACTGCTGGCAATGGGGAGGGGCCTAGGCCATGGACTTGGACAATAAAGATCCCTCTAATAGCCGGCACTCTAGGGCGCACTTTACTTGAGATCGCTAGGTTTAGTGTCGGAAAGCCAATGGTTCTTCCAAGCTTTTTGCCATGAATGACATGCCCACTGATGGTGTATGGTCTTCCGAGTAACTGTTTTGCTCGCGCAATTTGACCATCTTTTAACGCTTGTCGAATTGCTGAGCTAGAGATTCTAGTTTGCTGTTGGTCAAGAACTGTATCCATGGACTCAACAGTAAATCCGCTAATTTTTCCAGCCTGTTGAAGAGTCGTAAAGCTACCGGCGCGCTTTGCTCCGTAGCAAAAGTCATCTCCAATCACAATATGTTTTGCACGGAGGCCATCAACAATAATTTTTTGTACAAAGAATTCAGGACTCATACTGGCAAAATTGGCATTAAAGCGCTCTACAACCACAAGGTCAATGTCAGCAGCTTGTAGCGCTTCTAATTTATCTCTCAAATTCAAAATTCTTGCTGGTGCCTTAGCTGGATCAAAAAACTCTTTGGGGTGCGGCTCGAACGTTAAGACACAGGTTTGAACCTGTAACTGTTTTGCTTGGATTTGTAATTTTTTTAATAATGCCAGATGCCCCTGGTGCACCCCATCAAAATTACCGATGGTTAGGGCGCATGGGGTTCTATGAAAAGAAGGAGGGGTTCCGCGAATAACTTTCACAACAGTATTTCAATTATATTAGGGGGCATGAAGAAAATAGTTATCCTGATTTCTGGTAAAGGTTCAAATCTAAGAGCAATTTTAAACGCTCAACGATTAAGAGGTGGGTTATCTGAGGTATCCCAAGTTATTTCAAATCGGCCTAATGCCCAAGGAATCCTTGTTGCAAGGGAGTTTGGCGTTCCTCTGACAATACTAGATCATGTAAGTTTTAGCTCTAGAACGCAGTTTGATGAGGCTCTGATGGCGCTGATTGATAGTTATCAGCCTGATTTAGTTCTTTTAGCAGGCTTTATGCGACTGCTATCCGATCAATTTGTAGATCATTTTATGGGGAAGTTAATGAACATTCACCCATCTTTGTTGCCCAGTTTTCCCGGTATAAAGACGCACCAGCAGGCTTTAAGAACTGGTGTTAAGTGGCACGGCGCCACAGTGCACTTTGTGACGCGCGCAATGGATGTTGGTCCAATCATTGCTCAGGGCATTGTGCCGGTGTGTGCAAATGATACGGAAGATGATTTGGCATGCCGAGTTTTAGAAATAGAACATATAATCTATCCTCAAGCAATCGAATGGTTTCTAAAAGACCAATTACTCCTTGAAAACGGTATAGTGCGCGTCAGTCCTGAGCAAAGCCAGTATTTTTACCATGATCAATGCTGTGTATGAAATAACAAGTCGTCATTTAGGATCTGGAACATATCTCGGGAAGTAGGATCTAGGGCCCATACCAGGATATTGAATCTGCATAATCAAATCCCTAATCGTTGGCGTACTTGAAAAAAGAAACTTATGAATAATCCAACAAAATCAAGTGGCAAGGCAGTGCAAAAAAGAAAACCAAACTCCTCAGGTAGGCCTGTCGTTGCGAGAAACCCAAACTCAGGAGGAGTTACTTCCCCTGCCAAAAAAAGTCCTTACAACCCAGCTATGGCAAAGGCAAGGGCTTTGCCGGTTCATCTAGAGCATTTGCTAAGAGTCTTACCTGAAGTATTAAATTTAGCATCACCAGCAGACATGGTGGTCAGTAAATACTTTAGAGAGAACGCGCAATTAGGCAATCGAGATCGGGCTTTAATTGCGGAGGCGACGTTTGCAATTTTACGTCGCAAGTTAGAGCTTTCCCAATATGCTCAAAGTGGTAATGGTTCTCTATTTAGACGGATTGGTTTATTAGGTTTAATGATCGCTTTATCTGAGGGTGGTCTTGGATCAGGCAGTCGCTTTGAAAGTGCTTTAGCTGATTTAGCATTTGTAGCTCATCCGGGCGAAGTTGAATGGTTACAACGGTTTGTTACTTATCCTCGGGATAGTTTGTCGCCGGTAATTCGCGTTAATTTACCAGATTGGTTATGGGCAGAGTTAAGCACACAACTTGGTGACTCAGAACGGCAATTATTAGCAGAGGCTTTAATGAAGCCAGCTTATTTAGATTGTCGGATCAATCCCATGAAGGTTAAAAGAGAGGACCTTTTAGAGCAAATGAATACTTTGGGAGGCCGATATCAATCGATACCAACGCCACATTCTGAACTTGGCTTTAGGATGTTGGGTAAGCCAGCCTTACAGAATTTAACAAGTTTTAAAGATGGGCAATTTGAGGTCCAAGACGAAGGAAGCCAACTTCTTAGTATGTTGCTTGCGCCAAAGCGTGGCGAGATGGTCGTAGACTTTTGTGCTGGCGCTGGTGGCAAGACTCTAGCGCTAGGGGCGATGATGAAGTCTATGGGGCGCTTATACGCATTTGATATTTCTGCGCGAAGACTTGCCAAGCTCAAGCCTCGGGTTGCCAAAAGTGGCTTATCCAACGTGCATCCTGTATGGATTGATAGCGAGAACGATACTAAAGTAAAACGTTTAGCGGGCAAGATTGACCGAGTGTTAGTAGATTCCCCTTGTAGTGGTCTTGGCACACTTCGCCGCAACCCCGATTTGAAATGGCGTCAGACACTGCAAAGTGTTGCTGAGTTGCAGGCAAAACAGTTTTCGATTTTGACCGCGGCAGCCAAATTGCTCAAGGTAGGTGGTCGACTTGTGTATGCCACGTGTAGCATCCTGAAACAGGAAAATCAGGATATCATAGAGGCTTTTTTAAAGATTCATCCAGAATTTGAGTTACTCGATCCCAAAGTCGTTCTGACAGCGCCATTTCCTCGACAAAATGATTTGCCAATTGGAGCATCTGTAGACTCACTTTTTTGGCAACTATGGCCACACCAACATGAAACAGATGGTTTTTTTGCGGCCATTTTACAAAGAAGGCCTAACCCATTAGACCCATCAAAAGATATGCCAGCTTCGGATTTGGCTGTAACAGAGTAAAATGGTAGTACTTTTTTTTGAGATCCATTTTCATGCAAAACGCCCTATCTTTTTTTGATTCCTATGTGATATCTTGGATTGCCTCTGGCTTATGGGACTTGTCGTGGATTGGCCTGTTGGTATTTACTTTGGTGGTTACTCATATCACCATTGCTAGCGTGACGATCTTTTTACATCGTTGCCAAGCGCATCGGGCACTAGACCTGCATCCATTACCGGCGCACTTTTTTCGATTTTGGTTGTGGTTGACAACCGGGATGGTTACCAAAGAGTGGGCTGCCATTCATCGCAAGCATCACGCCAAATGTGAAACGGCAGAGGATCCGCATAGCCCAAGAGTGTTGGGGCTTGACAGTGTATTTTGGCGGGGAGCTGACTTATACCGAATTGAGAGCAAGAATCAAGAAACTCTGCAGAAATTTGGGCATGGCACTCCTGATGATTGGCTAGAGCGAAATATTTATTCAAAATATCAGTGGCAGGGTGTTGGTTTGATGTTGACGATTGATTTAATTTTATTTGGCGCTTTTGGAGGTCTTATTTGGGCGATACAAATGATGTGGATTCCAATAACTGCTGCTGGGGTTATTAATGGTATTGGACATTTTTGGGGTTATAGAAATTACGATTGCGAAGATGCCTCTACAAACATAGTTCCTTGGGGAATTTTAATTGGTGGCGAAGAATTGCATAATAACCACCACACCTTTGCGACTAGCGCCAAATTATCTAGTAAGTGGTACGAGTTTGATATTGGTTGGTTTTATATCACTTGTTTAGAGCGCTTTGGACTTGCTAAAGTGAAGAAACAAATCCCGAAATTGAAAACTACCGAATTAAAACATGCGGGTGAGGAGTTGCTGATGACTGTTATTCATCACCGTTATGAAATCATGGTTAAGTACAGTAAATCATTACGCACAGCATTTAATGAAGAGGTTGAGCACATGAAAATTGCTGCTAGGGACTTTGCTGACAATCACCAGTGGTTATGTAAGGACGAGAATAAACTAAGCGTGGTAGAAATGGTCAAGCTTGAGAAATTGATGCTAGTTAATGAGCAAATTAGGATATTTATTGAAATGCGTCGTGAATTAGCTCAGATTTGGTTAAAGACTAGTGCTTCAAAGGAGCACTTAGTAGAGCATTTACAGGCGTGGTGTAAAAAAGCTGAACTGAGTGGGATCCAATCATTACAAAACTTCTCACTGAAATTACGGACTTATGCATAGCTGCTTTTTTTGGGGGCTTTAGATTGATAAATCGGGCCCTGATTTGACTGAGATTTAGCTTGAAATAGGATTGAAGAAGCATAGAAGTGCAAATAAAACACCCAATTTAGTCTCAATCAAAAGTTAATATCAAATGTTAAAAAAACCGCAATTTTTGCGGTTTTTTTTTCATTGTTTTGCTTCTAAATTGTTAGGATTGCTAAGATCTTATTGAAAATTTGTTTTTATTTAATTTTTGTTTCTTTATAAGAAACGTGTTTACGAACTTTAGGGTCAAACTTCATGATCTCGATTTTTTCAGGAGTAGTTCTTTTGTTTTTAGTTGTTGTATAAAAGTGACCAGTACCTGCAGTCGACTCCAACTTGATTTTTTCACGCCCACCTTTAGCCATTTTTACACCTTACTCTGTTTAATTTCTTATTTTATTGAGGATACAGTTAGATTACACCGCGGGCACGAACATCGGCCAGTACGGAATCAATACCATTTTTATCAATTAACCGAAGTCCAGCGTTTGTTAAGCGTAAGCTGACCCAACGATTTTCAGATTCGACCCAAAAACGACGGTTTTGCAGATTAGGCAAGAAACGGCGCTTCGTTTTATTATTTGCATGGGAAACATTGTTACCGACCATCGGCTTTTTCCCGGTGACTTGGCATACTCGAGCCATGACACACTCCTTTATTATTAGTACTAAAGATTTTGATTATAGCATCTTCGCTTTGACGATGGCAATACCTATTAACCGATTATTAACAGTAATCGTTTTACAGAATACCCGCATCTGCAAAAGAAAAGAAGCCGTTCTGGGTTACGATACAGTGGTCTAAGAGATGAATTTCTAGGGTATTTAAAATATTTTGCATCGTATGTGTAAGTGAGAGATCACTTTCGCTAGGATAAGCAATTCCGTTTGGGTGATTATGAGCGAATATCACCGAATTGGCATTAAGTGCCAGCGCTTCCCTTATAACTTCACGGGGATGGACGGTTGTTTGAGAGGCGCTACCGCGAAACAGGATTTTGAATTCGATTAAAGCACCTTGCATGTTTAAAAAAGGACATGAAAAAACTTCATGCGGTAAATGGCCTATAGCTGTTTGAAGAAATTCACGGGTTAACCCAGGTGAACTAAGAACCACGCAGGCCGCAAGTTGTTCCTTGAGGGCGCGTTTCACGATTTCGTGCGCTGCTTGAAACTGGGCCCATTTGGCCAGTCCTAGGCCGTTAATCTTTGAAAACTCCTCTAAATTACTAAATAATAGGGCGCGCATACCCCCACAGCTTTGGAGCAAATCTTGAGATAGTTCAATTGCATTTCGTGTTTTGGAGCCGCTTCTCAAAAAGATAGCTAGTAGTTCTGCATCGCTCAGAGCTTGTGCACCGTCGCTGAGAAGTCTTTCTCTAGGGCGCATCATAATCGGCCAAGAGTGAATTGGCGAAGAGTTTGGAGCTCTAGCTACAATAGGGGTATGACACAAATTGTAAAAAATGATTCTTTTTTGACTTTGCACTATCGAATTGGTTTGCCTGAAGAGGGTGACGTCGTCAATACATTTACTGATAAGCCTGCGACTTTGTTGATGGGGGGTGGGCAGTTTGCACCAACTTTGGAAACAGTATTGTTGGGTTTGGCACAGGGCGAGCATCAGACTTTTACGTTGGCTCCGGAGGCGGGTTTTGGTATACGCAATCCGGAATTGATTCAAAAGGTCAGTCAACAAACCTTGCAAAAGAATAGCGATATGGAGCAGGCCTTTGAAATTGGTGATATGGTTGAATTTAATGCCCCGATGGGTGGTCAATATGCTGGTATATTGCAAGCCATTGACGAAGAGGGTGCTTGGTTTGATTTTAATCACCCGCTGGCTGGTAAGACAATTACATTTGAAGTAAAGATCATTTCTATTTTGTAAAAATTGCTGACACTTATGGACCAAAAAGAATCTCCTGTACTTACGAATCAGACTCATCATTCTGGCGAAATTTTGTTGGCCCAGCCAAGAGGTTTTTGTGCGGGTGTTGACCGAGCAATTTCGATTGTGAATCAAGCTTTGGAGAAATTTGGTCAGCCAATTTATGTGCGTCATGAGATTGTTCATAATCAATATGTGGTGGCAGATTTGAGGTCTCGCGGAGCAATCTTTATTGACGATTTGAGTCAAGTGCCACCAGGAGCTACCCTGGTATTTAGTGCGCACGGCGTATCTCCAGCGATTAAGAGTGAAGCTCAGCGCTTGGGTTTTCGGGTTTTTGATGCGACTTGTCCACTGGTGACAAAGGTGCATGTTGAGGTTTTGAAGATGCACCGTGAGGGCTATAAGATTTTGATGATTGGACATGCTGGGCATCCTGAGGTTGAAGGTACGATGGGTCAGATACCTGGCAGTATTGATTTAATTCAAACGATGGACGACGTCGCACAATTAACTTATCCAGTAGATATGCCAATTAGCTACGTCACCCAAACCACTTTGTCGATTGATGAAACGAGAGAAATTGTCCAAGCTTTGACGGTTAAGTATCCTAAAATCACCCAGCCTAAAAAACAGGATATTTGTTACGCAACGCAAAATCGGCAAGACGCGGTAAAAATAATGGCTCCACAAGTTGAACTTGTTATTGTCGTGGGAAGTCCTAATAGTTCAAACTCTAATCGGTTGAGGGAATTATCTGAAAAGCTCGGTATAAAATCCTACATGGTCGATGATCCTTCGCAACTCGACCCAGCATGGTTTGTAGGTGTTCGAAGAGTTGGCTTGACTGCTGGCGCGTCAGCGCCAGAAGCTTTAGCACAGTCGATTATTGCCAGAATTAAAGAGTTTGGCCCAAAACAAGTTAGATCCTTAGAGGGGATTGTGGAGAGTACAGTATTTGCATTACCCAAGGGTTTAAATGTAGACTGAGTTGAGTTCAATGTGGAGTGCTTTTTGAATTGAATCGAGTTGTCATAATGAATAGATTAGCAAAGTCATGATTTACATACTATGAGGAGTTCAATATGTTTTTGAAATTAGGATGTGATAATTATCAAAAAGCCTTAAGGGTATTAGCAGTTATCCTGGTTTCTGCTTGGTTATTTGGTTGCAGTAAGAAAGAGACTGCAACTTCTGGGGTAGTGATAAAGATAGGAAATGTTGCCCCACTAACTGGACCGGACTCTTATTTAGGCAAAGATAATGAGAACGGCGCTCGTCTGGCCGTTGAGGAAATCAATCGACAAGGTTTAACGATTAATGGAAAAGCGATTACCCTAGAACTGCTCGGTGAAGATGATGCTGGAGATCCTAAATTAGGTACTCAGGTGGCACAAAAACTGGTAGATAGTAAAGTAGTTGCTGTGGTAGGGCATCTAAATTCCGGGGTAACAATTCCAGCTTCAAAGATTTACAGCGAAGCGGGAATTGTACAAATTTCGCCATCCTCTACCAATCCGGAATATACCAAGCAGGGTTATAAAACTGCTTATCGTATGGTTGGTACAGATGCTCAACAGGGTCCGGTGTTAGCAAAATTTGCCATCGAGACTCTGAAAGGGAAGTCGATTGCTATCGTCGATGATGCAACCCAATACGGTAAAGGCCTAGCTGATGAGTTTGAAAAAAAGATTATTTCTAGCGGAGCCAAAATAGTAATTCACGAGGCCACCAATAATAAAGCAACTGACTTTAAAGCTATTCTGACAAATATTAAAGCTAAAAATCCAGATATTATTTTATTTGGTGGAATGGCTGCAACTGGTGGTCCATTTGCCAAGCAAGCTAAAGAATTGGGTATCAAGGCTAAGATCATTGGCGGTGACGGTATTTGTAGTCCGACTCTATATGAGTTAGCTGGTGATGCAGTTGAAAATATTGTTTGTTCGACTGTCGGTATTCCAAAAGAAAGCTTAAACAATAGCGCTAATTTTTTAAAAAATTATCAAGAAAGATTTAAAACGGAAGTTCAAATTTATGCACCGATGGCGTATGACGCTGTGATGATCATCGTGGATGCCATGAAAAGATCGAACTCCACAAATGCTGCAGATATTTTAAAAGCGATACCGACGACTAACTATGCAGGTTTAAGTGGGCAAATCACTTTTGACGAGAAGGGGGATTTAAAAGAAAGTTACATTACCTTAAGTCAATTTAAAGATAAAAAAATTCTCACTCTTGAAGTTGTGAAGATGCAATGATCTGAATACGGCAGATGACAGTTTGCCGTTTTCTATGGATATTTTCTTACAACAAATTCTCAACGGCCTTGTCCTTGGAAGCATTTACGCTTTAATAGCACTGGGCTATACGATGGTATACGGTGTTTTAGGCATTATTAATTTTGCGCATGGCGAAGTTTTGATGTTTGGAGCGCTAATAGCTTTGGTTGTGATTAAAAACCTGTTGGCTTTTTTCCCAACAATACCTTTATGGCTAATTTTAGTTGTGGCCTTATTGGTCGCCATGTCTGGATGTGCAGTCCTGAGTTTTTATATTGAAAAGATTGCCTACCGTCCTCTGCGCAATGCACCTCGTCTGGTTCCGTTGATCTCAGCGATTGGCATGTCTATTTTGTTACAAACGATTGCGATGATCATTTGGGGGAGAACCCCGCTGAATTTTCCGCAATTATTGCCTGAGCAGTCACTGGCAATTTTTGGAACTGGGGCACTAGTGACCGTGAAAGAGTTAATGATTATGCTAACAGCCCTCATCGTCATGGTTGCATTACTGTTTTTAGTCAAGAAAACGCGTTTCGGTCGAGCGATCCGGGCAACTGCCGAGAATCCTCAAGTTGCAGGACTGATGGGTGTGAATACGGCTCGGGTAATTTCGCATACCTTTATTCTGGGGGGAGCATTAGCAGCTCTTGCCGGGGTCATGATTGCTTCTAATTACGGCTCAGCGCATTTTTATATGGGGTTTATGCCTGGATTAAAGGCTTTTACAGCGGCAGTTTTAGGGGGTATTGGCAATATTCCAGGGGCGATGTTAGGTGGGCTTTTGCTGGGGTTAATAGAAGCCTTAGGTGCGGGATACATTGGAACGCTATCTGGCGGAATCTTCGGCTCAAATTATCAAGATATTTTTGCATTTTTGGTCTTAATCCTAGTGCTCGTATTTCGACCTTCGGGAATTTTAGGAGAAAAACTGAGGGATCGAGCATAGATGGATTTCCTCAATAGTATGCGTTACCCGTCACCTCAACTTTCAAAAAGGTATTGGCTTTTTATTCTAGTTGGGGTGCTTTGTCTTGCGCCATGGGTCTGTGTTTTCACAGGAGGTAATTATTGGGTACGTGTACTTGATTTTGCCTTGCTTTATGTTTTTTTGGCCTTGGGACTAAATATTGTAGTTGGTTTTGCAGGATTACTAGATCTTGGATATATTGCGTTTTATGCAGTAGGTGCCTATGTTGCAGGCTTATTAGCATCGCCTCATTTAGCGAATTCTTTTAGTACTATTTCGGCAATATTTCCTGGAGGGGTCCATACAAGTTACTGGATCATTCTACCGATAGCCGCACTCGTAGCAGCTTTTTTTGGCATCTTACTTGGCGCACCCACATTGAAGTTGAGGGGGGATTATTTAGCCATTGTCACTTTGGGATTTGGTGAAATTATCCGAATTTTTTTAAATAATTTGGATCGTCCTTTGAATATCACGAACGGTCCTAAGGGCATTAATAATATTGACGCTATTACCATAGGGTCATTCTCTTTTGGGAAGTCTTTCCAACTGTGGGGAGTAACGATTCCATCTGTGATTTTTTATTATTACTTATTTCTAATCTTAGTGATTGCGGTCATGATTGTTAGTTTACGTATCCAGGATTCGAGGATTGGTAGAGCTTGGGTAGCAATTCGAGAAGATGAAATTGCTGCCCAAGCGATGGGGCTAAATACCCGTAATTTAAAGTTACTCGCATTTGCAATCGGGGCTTCATTTGGCGGCATCTCAGGCGCTTTATTTGCGTCCTTCCAGGGATTTATATCGCCAGAGTCCTTTTCTTTGTCTGAGTCAATTATAGTTTTGGCCATGGTTGTTTTAGGTGGAATGGGCCATATACCGGGCGTCATTCTAGGAGCTATTTTGCTTGCGGCGTTTCCAGAGTTTTTAAGAGCCACCTTAGAGCCCTTGCAAAGGCTTTTATTTGGCCAAGTGCTCTTGGACTCAGAAATCATTCGGCAACTACTGTACGGTACCGCGTTGATTCTAGTTGTCCGATATAAACCCAAAGGCTTATGGCCAAAAGTGCACTAAGCATGAACTCAGAAACACCATTATTACGAATTCGGGGAGTAGTGAAGCGTTTTGGAGGATTGCGGGCGCTTGAGCAGGCACATTTGGAGGTGATGCGAGGTCAAATTGTAGGTTTAATTGGTCCGAACGGTGCGGGTAAGACTACCTTTTTTAATGTAATGACAGGCTTATATACGCCTGATGGCGGAGTATTTGAATTAGCGGGGCAAACTTATAATCCAGGCGTGGTAGATCAAGTAGTGCATGCTGGTATTGCTAGAACTTTTCAGAATATTCGTTTATTTAAAGAGATGACAGCCTTAGAAAATGTCATGATTGGACGGCATATTCGAACGAAAGCGGGTTTCTGGGCTGCAGCGTTTCATACGAGGGCTGAACGTGCAGAGGAAAAGGCTATATCAGTTGATGCTGAGCGGTTATTGCAATATGTGGGCATTGCTAAAGAGGCTGGTCAGTTAGCAAAAAATTTGTCATATGGTGATCAGCGTCGCTTAGAGATTGCTAGAGCACTTGCAACTAGCCCAAAGTTACTCGCCTTAGATGAACCAGCTGCCGGCATGAATCAAACGGAAAAAAGAGAGTTACAAGTACTTCTAGAACGCATCAGGCAAGACGGCACTAGTATTTTGATGATCGAGCATGACGTTGGCTTAGTCATGGGGTTGTGTGATGTAATTACTGTCTTGGATAATGGCCGAGTGATTGCCACCGGTGCGCCTGAAGATGTTCGTAGAAACCCATTAGTAATTACTGCGTATTTAGGATCAGTCGGCTAAGAGATGCTCAGGATCAAAGAACTTCAAGTTGCTTATGGCAATATTTGTGCAGTCAAAGGCCTGAACTTGGAAGTTCATCAAGGGGAGCTAGTTTGTTTAATTGGTTCGAATGGTGCTGGTAAGTCGACCACACTCAAGGCTATTGCTGGATTAATCATACCTACTCATGGAGAGATTCATTTGCAGGCTTGGCGTATTTGTGGCCGACCTGAGGAGTTATTAGCTCGGGGTTTAGCGCTCGTCCCTGAGGGGCGAGGAGTTTTTGCAGGGATGACCGTTCTGGAAAATCTACAAATGGGTGCGTATTTAAGGATGGATGACATCAGAGAGGATTTGGAGCAAATTTTTGAGTATTTTCCGCGCCTCAAAGAACGGTTACATCAGTTAGCGGGCACTTTATCAGGCGGTGAGCAACAGATGGTGGCGATGGCTAGGGCGATCATGGGCAAGCCTTCATTATTACTCTTAGATGAGCCGTCGATGGGTTTATCTCCGATGATGGTTGAAACAGTTTTTCAAGTGATAGAGCAAATTGCTAAACAGGGGATGACAATTTTATTAGTTGAGCAAAATGCCCAAAGGGCTTTATCGATCGCAGATCGTGCCTATGTCATGGAGAGTGGCTTCATTACCATTGAGGGGACGGGTAAAGAATTACTGCATGACCCACGCATTAGCAAAGCTTATTTGGGTGAGTGACGCAATAATTGTTTAAGCATTACAAGCATTTGATCAATTTCAGATCGGCTTACGGTTAGTGCTGGCATAAAGCGCAATAAATTCGGACGAGGCGCGTTAATAATTAAGCCAATCGGTGCCATGATTCGAGCCTCTTCTACGAGTTCGTTGGCAATATCACGGCCGAGTTTGAGTGCCCGAAGTAAGCCTTCCCCCCGTTCACCATCTAAACCGAATTCGTCAGACATTTCTAGTAATCGCGACCTTAAATACGCACCTTTGGCAATGACCTCATCCAAAAAGCCAGGCGCAGTGAGTTGTTGGATGACGCTGACGCCAACTGCGCACATGAGGGGATTGCCATTATAGGTGCCACCTTGATCGCCTGGTTCAAAGCAAGCCACCGCATCGGTACATAGAAGTGCTGCAAGCGGAACGCCTCCACCGATACCTTTACCCAGGGTCATAATATCTGGTTCAATATGACTGAGTTGATGGGCAAATAGCTTACCAGTTCGCCCACAACCTGCCTGCACTTCATCGACGATGAGTAAAATGCCATGCTTTTTCGTTAAAGCGCGCAGTGCCTGCATGAACTCTGGTGTGGCTGGAATAACGCCACCTTCCCCTTGGACTGGCTCAAGCATAATAGCCACGGTTTTTGGATTAATAAGGCGCTCGACCGAGTCTAGATCATTTAAATCTGCTTTTAGAAAACCAGGAATTTGTGGAGCGTACATCGTGTCCCATCCGGGTTTGCCAGAGGCGCTCATTGTAGCGATAGTGCGGCCATGAAAGCTATGGTCAAAGGTAATAATCTCAAAAGCGTGATCTTTATGAATTTTTCCCCATTTTCTAGCGAGTTTAATTGCGCCCTCGTTTGCTTCTGCACCGCTATTTGCAAAAAAAACTTTATCAAAGCAGCTATGCTTGGTGAGTAGATCAGCTAGTTCGATCATCGGTTGGTTGTAAAAGGCTGGGCTAGGATTGATGACTTTTCGCGCCTGTGTTTCTAGGGCCGAGATGACTCCTAGGTTACTATGTCCCAAACAATTTACCGCCCATCCTTGCACAAAATCTAGATACTGTTTACCTTGATGATCTGTTAGCCAAGAACCCTCCCCGCTGACCATCTCAATATCTGGTCTTTTAGTAATAAACATAATAGAGTGCGTATCGTGCATAGGGTTACCTACAAAAGGGTCAATAAAGTGTATATTAATTTTTTAAGATGACAAGCAAATTTTATAAATCTGCCTCGGAGGTAAAGGCATCAGCATAGAACTCCTCCTCCGGTAGTTTACACAATGCAATAAAATCTTTTTGGGCGCTCGAAACAACAATCGGTGCGCCGCAGGCATAGATCTGATGGTTACTCATATCTGGAAAATCTTGCATCGCCGCTTCATGGACAAAACCTGTCCGACCCTGCCATTGATCCTCAGGTAGGCCATCTGAAATAACTGGTATATATTGAAATTGAGGGATAGTTTTAACCCTAGCATGGATCAAATCCTCTTGATACAGATCGGTTGGTCTACGCCCACCCCAATAGAGCGTCATTGGTCGGTGGATGTTGCGATGCACGGCATCCTCGATAATCGCCTTAATGGGCGCAAAACCCGTTCCTGATGCAATGAAAATAATTGGCTTGAGCGAGTCCTCTCTTAAGAAAAAACTCCCCATAGGGCCCTCAAAACGCAGTATATCCTTCTCTTTCATTAGGAGTGATGGGTTGACTCCAAAAACATGATCTGTGAAGCGTCCGCCAGGAAGGTGGCGTAGATGCAGTTCGATTGGCCCCTCTTGGTGGGGGGCACTGGCAATAGAATACGCTCGCCGCTTACCATCTTTTAGTAAAAACTCAATATATTGACCAGCTAAAAAGCTAAAACGCTCGGTCGACGGAAGTTGTAGTTGTAAGATCATCACATCATGACTTGCCTGCGTCATTTTTGCAACGCGACAGGGAACTTTTTTGATGGGGAATTGTCCATCAGATTCGATTTCTCTGGCTGAGACTGTGCAATCTGTTTTAGCAAAGGTGCAGCACAGTAGAGCGATATTTCTTGCCCTTTCATCATCTGTTAGGGTTGAGGCATTATGCGGGCCCATCACATATTTGCCGCTGAGCACTTTGGCCTTACACGAACCACAAGCGCCATTTTTACAGCCGTAGGCTAGAATAATGCTTTGTCGCAATGCACCGTCTAAAATAGACTCATCTGGGTTAACTTCAAACGATTTACCACTGGTTTGAAGGGTAATTGCAACGACACGATTTGCTTCCAAAATACTTCCTTTCAAAAACGATTACTATTTAATGTATGACTCTATATAGACGAACCATATTTCGTAAGCCAAGATTGCTGATTATTGGTTGTGGTGATGTTGGCATGCGCATGTTACCTATTTTAGTCAAAACTCATCGAGTTTTTGTTTTAACGAGCCAGAAAGAGAAAATGGCTTATTTTCGTAGCCAAGGCGTTGTACCTATTTACGGCAATTTAGACCAACCATCAACCTTAAGCCGATTAATTCATTTAGCGCCATCGGTCATTCATTTAGCACCGCCCAATAATTCTGGCGCGGTTGATTTGAGGACAAAAGCCCTTTTACAGGTCCTTGGTCAGGGTCAATCAGCAAGGCAAGTTATATACATTAGTACGACAGGGGTTTATGGTGATTGCCAAGGTGACCTCGTTACCGAAATAAGGACCCCGAATCCAAAGAGTGCCCGCGGTCAACGGCGCCTCAGTGCCGAGCAACAACTCAGAGCATGGGCTATTTCGCACAAAGGGCGAGTAACTATTCTCAGGGTGCCAGGCATTTATGCTGCTGATCGACTTCCTATAGAGCGTTTAAAGAACGGGTCGCCAGCTTTAAATCCGAGCGAGGATGTTTTTACGAATCATATTCATGCCGATGATTTAGCGCGCATTATTATTCTTACTTTATACCGCGGTGTATCGCAACGCATTATTCATGCGTGTGACGCGAGTCGATTGCAGATGGGCGAATATTTTGACCTAGTCGCAAATCATTTTGGCTTACCTTTGCCGCCTAGGGTTGCTTTTGCAGAGTTAAAAGAACGGGTTAGTCCAGCTATGATTAGTTTCATGGAGGAATCGAGAAGGATCAATAACGATCGTTTAATGGAAATAGGATGTCAATTACGATACCCAACAGTCGGAGATTTTTTGAAAACCCTAGATCCAAATTGCCCCAGCGTTTAAAACTCGATCAAATCATTTCTTATGAGCCTAGATTATTTTTTCCACTGATCTTTGAGACCAACTGCTAAGTTAAAGACGGGTTGTTCCGGTTGATGATCTGTGCGATCAGCCACGAAGTAGCCGTGGCGTTCAAATTGAAAGCGCTGTTCTTTTGAAATATTTTTCAAGCTTGGTTCAAGATAGCCTGTGATAACCGATTTTGAGTTGGGGTTAATGCAATTCAGAAAATTTTTACCTGCGCCGGTTGGATTTGCATCGTTAAACAGCCGGTCATATAAACGAATCTCTATAGCTATCGCATTACTAGCACTTACCCAGTGAATATTCCCCTTCACTTTATATTGATCAGAGCCTGGAGTGCCGCTTTTACTATCTGGAAAATAATTGACATGAACCGCAGTAATCAATCCTTGATCATCTTTCTCAAAGCTTGTGCATTCAATCACAAAACCATACCTTAAACGAACCCGACTTCCGGCCTGGCCATTTTGTGGGGGATACAGCCTAAAGAAACCTTTGACAGGTTCGACCATCAAGTCACTTTTTTCAATCCATAGTTCTTTGGTTAAAGTAAATTCTCTTCGACCTAGTTCTGGCCGGTGCGGATGTTTTGGGGCTGAGCATAGTTCGGGTTGTTCTTGAAAATTATCGATGATCAGTTTGAGCGGTTCTAGCACTGCCATTACCCGCTCTACTTGGGGATCTAAATCATCGCGAAGAGCCTGCTCGAGAATACCCATATCAATCCAGCTATCCGCTTTTGAGACTCCGATACGATCACAAAATAACTGGAGACTTTGGGGTGTATAACCACGACGACGCAATCCAACAATCGTTGGTAAACGCGGGTCATCCCAGCCCTCGACGTGTTTTTCTGAAACCAATTCTAAAAGTTTTCTTTTACTCGTGATGGCGTAGGTTAAATTGAGGCGCGCAAATTCATATTGATGGGGAAGCGGATTGGTGAGCGCGCCTATATTTTTCAGTGCCTGTAAGATCCATTCGTAAAGCGGACGATTGTTCTCAAACTCCAAGGTACACAATGAGTGGGTGATGTTTTCGAGAGCATCAGAAATACAATGGGTGAAATCATATAGCGGATAAATACACCACGTATTTCCAGTACGGTGGTGATGGGCGTGACGGATCCGGTAGATAACGGGATCGCGCAGCACTAAATTGGGGTGAGACATATCAATTTTAAGTCGTAAGACATGCTCACCATCACCATACTCCCCAGCCTTCATTGCTCTAAATAGACTTAAATTTTCATCGTTGGAACGATTTCTAAAAGGGCTATTAATACCTTGTTCGTTGAAATTACCACGATTTTTTTGGATTAAATCAGCACTTTGACTATCTACATAGGCGTGGCTATGAAGAATAAGTAATTCGGCAAAGCCATAGAGTTGATCAAAATAATCACTGGCATAAAACATACAGTCTTGGCCATTCGATTGCCAATCAAACCCCAGCCAGTGCACGGCTTCTATGATGCTGTCGACATACTCGGTTTCTTCTTTACTTGGATTTGTGTCATCAAAGCGTAAATGACACCTAGCACCACCAGGCCGATTGGCATAGTCCTTGGCAAGTCCAAAATTTAGGCAAATACTTTTAGCATGGCCTATATGCAAGTAGCCATTTGGTTCTGGAGGAAAGCGGGTAATTACCTGTGGCAGGGGGTGATGATTCAGGTCAAGACGATCAAGATAAGTGCCATTGGCACAATCTGCATCAATGATCTGTCGTAAAAAGTTAGAAACCTCGGCATTCGCCGAGGTTTCTGATGGTTTATTAAGTTCCTTAGACATAGACACATTGTAATATGTGTCTACAAGGACTTGAGAATTACTCTTCTTTAAAAGCTTCTTCTCGGGTCTTCTTAAATGCTGGTAAAGCAACAATTAAAACCAGTAGGGCTGCAGCAATTAACAAACCACCTGATAGTGGCCTAGTTAAAAATACTGTATAGTCGCCGCGGGATAGTAACAAAGCTCGGCGGAAGTTTTCTTCCATCATTGGTCCAAGAACGAACCCAAGCAGCAATGGTGCAGGCTCACACCCAAGTTTGATAAAGATATAGCCTAGGATTCCATAGATAGCAGTTAGGTAAATATCAAAACTCGTATTGTTTACTGAGTAGACCCCAATACAACAGAAGACCAAGATTGCTGGATATAAGAAACGATAAGGAATCGTCAACAACTTCACCCAAACACCAATCATTGGTAGGTTAAGTATGATCAACATCACATTACCAAGCCACATGGAAGCAATTAATCCCCAGAATAAAGCAGGATTACTAGTCATTACCTGTGGACCAGGTTGAATATTATGAATAGTCATCGCACCTACCATCAAAGCCATCACCGCATTTGGTGGGATACCAAGAGTTAATAGCGGAATAAAAGAGGTTTGAGAAGCAGCATTATTTGCGCTCTCAGGCGCAGCAACCCCTTCGATGGCACCTTTTCCAAATTCGGATTGATGTTTAGACATCTTTTTTTCTAAAGAGTAGGCACCGAAGGCTGCTAAAGAGGCTCCTCCACCTGGCAAGATGCCCAGGAATGAACCAAGTACCGTGCCTCTCAGGATTGGCGGAACCATTCTTTTGAAGTCCACCATGGTTGGCCAAAGATTTGTAATTTTCTTAAGAAAAGTCTCACGATGTTCTTTTTGCTCAAGGTTGGCCATGATTTCAGCAAAGCCAAACATACCCATGGCAACAGTTACAAAACCAACTCCGTCCGTTAACTGTGGAATATCAAAGGAGTACCTAGCCGTTCCAGAGTTCACATCTGTACCTATTAAGCCCATTAAGAGCCCCAAGATAATCATGCCAATGGCCTTAATTAAAGAGCCAGATGCCAAAACGACGGCTCCGATAAGACCTAAAACCATTAAGGAAAAGTACTCAGCAGGACCAAACTTAAACGCCAACTCGGATAGTGGCGCAGCAAATCCAGCTAAGATGAGTGTGGCCACACAACCTGCAAAAAAGGATCCCACACCTGCAGTAAAGAGAGCCACTCCAGCCCGCCCATTTCTAGCCATCTGATAGCCATCAATCGCAGTAACTACGGAAGATGATTCTCCGGGAATATTAATTAAGATTGCCGTAGTTGAACCACCATATTGCGCACCGTAATAAATTCCGGCAAGCATAATGAGAGCTGCAATCGGGGGCAAGGCATAAGTTGCGGGTAAGAGCATCGCAATAGTTGCTACTGGTCCAAGCCCTGGGAGAACACCAATCAGCGTACCCAGCGTTACACCGATAAAACAATACAGCAAGTTTTGGAGTGTAAATGCTGTCGCAAAGCCCAGCGAAAGATTACTTAGTAAATCCATGATGTTGTTCTTTTCTAAATTTGAAAGTTAGGAGTAGATAAGTTTTTATATAAATGTTGGCCAAACAGGAAATTGCAGCTTAAGGCCCCAAACAAAAGCCGCATAAGTAAACCCAATTAAAAAGACTGCATTTAATACAGCCCCCTTCCATGAGAACTCATGACTTGCCATTGCTGAAATTACTACCAGTAAAAATACAGCAGCGACTAAACCTAAGATTGGTAAACTAATAGCAAAGACCAAGGTCGAGCCAGTTACCCAGAGCACAGATGGAATATCGATCTTTGCCAGTTTTTCTTCAATTTGCCCGGGTGCCAAGGATCTAAGTGCCACATAAGCTCCAATAATGGCTAAGAGTACCCCAAGCCAAAAGGGGAAATACCCTGAACCCATCTTCGCAGCTGTACCCATTTGGTAACCCCTAGCTAAGATAGCGAAGAAACTCCCTATCCCTACATACATCAGACCCGCAACAAAATCTTTTTGATTACGTATTTTCAACTTAAGCTCCTAATATAAGTATTTACGACAAATAAGATTGTAAGTTGAAATGCTTATAAGTTATCTAAGGGTTTGCCCTTGGTTTAGGCTTATTTCGGGGGTGCTTCAGGCTTTTAAAAGCTAATTTTTTCTGCAAATCAGACGAGATGTAATAA
>Ga0209444_10000611_pt1 | contig 19741 bp, 12 predicted proteins | sample LauGreFaBDMM15DN_2_FD_188215 | JGI IMG/M metagenome (GOLD analysis project Ga0209444, IMG submission 188215) | Freshwater lake microbial communities from Lake Michigan, USA - Fa13.BD.MM15.DN (SPAdes) (version 2) | ecosystem: Environmental > Aquatic > Freshwater > Lake | place: Lake Michigan... | reverse complement strand
TCCCAGACCCGATCCCCCTGAAAATCCAGTCCGCTTTCAGTACCGGGTCGGGCAACGTGTAAGGCGAGACTTTGGCCTCGTCGGTGTGGGCGGGTTGGGGTGCAGCGGACATGGGGCCGACGATGAGAACTCCGAGAAACAGGGTTAGTGGTGGGAGGAAGCGCATAGACCGACTCTCGCACTGCTTAACTTTCGAGAACAAGAACTACCTTAGCTCGATTGATTTCGCCGGATGCGTCTCCGCTAGCCGACAAACCTGTAATCATACGGCGCGCGCAGTTCGCGGGCGACGTGAGCGTTGCCCGCAGCGGCGTGCTCGCCGACAAATTTTTCCGCAGCCGCGTCCCACGTGAGTTTTTTCCCGGTGCGCAGCGAGATCGCCCCAAGATGACACATCGTTGCCGAGCGGTGGCCGGTCTCGACGTCGCAGATCGGATCCTGTCGCGAACGCACGCTTTCGATGAAATTCGCCATGTGCTCTTTGCTGCGTTGCAGCTGAATCGAACCCTCGGGCAGCGGCGTCGTGAGCAACGCCGGATCACTCGCGGTGATCTGACCGCGGCGCACCCAAATCCAACCGTCGGTGCCTTCAAAGCGGATGCCGTTGCGCTGGCCCTCCTTGTTGATGACCGCACCGAAAATGCTGTCATCCTTAGTCGTGAAAATCGTGAGCTTGATCCCGTCGGCGTAGGTGTAGCGCACTTCGTAATCGCTGATCGCCGTGTAGCCGCCGGGGGTCGGCTGGGCGAGCACGGTGGACTCGACGTCACGCGGCGCGAGCTGACCGATCGCCCAGTAGGCGATGTCGTTGTGGTGGGCGCCCCAGTCGGTCATCGTGCCGCCCGAATAGTCATACCAAAAGCGAAACGTCTTGTGCGCCCGCTGCGGCACGTAGTCGACGCGCGGTGCCGGCCCGAGCCAAAAATCCCAGTTGAGCTCGGGCGGCACGTTTGCCGTCGCAAACGGGCCTTCGTTAAGACCCGCGGGCAACCATACCTTCGCTTCCTGCAAGCGGCCGATCCGGCCGTTGCGCACGAGTTCGCAGGCCAGGCGGAATTGCTGCGAGCTGCGCTGCTGGGTGCCCGTCTGCAAGATCGTGCCGCGGGCGCGCGCGGCGGTGACCAGACGGCGGCCTTCGTCGATCGTAAGCGTGAGCGGTTTCTCGCCGTAGATGTCTTTGCCGGCCCTGACGGCGCCGAGGTTGATCAACGTGTGCCAATGGTCGGGCGTGGCGTTGACGATCACCTGCACGTCGTCGCGCTCCAGCACGCGCCGAAAATCGCCGTAGATCTGCGGCGGAGTCTTCCCCTCGACCGTGAACCGCGCCGAAGCCTGGGCCGCATGCTTCGTGTCGACGTCGCAGACGGCCACGATGTCGCCGTGATTCGCCGCGTTGGTCGTGACGCCCCTGCCCTGCCCGCCGCACCCGATGAGGGCGATGCCGGGCCGGTCGTTGGGCCCGAGCCGCCGTGGGCCGGGGGCTTCCGCCGCCGCGAGCTGACGCTCGACGAACCACAACGGCAGCCCGGACGCCGCGGCGACAACGCTGCACCGTTTGAGAAAGGACCGGCGGGAAATATGGAATGAATTCATGGGGATTTTTTGGGAGAAACCGGCGGGGTCCGGTCTTGAACGCAAATGGCAACGGCTGAAGGTCAGCACCTTCACCTGCTTCGATAAAGTAGAATCACGCCCAAACCGGAATCCAACCGATCACGTCCTCGCCCGGCGTTGCTTCCAGACGCGGGCGATTTCCAAAATCACCAGCGGCGCGAAAATATAGATCACCTGCATCGGGAAGAGCTTTCGCGCAGCCGCCTGATGATAAACCGCGAGACCAGCGGCTATGTAGACAAGACGATGAATATTTTTCCACAATTTGCCGCCGAGCCACTTGATCGCGGCGTTCCAACTCAACGCGGCCAGCACGAGCAAGATCGTGAACGCGAGCAGCCCCGTCAGTTGGAACGGTTTTTCTACCGCCGTCCGCAAGGTCGCGGGCACCGCCGCGAGTTCGAGGCCGCCTTCGTAGACGAGGTGCGTCGCCAAGTGCAGTGCCGCGTAGAGGAACACCGCGACGCCCACGAGCCGGCGGTGACGGTTGAGCGCCTGCGCCACGCCCCACTTGGGCCAGAGCACGCGCAACGGCGAAAACGACAGCACGGTCGCGAGCAAAATACAGGCAACAAAGCCGAGGTGATGCAGGACGTATTTGAGCGGATCGGCCGTCACGCTCGGATCCTCGCGGACGAAGATCGGCCACAACGGCCAGAGGCCGGGCAGCACAAGCAAGGTCCAGACGACAACTTTTGATCGCAGCAATTTTTCGAGAATCAGCATGAACGTAAAAATCGCAGAAGGAGGAACCGCTAATTTCCACTAATCTGCGCGAATTAACGCGCTTCGCATAGAATCCAGCTCAACCGGTGATTCACCTAATTCGTGAATCAAAAACTCACTTTCGGAACAATTCTTCCTCATATATTAGCGGGAATTGGCGAAGATTAGCGGTTAACCCACTGCTGAATTCAGGATGGAAGCGACGAAGCGATCCCGCTGGATCGCCGCGCTCGGCGGGGCCGGACGCGCGATGACAAAATCCTCAATAATTCTTCCGCAGGTCCATCCCGGCGTAAAGTGCGGCGACTTGTTTTTCGTAGCCATTAAACATGAGGGTTTTTTGGCGGCCACCGAGACCGCCGCCAATCACGCGCTCGCTCGCCTGCGTCCAACGCGGGTGGTCCACGGTGGGATTCACGTTGGCGAAAAAACCATACTCGCTCGATTGCAGCACCTGCCAGGTGTTGCGCGGCCGCTTGTCGGTGAGCTCGATCTTCACGATCGATTTAATGCTCTTGAATCCATACTTCCACGGCACGACGAGCCGCAGCGGCGCGCCGTTTTGGTTCGGGATCGGTTCGCCGTAGATTCCGGTCGCGATGAAGGCCAACTCGTTCATCGCCTCGTCCAGCCGCAGTCCTTCAACGTAGGGATAGTCGAGGTTGCCGGCCCGCTGGCCTGGGGCGTTCTTCCGGTCCACAAAGGTCGTGAATTTCACATACTTCGCCTCGGACTTAGGGTCGGCGAGCGCGATGAGTTTCGAGAGTTCGAAGCCGTCCCACGGCACGACCATCGACCACGCTTCGACGCACCGCAGGCGATACACGCGTTGCTCGGCGCCGCCCATTTTCATGACAAGATCGTTGGCCTCGATTTTGAACGGGTTGCGCACCAATCCGGCGATTTCGACGGTCCACGGATCGGTCTGCCAGCCCTTGTTGGCGTTGATCCTCGGCTCAGCCTTGTCGGTGCCAAACTCGTAGAAATTGTTGTAGCTCGTGATGTGCTCGTAGGCCGTGGGCTTGAGGGCCGGGTCACGGTAAGCCGGATTCGCCTGGGCCGGAAATCCCGCGGTGGCGGCGAGGACATCGCGGGCGGCGAGCGCAAAGCCGGTGACGCCGAGGGCGCGGAGAAAATCCCGGCGCTTCGACAGGTGATAGAGGCTTTCCGGGGTGACGGCAGACTCGGGGAGTTCCCAAGCTTTGGGTGAGCGAATGAGCATGGAGGTAAACGTTGAGGGTGAGAGTTGCAGGGCGAAGGAGAATTCTCACCCGCAAACAAACGCATCCACCCGCGGGATGCAATCGAGCACCGGGGGTGGTGGCGGGCCCACCGGCCGGTCAATCGCTGGGTTGCGATTCCCCAATCAGGGCGAGCCATTGCATGGCCGCGAGTCCCCACTGGGCCGTCCCGTTGGTCGAGACTAACGGACCCTCATCAACCGGCCGGAGCACGGCGGGCCCGGCGACGCGGCGGGACTCAAACCGACCCCGCGAGCGCCACGGAACCGCGAAATTTTTTACGAACATCTCTTCTATTACGATCAGCCCGCGGTCACAAAAGCGGCGAACTTGCCGAGCGCCCGTTCTTGGGGTGGATTCATGGCCTCCCTCATGCGATCACTGCGCTTTCTCACGATCACGGTCGGTGCCCTCATCAGCCTCAGCGCCCGCGCCGATGTCACCCTTGCCCCGCTGTTTGCCGACCACGCGGTTTTGCAACGCGAACGGCCCGTCCCGATTTGGGGCACGGCCGATGTTGGAGAAAAGGTCATCGTGACCTTCGCCGGTCAAAGTCACGCCGTCACCGCTGCGGCCGACGGGCGTTGGATTGTTGTCCTCGACGCTCTCCCCACCCGCGCCATCGGCGCCGACCTAGTCGTCACCGGGAAAAATACCCTGACCTTGAAGAACATCGTGATCGGCGACGTGTGGCTCTGCTCAGGGCAGTCCAACATGGAATTCACCGTCGATTCTCGTCCGGGTACGTGGCAGGCGACGAGCCGCGTAACCGGCGCCGATGCCGAAATCGCCCTCGCCCGTTATCCTCTGATTCGCCACATCCGGATTCAACAATCCGTCGCTACCGCGCCGTCGGGCACCGTCGCCACCTCTGGCTGGCAAATGACGACTCCGCAAACCGTCGGCGGATTCACCGCGGTCGGCTATTTCTTCGCGCGCGACCTCTTTCAAAAGCTCGGCGTGCCCATCGGCCTCGTGCACAGTTCAGTCGGCGGCACCCCGGTCGAAGCGTGGCTGAGCCCGGCCGCGCTGGCGAGTGCGCCGGAATTCACCCGCGTGAGCGAACGCTGGAAGGAGGATTTGGCGGCCTACGCGGCAAGAAAAACCCAATTCGACCGTGATCTCGCCGCGTGGACGGCCGCCGAGGCCGCCGCAAAAACCCTCGTGGCGCCGACCAAAAAATCCGGTCCAAAAACTCCGGGGCTCACCCCGCACGCGGCGTTTGTTCAGGCGAATCCACGCCCTCAGGTGCCGCGTGGATTTCCCTCGGATCCGTGGCAGCCCGCCGGGCTTTTCAACGGTATGATCAACCCCCTCCTGCCTTACGCCCTCCGCGGCGCGCTGTGGTATCAGGGTGAGAGCAACGCCGACCGGCCGGCCGAGTATCAAGCGCTCTTCACCGCGATGATCACGGCTTGGCGGGCGCATTTCGGACAGGCCGATCTGCCCTTCTTCTGGGTCAATCTCGCCGGCTTCAAACGTCCCGCCGACCTGACCGGCCGTTCGTGGGCATTTCTACGCGAGGCCCAAACCCGCACACTCGCCCTGGCCAACACCGGCCAAGCCCTCGCGATCGATCTCGGCGATCCCCAAGATATTCACCCGACCAACAAACAGGAAGTTGGCCGCCGTCTCGCATTTCTCGCCAAGAACCGGATTTACGGCCTCACCACGGCCGACACCGGACCGACTTTCCTCGCAGCTATCCGCGAGGGGGCGGCGCTGCGGGTGACCTTTGCCCACGCCGGCGACGGACTGGTCGCCCACGACCGGCCCGTTCAGAGCCTGGAAGTTGCGGGCGCCGACCGCGTTTTCCGTCCGGCAACGGCGCAAATCATCCGCGACACGCTCCTCGTCTCCGCGCCCGATGTGCGTGATCCCGTGGCCGTCCGCTACGCTTGGTCCAACGCTCCGGAGGCCAATCTCTACAACGGTTCGGGTCTGCCCGCGGCGCCGTTCCGCTCGGACAATTGGTAGTTCACCCCACTTGTGTTTCAAAAACGACACCGAGTGCGGCCTTGCGCGAAGGCCGAAAGTGAGCATCTAGAATAATGGTTATGATCGCCGCTCCCTCCCGCCCAAATGCTCCGCTTGAAGGAACCGAACTCATTCTGGCGACGAAGCCATTTGCCAAGGACGACCCGGTCAAAAGTTGGTGGGCGATTCTATCTACCCTCACCGTGCTGATCGTCGCGCTGGCCGGTGCGCTTTCTGGTCTCCCTTTTGTGGCCCGGCTCGTTTGCAGTGTGCTCGCCGGGCTGATTCTCGTGCGGTTTTTCGTCATTTACCACGACCAGCAACATCACGCGATCCTGCCGGGCTCGAAAATCGCCGAGGGCCTCATGCGCATTTTCGGCATTCTCGCTCTCAGCCCAAGCAGCGTGTGGCGCAGTTCCCATAATCATCACCACAACCACAATTCCAAGCTGCGCGGCTCCCACATCGGCTCCTATCCGATCATGACCACCGACCAGTATCGGCGCAGTTCGACCGGCAAACGGATCATGTATCTCTTCGTGCGGCACCCGCTCACGATCCTTTTTGGTTACGTGTTCATGTTTCTCCAAGGGATGTGCATTTACCCGTTCTTCAATCACCCGCGCGAGCACTTCGACTGCCTGGTCGCAGTCATTGTCCACGTCGCGATCAGCGTGACGCTCTTCCTGACCGGTGGTTGGACCGCGCTGGTGCTCGGGCAACTGCTCCCCCACTTCGTCATGGATGCGCTCGGCTCGTATCTTTTCTACGCCCAGCACAATTTCCCAGGCGTCGCATTCGCCGAGAAAGACGGCTGGACCTACGAAAAAGCCGCGCTCGAATCGTCCAGCTACATGAAAATGAATCCCGTGCTGGCATGGTTCACCGCCAACATCGGCTATCACCACATCCATCATCTCAACCACCGCATCCCTTTCTACCGTTTGCCCGAGGTGCTCGCGGCGATCCCGGAGCTGCAAGCGCCGAAGACCACCACGCTCCGGCCCTCGGATATCGTGCGTTGCTTGAGGCTGAAAGTCTGGGATGTCGCGGAGCAGCGCATGGTCGGCGTGCGGGGATTGTGACCGGGGCGCCGCCATGAAGTTCACCGCCGCGCAGATTGCCGCCTTGCTCAAGGGCGAAGTCGTCGGCAAAGGCGAAACACCGCTTACCGGTTTCGCCGCCGCCGACCGCGCACAACCCGGCGACCTCACGTTTGCGGAAAAAGAGAGCTACTTCGCCGCCGCCGAAGCCAGCGCGGCGGCGGCGATCTTGGTTTCGGGGCCGTTCACTTCGGCAACGAAAGTCATCATCCGCGTGCCCGATGCACGCATCGCGGCCGCGCAGGTGATCCCGCTGTTTTTTCCGCCTGCAACGTTCGCTCCCGGCATCCATCCGACCGCAACGGTCGCGGCCTCCGCGCAGATTGACCCCACCGCGCATATCGGTCCGGGTTGCGCGATTGGGGAACGCGTCCAGATCGGCGCACGCTCGGCCTTGCTCGGGGGCAACCACGTCGCGCACGACAGCCGGCTCGGCGACGATGTCCGGCTGTTTCCCAACGTCGTCATTTATTCTCACACCCAAATCGGCCATCGCACTGCAATCCATGCCGGCACGGTGATCGGCTCCGATGGCTACGGCTATGTGTTCAACCAAGGCCGGCACGTCAAAATTCTCCAGGTCGGCAACGTCGTCATCGGCGACGATGTCGAGATCGGCTCCAACACGGCCATCGACCGTGCGGCCCTCGGATCCACGGTGATCGGTAGCGGCACCAAAATCGACAACCTCGTGCACGTCGCGCACAACGTCGTTTTTGGGCAACACTGTCTGATCCTCGGCCAATGCGGTTTCGCCGGCAGCACGGTGTTCGGCGACTACTGCGTGATCGCCTCACAATCGGGCGTGGGCGGGCACCTGAAGATCGGACGGCAATCCACCATCGGCGCGAAATCCGGGGTGATGCGCGACGTGGCGGAAAAAGAAACCGTGCTCGGTTATCCCGCGGTGCCCGACAAGCAGGCCAAGCGCCAATGGATCGGAATTCAGCGGTTGCCCGAGTTGGCTTTGAAAGTGCGCGAGTTGGAAAAACAGCTCGCGTCCCTGACCGCGAAGACCGGGTGAGAATAAAGCCGGCGGAGATAAGTCCGCCGAGTGAACCAGGGCGCGGTTCGACCGCGCCCCTCACGCTTACGGCGCGGAATAAATCTCGGCGAGGGCTTCGCCGGCGGTGCCGGTGGTGCTGACTTCCAAGGTGTAGGCGCCGGGCGAGAACGAATAAATGAGCGCTGCGTCCTTGCTGCCGGCGTCGAGGGCGAACGGCGCGAGCACCGCGAGGTCGGCCCCGCTCCAGTCGTCGTTGGCAGCGATGAGCGCACCGGCGGAATTGTAGACCTTGATCACGGGATCACCGAGTGCGCCCGTGACCCCGAATTTGGCCAGACCGGGGCCGACGCCGCGGAGCAGGAGACGTTGCACCGTGCCCGCCTCACCGGTGACGACAAAGCCGCCGATCAGCGGGCGACCCACCGCGACCGGCGCGCGCGCCGCGAGATTGATGAGGGTCGCAGTGACCACGGCTTCGGCGGTGTAAATCTCGGTGAGGACCGAGCCGCCGCGGGCGGCATCGTCGCCGGCCTGCACGGAGTAGTTGCCGGGCGCGAGCGAGACCACGGCGGCCGCATCAACGCTGCCGGCGGTATACGCGAACGCACCAAGACGAGCGGCCGTGGCCGCGACTTCGGAATTGTTGGCCCAGCCCGCATTCTCCAACATGACCGCGCCGACGGCGTTGAAGAGGCGCAGGCGGGGACGGGCGATGCCATCGGTAACGCCAAACGCCGCGAGCGCAGGACCGGAAGCCCGGATGAGCACCGATTTGTTACCCGGGCCGGAGACCGAGAATCCAATGGTCGTGAGGCCGGAGCCGGCGATGGTCGCGCGGGAGGCGAGATTGTAGAGGATCGCGGGGCCGACGGAGGTGCTGCCCGGGGGCAAGACCGTGATGCTGAGCGCGCGGGCGACGGTGCCGCCGGCGTTGGTCGCTGTGACCATGACCCCATAGGTGCCAGCGGTCGTCGCGATGCCGGAGATCACCCCGGTGTCGGAGTTCAGCGCCAGACCGGGCGGCAATCCCTCGGCCGCGTAAGCGGCCGTCGCCCCCGTGCCCGTGGCGAGGAGGAACTGATTGCCACTGGTGGTGCCGACGGAGTTGGCGGAGTTGAACGCAGGAACGACGGAGAAATTAAACGCCTGGACGGCGCGAAGGAGGCCAGCCGTCGCACCCGAGGCGCGGATGTAAAAGGTATCCGCGGCCGGAAGGTTCAGGCCCGTGAGCTGCCAATTAGCCGTGGTGCCCACGCGGGTGGCGATGCCGATCGCGGTCCAATTGACGGAGTCGGTCGAGAACTCGAAGCGAACAGCCGAAACATCGGGACTGCTGCCGCCGCGGTTCCAAGTAACCGAAGTGCGGTTGGCGGCGGCGACGATCGCCTGCGTGGCCGACGTGGTGGTGGCGAGACGGGCCAAGTTCACGCGAGGCAAGCCGCCGGCCGTGCTGAACGTGCCTCCGAGCACCGGAGCGCCGTCGCCTTGGAGAATCGCGGCAAAAACGGTGCCGTTGGTGGCGGGATTGAACGCGGCGTCGAGCGAGCCGTCGGCATTGAGGCGGGCAACGTTGGCGCGGGGGGCACCGGACACGGTGGTGAAAGTGCCAGCGAGGGTGATCTTGCCGTCGGCGGAAAGCGCGAGGCTGCGCACTTCACCGTTGCCGACCGAGGCCGTAAACGCGGGATCAACCGAGCCGTCGGCGTTGAGCCGAGCCAGGCGGTTCCGGGCGGTTCCGCTCACCGCGGTAAAACTGCCCGCGATGAGAATCTTGCCGTCGGGCAACATTCGGAGTGCAAAGACCGAACCGTTGGTCACCGCCGTGAAAGCGGAGTCGATCGCGCCGGCCGCAGTGAGACGAGCAAGGTTGGCGCGGGCGGTGCCGGCGACGTTGGCAAACGTGCCGCCGAGCAAAATGCGGCCATCGGCCTGCACTGAGAGCGTCGAGACGAGCCCATCGACGCCGGGGTTGAACGTGGGGTCGATCACACCGGCGAGCGTCAGCCGGGCGAGGCGGGCGCGGGGCAGGCCAGCGATGCTCGTGAAATTGCCGCCCACGATCAGGCGGGTATCCGCCTGTTGCGCGAGGGCCGCGACGAGGCCGTTGGGGTTGGGCGAGAAGAATGGAGAGGCGTTGCCGTCGCCGTCGAGGAAGGCGAGGTTGGCGTTTTGAGAGCCGCCGATGGTGGCAAAGTTTCCGCCGACAAGGAGGCTGCCGTCGCCTTGAATCCCGGTGAAGCGACCGCCGGCGAGGATGCTGCCGTCGGCGAGGGCCCGAACTGCAAAGACAGAACCGGTGGGGCCGGGATTAAAACCGGGGTTGAGCGCGCCGTCGCTGTCGATCACAGCGAGGCGGGTGCGCGCGGTGGAGAAGGCGGCGCCGTTGGGACGGAACGTGGTGAAATCGCCGCCGACCAAAATCGAGCCGTCGGCGAAGGCGGCGAGTGCGTTGACGGCGCCGTTGGCCGAAGGGTCAAAATTGGAGTCGAGGGTCCCATCGAGATTAAGACGGGCAATGCCGGATCGCGCGTAGGTCGCCTCTTCATTGGGCCGAACGCCATTGAAGGCGCCGCCGATGATGGCCTTGCCGTCGGGGAACTGGAGGGTGATCGCGTTGACCGCCGCGTTGGGGCCGGGGTTGTAACTGTCGACGGTGCCATCGGCGTTGAGGCGGGCCATATTGCTGCGATTCACCGCGGTGCCGGTCGCGCCGGGTTGCAGACTGGTGAATGAGCCGCCCACCAGCAGCTTCCCGTCGCTCTGGAAGACCAGCGCGTTCACCGCCGCGTTGGCCGTGGGGTTATAGGGCGTGTCGATCGTGCCATCGGTGTTGAGCCGGGCAAGGTAGCTACGGCCGACCGCCGTGCCGGTGGCGCCGGGCTGGAGGGTCGTAAAATCACCGCCGAGGACGAGCTTGCCGTCGGTTTGGAGGGCGAGCGCGCGGACGTCAGCGCCGGCGGTGGGGTTGTAAGCGGTGTCGAGGGAACCGTCGGTGTTGAGACGGGCGATGCGGCCGCGGGCGGTCGAATTCACCTGGTCAAACGAACCGGCGAGGATGAGCTTGCCGTCGGCTTGGAGGGCGAGCGCGAAAACGCTGCCGTTGATCAGCGGTTTGTAGCTCGAATCGAATTCTCCATCCGGCGTGAGCCGAGCCAGATTTGAATTGGTGAGTCCGGTTTGATTCGTGAAGGCTCCGGCGATGATGATTTTGCCGTCCGGCTGGACGAGCACCGCCCGAATCTCGCCGATGAGTTGGCGAACACCGAAATGGTTGAAACTGGCGCGCAGGGCGCTATCGCGCTCGAACCAGCCGAAGTTCGCGGTCTGCACCAAGGCGTTGCCGCGCGCGGGCTGTACAATGAGCGCAGAGACAGGACCGTCGGGGTTGGGGTTAAAATTGGTATCGGCCGCCCCGCCGAGGGTGAAGCGGGCGAGGTTACGGCTCGTGGCCCCGGCAAAATTGGTAAACGAGCCGCCCACGAGCAGCCGGGAATCGGGTTGAACCGCCAAGGTCGTGATTTGGCCAGTAGCGGGAGTCGCAGCAGGGTCGAAGGCACCGTCAACGGTGCCGTTGGCGTTGAGCCGGACGATGCGATTGGGGGCGAGCACGAGGCCTTGGCCCGCCGGAGTGAGGGCGTTGAAACCGCCGCTCACGATCATCTGACCGCTGGCCAGGACCGTGATGGCGTTGACCTGGCCACCTCCATTGGGATTGAACGCCGTGTCCACGGAGCCGTCGGTGTTGAGGCGGGCGATCCGGTTGATGTTCACGTTTTTCGTGAGGTCGTCCTGGTTGCGGAAGAAACTGAAGAGACCACCGGCAACGATTTTGCCGTCGGACTGAAGCGCGAGCGTGTTGATCTGGTCGCTGGCGCGGGGGTTATACGCGGTGTCAAGGGTGCCATCGGCGTTGAAGCGCGCGATGAAGTAGCGCACGGTTAGGCTCGCGGCGCCTTTTGGAGCGACGGTGTTGAACGCGCCGGCGACGACGATCTTCCCGTCGCTTTGCACCACTTGGGTGAAGACGTTGCCGTTGATCCCGGTGTCCCACGAGGTATCGACCGTGCCATCGGAATTTAGGCGGGCAGAATACGCGCGACCGGTCGAAGCGGTGCCCGCGTTGGGCGTGAAGAACGTGAAATTGCCGCCGATGAGGATCTTGCCGTCACTCAGCACGGTGATGACGGTGGGCGAGGAGTTGGCGCCGGGGTCGAAGCTGTCGAGCGTGCCATTGGGATTGAGGCGGGCGATGAAGCCGCGGTTGGTGGTGGCGGATACGCCGTTGGGCTGGAGCGCGGTGAAGGCTCCGCCGACCACGATCTTTTGGTCGGCGCTTTGAAGCGCGAGCGCGGTGATTTGGGCGTTGGGCGCGGGGTCAAACGCGGCATCGACCGAGCCATCGCTGTTGAGCCGGGCGAGGTAACGGCGGGGAATGCCACTGAGGTTCGTAAACGCGCCGCCGATGACGATCTGGCCGTTGGCCTGAACGACGATCGCGGTGACAATGTCATTGGCGACCGGCGCAAAAGCAGTGTCCACCGTGCCGTTGGCATTGAGGCGAGCGAGGAAGTTGCGGGTCACGCCGCCCAGAATCGTGAAATTGCCGCCGACGATTACTTTGCCGTCGGACTGCACCGCTTGGACGACGATGCGGCCGTTGGAGGTCGGATCGAGGGTGGTGTCGACCGAGCCGTCGGCGTTGAGGCGGGCGAGGTAGTTCCGATTGACCGGGGCAATGGTCGCGCCGGCGCGATATTGGGTAAAATAACCGCCGGCGATGACCTTGCCGTCGGCTTGGAGCGCGAGAGCTTGGACCGCGCCGTTACCGGAACTGTTGAACGTCACGTCGAGGCTGCCGTCGACCAAGAGACGCGCCACATAAGGCCGGCTGGTAGATCCCGCGTCGTTGCTGGGCCGCAGACTGGTGAAAGCGCCGCCGACCAGCAGCGTGCCATCGGGCTGGAGCAGGAGGGCGTTGACGTCGGCGTTGGGATTCGGATTCCAAGCGGTATCGAGGGAACCGTCCGCGTTGAGTCGGGCGAGGCGGCTGCGGGTCGTCGTGGCGGTTGAGCCGTTGGGGACGATGGCGTTAAACGAGCCGCCGAGGATGATTTTGCCGTCCGTCTGCACGGCGATCGTGGTGACGGCATTGTCGGGCTTCGCATCAAACTCGGAATCGGGCGTGCCGTTCGGATTCAGCCGGGCAAAACGCGTGCGGGTGGTGGTGACGCCGTTTTCAGGGCTCAGCGAAGTAAACGAACCGCCGACGAGGATTTTATTGCCGTCGCCTTGGAGCGCGAGGCTGAGGACTGCGGCGTTGGGGTTGGGGTTGAACGTGGTATCGATCGCGCCGGAGGCCAACAGGCGGGCGAGGTAATTCCGGGCCACGCCACCGACCGAGCGGAAAGTGCCACCGATGACGATCCGTCCATCGGCTTGGACGACGATCGAGGTCACCTGCGGGGCGCCGGCGCCGCCTACATTGGGGTTAAACGTAAGATCGACCCGGCCGTCGGGCAGAATGCGAGCGAGGCGATTGCGGAGGGCGGCGGGCGCAGGATTGGAATTGTTGGGCTGAAGCTGGGTGAAAAATCCGCCGATGATGATACTGCCGTCGGGCTGGAGGGCGATGGCGGTGACGTGGCCGTTCGGGGACGGGTTGAATTCCAAGTCGAGCGTGCCGTTGCTGTTGAACCGGGCAAAATTAACGCGATCGATGCGGTCCGAGGCCCCGTTGGGGAGAACGGTGGTGAACGCTCCGCCGACAATGACCTTGCCATCGCGCTGGGTGACGGCGGCGAACACGGGGCCGTTGAGATTGGGGTCGAAACCGTCGTTGGCGGAAGGCGTCTGGCCGATGAGCGCGGCGGCGGAGGCAACCACAAATGAACTCGTGCGGACGAGCGCGCGGACGCCGAGGCGGAGGGACAATAAGGACAACATAAGGAAAGGGACGGTGGGCGAAGAATCTCGGCGAAAGTTAAAACCATGCCAAGGGAGCAAGATGCGGACAAGTGAACCAAAGGCTCACCTGCGGACACAGCCAGCAGATTGACAGGAAGGAACACTTTTTAGTCCCGGCGCTTCCGGCGCAAGTTCCGAAAATTTCCCTCCAAGCCAAACCTCAAGCCGCTCAATCCCGCTGGGTGGGGCAAGCAAAGGCGCTCGTGGTGCGAGTTTGGCGTCGGCAGCGGTCACATTTCGGAACTCTCGCTCTTGCAGTTTTCCATGATGGCGCGCCGCAAATTTTTTCCGCCGCAAGCAGTTGGGGAGCACTTACCGACCCCAAGCTAATGCAACCTGAGATTTCGCCAGAGGGCGTTGCCGGGCCGTTGGTCGGTGCCGGGCAGGAGCGTGCGCTGGTAGAGGCGCAGGGTGGTTTCGCGGCCGGCAAATGAGGTTAGGTCGATATTGACGGAACGCCACGTACGCTCCGACGAAGAGGCAGTCGGCCGTAAGCGCTGGGTGCGGCCGTTTTGGGGATAAACAGATTGTCATCTTTGGCCTCTCGCTTTCGGAGTCTTTGCCTGCCCAGCGAAAACAGCGCAGCGAAGGCTTGAATCCCCCGGTGGTTTGGGCGCGAAGTAGCGGGGATGAAATCGACCCCGACTGCGCCCGGCCCCGAATCTAAAATATCCCGGCGCGATCTTCTGCGCGGAGCGGCGGCGTTGGCGGCGGCGGGTCTCACCGCCGGCGCGGCAACCGGCCGCGCGGCCGAGGCGGAGGTCTATCGCGCGAAAAACGGCCGGATTCTGCAATCGGTGGTCCCGTGGTGCTTCCGGCCGATGACGCTGGAGGAGTTGTGCACGGTGGCCGTGCGCTTGGGAATTCCCTCGGTCGAACTGACCACACCCAACAACTTTCCCCTGCTCAAAAAACACGGCCTCGGGTGTGCGCTGACGAGCAGTCATGGTTTCGCGAAGGGCTTCGCGCACGTCGAGGAGCATGCCGAGTGCCTCAAGGTGCTGCGAGAGCGGATCGACGCCACGGCGGCCGCGGAGTTTCCGTCGGTGATCACGTTTTCCGGCTTTCGGCGCGGGATCTCGGACGAAGCCGGCACCAAGAACATGGTCGAGGGGTTGAAGAAAATCGCCGGCTACGCGGAGGAGAAAAAAGTGACGGTCTGCCTTGAGATGCTGAACTCCAAGGTGAACGAGGAGATGAAGGGACACCCGGACTATTTCTGCGACGACATCGACCACTCGGTGGAGATTTGCCGACTCGTCGGGTCGGAGCGTGTGAAAGTGCTCTTCGATATCTATCACGTGCAAATCATGCACGGCGACGTGATCCGGCGCGTGCAGCAGCACAAGGACTGGATCGGCCACTACCACACGGCGGGCGTCCCCGGGCGCAACGAAATCGACGGGACGCAGGAGATAAACTACCGCCCGATCATGCAGGCGATCGTCGCCACGGGCTACCGCGGCTACGTCGGCCAAGAGTTTATTCCCCTGCGCGACAAAGTGACCTCACTCAGCGAAGCCGTGCGGATCTGCGACGTGTAAAGATCGGCGGTCGCCCCAGAGACGGCGCACGTTTTAACCCGCCGCCTTCACTCGCTCCCAAAATGGAAAATACCCGCGCCCCGCGTGCGGGAAAAGCTCGGTATCCCAAGCCCGCCGCCGCCAGGTCAGCGCAATTCCCGCCGCGCTCAACGCTCGCTCGGCCGCGAGCCCCTCGTCGAGCCACGGCCCGATGCACGGCCGATACGCGACCACGCGCCGCAGGCCCTGCGTCTTCGCCCACTCCACCAGCTCCGCCGCCAGGTCGTCCGTCGCTCCGCCCATCACGACCACCCCGAAGTGCGCTCCGGCCCGCGTCGCGCCTTCGCCGAGCGCGGCTCGCGTCCACCCGGCCACGCTCTCACCCCAGCCGGCGCGTCCCGCGATTCCCGTCGGCCACACCGCGTTGACCGACGCAACGTTCTCTCCCGCCAGTTCGCCAATTTCCACCGCAAGGTCCTCGGCGTGAAGCCAGAGTCCCACGCGTTCTCCTGCCCCACCCGCCGCCGCCGCACTCCACGAACCAGCCTCGGTCCAAGCCGCCACCTTGGGCAGCGGTTCCTCCGTGATCGCAAACGCGGCGGGCGCGAGCTGTCCCGCTGCAGGCGCGCACCGGCCTTCGGTGTAATGCGCGATGTTGTCGGCGCGCGCCACGTAGGTTTTCCCCGCTGTCTGGAGCCCCGCGACCCAGCGCCACGAGAGCGTGTTGCTCGCCGCGTCCCCATCGAGCAGGTGCTCGAAAAAGAACGCCGCGCCCAACTCCCAGGGCAGCCGCAGCGTGAAAATCCAAATCGAGGCGAACCACATCCGGGCGTGGTTGTGGAGGTAGCCCGTCGCCACCAGCTCGCGCGCCCAATCGTCGAAGCCCGCAATCCCGGTCCGCCCGGCGCACGCCGCCTCCCACGCGCTCCGCCGCTCGCCCCGCAATCCGTCGCGCCGGCACGGCACCGCCTCGGTCCACCGCGTCCACGCAGCGGGGCGTTGCTCCAACCACCCTTTCCAATACGTGCGCCAATACACTTCCTGTACAAATTTTTCGACGGCGGGAAACGTCCAACGCGCCCGCGCCGCCGCTACGACTTCGCTCTCCAACAGCAGTCGCTTCTGCAACCACGGCGAGAGCCGCGCGACGTGATCGTTTCCCGGCCGCACAAAATTTCGCTCCGCCGCATAGGCTCCCGCCGCCGGCAAAAATTCCGCCAGCCGCGCCTGCGCCGCGGCCCGCGTCGGTTTAAAATTTATCGTCATCCCCATCCGCGCACCCAACGCCGCCATTCGCTCCGCGCAACCCGCCGGCGCTCTTTTGCCCCAAAACCAGTCGCCGGCTTGCGAAAGCCACCCGACTCCGTTTTGATTCACACGCCATGAAACTCCGCTCCCTCCTCGTGTTATCCTCCCTCCTCGCTATGTTCTCTTCCGCCGCTTCCGCCGCGCCCCTCAAGGTCGGCGACGCCGCTCCTGTCGCGTCCGCCACCACCGATGCCGGTGTCACCCTCAACCTCGCCGACGTCTACGCCAAAAACGCCTACACGCTCGTCTGGTTTTATCCAAAGGCGCTCACCGGCGGCTGCACGAAACAGGGCTGCTCCCTCCGTGATGCCAACGCCGAGCTCGCCGCCAAGGGTGTCGCCATTATCGGCGTCAGCACCGACACCGTCGAGAAACAGAAAGAGTTCAAAGACGTGAACAAATTCGCCTTCACGCTGCTGGCCGACACCGACAAGAAAGTTCTCAAAGCCTTCGGCCAAGAGCCGCTCATGTTCGCCAGCCGCGAGGCCTACCTCATCAAGGGCGGGAAGATCGTTTACAAGGACACCGGCGTCACCGCAAAGCAGGCCGAGAACGTCCTCGCCTTCCTCGCCACTCAAAAGAGCTGAGCGCCCAGGCGATTGCCCGGACCTCAATCCCAGCCCGTCATCACGACGGGCTTTTTTGTGCCCGGCTGGAATCGGGTGTAGCTGGAAGTAACGTTATTGGCTTCGTGGCCCGGGTGGCCCGGGTGGCCCGGGTGGCCCGGGCGTCTCGCCCGGGGACGAGCGGGCAGGTCGCCCGGTCATCTCCGATCCCATGGGCGGGACACCCATGCCACTTCAATCGCTGATTCCATTTCCAGTTAGGGCACTTGAAATCCTAATTCGGCTGCGGAGAATTATCCTTGAGCCAAACGCCTAGGAACCAGCACGCGATTGCCGATAGAAAATAGCTCGCTGCGGAGGCTCGATCTCTGAACTGAGGAAGCAGAAACGGGAAGAGCCCCGCTATTCCGAAAATTACAAATGTTAGCCATCCAACACTATGCCAGATGAGTAACATATTTTCAGAAGAACCAATAACAACTCTAGGTAGCAAGCCTCGCGCAATCTCTCAAAGCACTTTGCCAAGAACAGCTGACCGCGATTCGCCAATCGGATATTCAATTGATCGAAATAAATCTGCATCAAGCGAAGGTTCGGATCGCGTCTAAACAAAGCATAAATTCGAGACGCGTCTAACTCCGCGCAAACTCCAACAACGGCCCGAAATCCTGCCCATCTGCCGCGCGCACAGCGGCAAGGTAGCGGGCGCGAATTTCTCCGGCTGCGACCAGATTCACACCCGCGCCCCACGTCAGCGGCACCCCTCGGCCGGCCGCCACTACGATGTCGGCCACGAGGCGCGCGTGACGACCGTTACCGTTGGGCCAGGGATGGATCACGACCAATTGATGGTGCAGCCGCACCGCCACCTCGTGCAGCGGATAGCTGGCATACTGCAGTTGCGTCCGCGCGTCGTCGAAAGCGTTGCGCACACCCTCGGTGATGCGAGGCACCGCCCAGCCGAGATTTTTCTCCGTCGTGCGGTATCGTCCGGCCCAGCGCCACACGCCGCGAAACATCCGGCGGTGCAACTCCCGCCCGAATGCGTCGCTTAACAAATCCGTGCGGGCGAGCGCCCGCGGTCGCATCGCCCGAACTCGCGCGGTGTTGATCCCCAGCCGCTCGACTTCGTTGAGCTGCGCTCGCGTCGCCAAGCTGGGAATCAATTCCGACTGCTCCTCCGGTGTGAGCAGCGTGGCCCCGTCCTCGATGGGAAACAGGTCGAGATCGTCTCTCGGATTCACGCGGTCGGAGGCGCAGGTCGCACCGGTTTCAGATCCCCCACCGCTTGTCCTTCCAACGCCATCGAATGCTCCGTCGCCGCCAAATACGCCCGCGCGAGCTTATGCCGCGCTGCCAGATCGGCAAACGACTCAGCCACCCCCGCCCGCGGCACCACAAAGTATACGACCTCACACTCCATCGCCTCCGCCGCCCGTTGCAGCGACTTCAGACTAATCGCCCTGCGCGCTTCCGCCATTTCCAGTTGGGCATAGGATTGCCGGCTCATACCAAGCTTGGCCGCGAGGCCTGCCTGGGTCGCGCCCGAGCTCTCCCGCACCGCTCGCAGCCAACCGCGCACCGGTCGACGCGCCGCCGCCCGGGCGCTCCTCAAAGCGCCCACTTGTTGGTCGAGACCCTTTAGCACGATGTCGCGAATTCCGTCATTCATGCAGTCTATAAATTGCTATTTATAGGTATAAGCAAGTTTTAAGCTGCTATAATCAACGATAGGCAATTTATAAACTGCCTATTATCTTAGCATCGTCCCACCTAAATCAACGCTACCAAGAGATTGTCCGGTGTCCCCGCCGCCCTCTACCTTCACCCGAATGCCCAAAATCCTCCTCGTCGCCGAAAAGCCCGCCGCCGGGCGTGACTTCGCGGCGGCGCTCACCGGCGGGCATTTTACCGGGCAGGGACCGCACCGAGGGAAAATGGCCGATGGCACCGAACTCACCGTCGTCTCCGCGCGCGGGCATCTTTTCGAATTGGCCAAGCCCGAAACCTACGACCCGAAATTCGGCGCTTGGAACGTCCACGATCTGCCCATCGTGCCGGCCCAGCTCTGGGACTTCATCGAGGAACCTCGCGCCGACGCCGAGAGCCTGCTCGCGATTCTCCGGCAGGAGGCCGCCGCCCACGCCCGCTGCGAAATCGTCAACGGCTGCGACGCCGAGCGCGAGGGCGAGGTCATCTTCCGCAAGGCCCTCCGCGGCGTCCACGCCCCCGCCGGCACCGCGTATTCGCGCATGTGGGCGCAGACGATGACGGTCTCCGGCCTCCAGGAAGCCTTCGCCGCGCGCAAACCGCTCAAAGACTACAACGGCCTCGCTCAAGCCGGCTTCACCCGCGACCAAGCCGACTGGCTCGTGGGCATGAACGTCACCGTGCTCGCGACCAAAACCCTCCCGCGCGGGCGCGGCGATTGGAAGGTCTGGTCCGTCGGCCGCGTGCAGACGCCCACCCTCGCCCTCATCGTCGCCCGCGACCAGTTGATCGCCAATTTCGTTCCGCAAAAATTCTGGGAAGCCCACGGCACTTTTGCCGGCATCGAGGCCAAGGCCGAGCTCGACGCCTACGCCGCCTCACCCGACCGCATTAAACTCCTCGGCGCCCCCAGCGTGAGCAGCGAGCGCGACAAAAAAGTCTTCTGGGAAAAGGCCAAGGGCGAGGCCTTCACCGCCGCCGCGATGACCCCCGCGACCTACCG
>Ga0209444_10000610_pt1 | contig 19761 bp, 24 predicted proteins | sample LauGreFaBDMM15DN_2_FD_188215 | JGI IMG/M metagenome (GOLD analysis project Ga0209444, IMG submission 188215) | Freshwater lake microbial communities from Lake Michigan, USA - Fa13.BD.MM15.DN (SPAdes) (version 2) | ecosystem: Environmental > Aquatic > Freshwater > Lake | place: Lake Michigan... | reverse complement strand
TCCTCTTGTCAAGGATTACGATGACATGAGCAAAGATACAAACGTTGATTTTGTAGTCACCCTTCAAAAGGGTAAGCTTGATGAACTGGAAGCTGCCAAAGGAGATCACGGTTGCAACGGTCTTGAAAAGATGTTTGGTCTTTATACTACAGCAAGCACTTCTAATATGCATTTGTTTGATGAGATAGAAAAGTTGAAGAAGTATGATACTGTTCAAGAAATTATTGACGACTACTATGATGTTCGGTTGGATATGTATGAGACAAGAAAGAATCATTTAATTGATTCGCTGGAAGACGCACTTGTTCTCTTGTCCAATAAAGCGAAATATATTCAGGAGACAATTTCTGGTGTAGTTGATCTTAGGAAGAAAAAGAAGGAACAAGTTATTGAACTCTTGGAATCTCGTGGTTATGATGTCATTGATGATGATCATGATTTTAAATATTTGGTGAAGATGCCTATGGATAGTGTGACGGAGGAAAATGTTGCAAAGTTGATGAAGGAACACGCTGATACACAAGCAGATTTGAATAAAATTAAGAATACAACTCCTCAGCAGATGTGGATTTCAGAGTTGGATCTTCTGGCACAAGAGTATGCAAAATACAAGGAGGACCGCGAACGTTTGACAATTGGTAATAAGAAGATAGTTAAGACAAAGACTGCTACTAAAAAAAAGGCACTACTGGTTGAGGCATAAACTTATATGGATTTAATATTGTTTTTGAATAAAACATCTAATCCTTTTCCATAAGATTCTTATATTCTTTATATAGAACGTCAAACGCTGTATCGGGAATAACAACGTTATTTTCTCTCTTTTGTAATTTATGGTCTTTGTACAATTCAACACATTCTTCAATTGTGGGATATTTATAATGAGAAAACTGGTCATGTAAATTGTGAATCGGTGCTTCATCATTAAACCCATGATTAAATATAATTTCCGATTTTAATTTATTTTCTTCATATTGATTTCTCATTTGTTGATAATCTTGATTCAATATCGCGAGTGCCATGATGTTTATTAAATTTTTTCCAATTTCACTCTTATAATAATTATGACATAAAGTAACATACCACCGAGTTTTATTATTTTTAAGAGGCAAAAAATTAACCGCAATAATCAAGTTTTTTTTTTCAAATGTTACACGAGACCATGTGAATGACGGATAAACATACATGTGGAAATTTTTTGTTTTTCGGATTCCGTCGTTTATTGTTCTCATCACTTTATTGGACAAATATTCAAAATATAATCCGATTTTCTTTCCATCTTTATAGGTATAATGTTTTACATTTTCAGGAGGAACCAGACTACCGAAACCAACCAATTTATTATGTACAAAAGAAGGATGCTTTATATCCATCGTATTATAAGCACTATCTTGGAGAGAACAATCCATATCCACTTCTAAAAACGATGTTTCATAGTCTTTGCTCTTAAAAAAAGGAATGCTATAGGGTTTATCGGATGACGGCTTATAGGACCAAAATAGTTTCCCTTCGTGTTCCACCGTTTGTCCAAAGCTATCATGATGAGACATTTCTAAACCGTGATATTGGCATTGTAAACACCCATTGTCTAAAATTTTTCCGTTATCTAATTTAGATCCCATATGTTTGCATACATTTACAGTAGTAACGAGTTTATCATTTCTCTCATCTTTCCATAAAACAAGTGGTAATTCTCCAATGTTTATTTTGTAGGGCTTAGAAAAATCAATCTTTTCTTTTATACCTATACAATGCCATTCATTAAAAAAGGAGGAATACTGAACGGTTGTATGAATAAATGACAATAAAATAAAAATAAATAAGTTATTCATTTGTATATATTGGTAAAAGTAAAAAACATTTATGTTATTTATAAACTAATATAAATGTTTTTTCAGATATCTCGGATATCTTAGAACCAGGGTTTCAATTCCAATTGTTTATCATTATCATACGCTAATACAGGATGAGCAATAGGAACAACAAGTGTACTTGCATCAGTTAAATATTGCATATACCCTTGTGCTTCGCTATAAACCTGAGGAATACAATAATTTAATACTAATTGATTCAATTGTGCAATCTGTTCTGGGACATTTGTTTCGCGGTTTACGGCATTTTGTAAAAAAACGCTTCTCATAACAACTTTTAAAGCATCACAATCTTGAGGTCCGATCATATATTGTGCATTAGATCTTTTATAGACACCATAACGTATTCCATCTTGTATATTTTTTATATTTTTAGATGAAAAGAAAGCCTGGGAGAGAACCGTGGAATCCCATAACCCTTCTGTGGGATTCCTAAATCCAGAACACTGATGAGCTGGTATTTTATCATACATTGAAAACAGGTCGCATGTACTTGGTGATTTAATATCTACTCGTCCATTACTTGTGCTCATAATTTATCTTTTATAGTATGAGAATAGAAAAAATAATGTCTATATTATCTATAAGAAATAATATGTACACATTTCAAAGAACTATATTAATTGTTGCTATTGTAATTTTATTAATTGCGTTTACCGTGATTGGGTTAATATTAGCGTATTCAACCAACAAGACGAAATGGCCTCCAGTTATTGCGAGTTGTCCGGACTATTGGCTTGCGGCGGATCCAACAAATAATTTAATAACTCAAAATATTCCGACTCCAAATTCCAAAGGTTCTTATTGTGTCAATGTTAAAAATTTAGGAAGTTGTCCATCTGGTGGAAAATCCAACTTAATTATGGACTTTAATGTTGCTCCTTATAACGGTGCAAACAGTTCATGTGCTAAATATACTTGGGCTAAAAATTGTGGAATAAGTTGGGATGGTATTACCTATGGAGTGGATAATCCATGCGCTAATCCAAGCGTATAAATATTTGTGAAAAGATGTAAAGATAATAACACATATATGTATAAGATGTTATTATTACGTATTTCTAAATTACCAGATGAGTTGATTGATATTATTCAATCTTATATACCTATTTCAACACTTCTTTTATTGAACAAATCAAATTATGAATTATATCACAAACACGTTAAACAATTTATACCGCACAACTTATATGAAACATACATACGATCCACGGTAAGAAAAGATTGTGATTATGTTTTTCATGAAATATTAAATGAAAATGTTGATAAATGGTTGAAAATTAAAAAATATCACTATCAGAATACTGTTTTTTTAAATTATTTATACTTTTTAAAAGATTATTGTATTGCGAACCAATCTATGAATTGTAAAAATGTGATAGATGAATACTTGGAACTATCGGGATTAAACAAAAATCAACATAAAAAGAATATCAGTAGAAGTATAAGATGGAGAAACTAAATATAAATAACTTATTAGAGAGAGAAGATTACGTAAAGAAAATAAAAGATATACTTTATACATTTGAGACCAATAAAAATGATCCATTGGTGAAAAAGGGTATATACATTTATGGAAATCCTGGATCTGGAAAGACAGTATTTGTTGTGAATATTTTAAAAGAGTTAAACTATGATGTAATAAAATATGATACTGGTGACATACGAAATAAGGCAATTATTGAAACCATTACAAAAAATAACATGTCAGACAAAAATATAATGAGCATGTTTCATAAAAAAATAAAGAAAATTGCCATTATTATGGATGAAATAGACGGAATGAATAACGGAGATAAAGGAGGAATAAATTCACTTATCAAACTCATCCGACCAAAAAAAACAAAGAAACAAAAGTTGGAGGAAATGACAATGACTCCTATATTTTGTATTGGAAATTATCACATTGATAAAAAAATAAAAGAGTTGATGAAAGTGTGTAATGTAATTGAGATAAAAACTCCAACAAATGATCAAATAAGATCAATTTCTAATCAAATATTTCCTAATATAAATGAGAGGGTACACGCTAACATTATTAGCTATTGCCAAGGAGATCTTAAACGATTAAACAGTATATATAATTTTTTTACATATAAAAAAGACTTATTAAGCAAGGATATATTTGAAGACATATTTGAAAAAAAATCTCACAGTGACGACACCAAAAATATAACAGGTAAATTATTTGAAAATAATTATAACATAAGCGACCATTTAACTATCATGAATGAAACTGATCGCACTATAGTTGGTCTATTGTGGCATGAAAATATAATTGACCAATTAGAAAAATACGATAATAGTATAGCAATACCATTTTACTATAAATTATTGAATAACATGTGTTTTTCTGATTATATTGACCGTATAACATTTCAAAAACAGATATGGCAATTTAATGAGATGACATCTCTTATTAAAACTTTCAATAATAATAAACTATACAATGATTTTTGTTCTAAGAATACAAAAAAAAAATCTTCCAAGGCACAACCATTAGATATAAGATTTACAAAAGTATTGACTAAATATTCAACGGAATATAACAACTCTACCTTTATCCAGAATTTATGTCAAAAACTTGGGATGGATAAAAAGGATACCTATTCATTATTTTTAGATTTGAGAGAAAAATATTCTGATGCAGATCTTATCATTTTATTTGAAAACTATGATATATCTAAATTAGATATTAACCGCATGTATCGGTATTTAGACAAATACATAAAAGAAGATGCAGAAACTATTGATGATGTAATTGTTGATAGTTTTCAGGAGGGTCTTGGAGATGAAGACATGGACTAAAACCCAGCCCAATCATCAAATAACCCCCCTGCGCGCAAATTATAAGTTATTTTAGAATGATTATCGTACTTTGTTTCATACTCTTTTATGGTATCTATTTTTGAATGGATAGATATATTTGGATTTTTCAACAAAGCTAATATGGATGCTTTCAAGAAAATATTTTTATAATAGGTCATGTCGGGTTCACTACAATTTATTGGATGTCTCATATCATTTCCAGGATACATTTTTAGGAGAGGGGTTTCGGGTTTATCCGTGTCAACAGACATTTGTAACCGATAAAATGCCAACAGTGTTAAACATATATTTGTTAATGAAATCATATACTATATCATTTCATTTCTTTACATTGTTTATATTCTTTACATTCTTTATTCCTCTTCAGAATCAATCTTTAACTCGCGTTTAGAATTATAATATTTCTTCTCCCATTTTTCTTTTAGTTCCGCGTTTAATATAGACGAATTATGTCTCTCATATTCTGCTGGACTATGATAAAAAAATGTTGCCCCTTCTTGTCCAATTCCAAGATCAGAACAACGGACCTTAAAATAAAGGTCCTCGTATTTTGAACCAACAAAATGGCCTTTAATAGTTGTACCTGTAACCGCATCGTAAATGAGTCCGTTGTAGTAAGGACTCGCATAAAAATCAGTTTTTGACTTAGCCCTTTTGTTTGCAGAAAAAGTATATTTTGAATATTGGTAATTGTTTACTTTTTTGTACATATTTGCAGGAATATTTCTTAACCCAGTTTGAGTGGAATCTACATTCCAATCATTCATTGCAGTAGGGCTGAAATGATCATTTTCGTAATACATTATATACCACTTACTGATGTCTTTATATTATTTTTAACTTGTGAAATTTTTTTATTGATTACTTCTTTTATCTTTTCTTCCAAATATTTTACCTTTTCTTTCAATGCACTATTTTCATTTGTAAGTTCTAAAATTTTATTTTTTTGAATGAATGCGTCAATATAGTATTTTCCTAATTCATTTTTCATATTTTCAATAACTATCATATTATTTTCTTTTTCTCTTTTCTTTATTTCTTCATCCACGTCTGGTTTATTTTTTGGATGGCCAAAACTATAATTAGCTAATAAATCATCAATATCATGCATAAAAAATGTATATGTTGATTCATCTTTCACCATATCTTTTACCTTATACGTGGTTTCTTTTACAAATTGATTTGGACCTTGGTCTAATAATTGTTTTTTATCTGCTGAATTATGAATGTGAGAGAAAACCAAAATAGTTTTCTCAGAATCTAATTGCACCATAGGAATTGTATAATCTTTTAAAAACTTTTTCTCTTCGGACAGTGATACTTCTTCATATTTAGTGTTAGTTAATAATTCTCTCCGAAATGCAAATGTGGCAGCTGTCGCATGATTTGGACCATAAGGACCAAATGAGTACATTTTATTTATATGCTTGAAATATATATACATTTTGCTTGATCCAGCGACTAAAATATGTGGATTCTCCAACAATTTAGTAACTGCATGAGAAACTCGTTCTGGAGGATAATAATCATCGTCGTCCATGTAAACAATAATATCGCCGCTTGTTTTTTCATGCATCAAGTTCCTCTTTTTTCCCAATGTCATTTTCTCATCGTATTTGTAATATTTTACTTGCGGAATATGTAAAACCAAGTCTTCTATTTTATCCGTTCCATCGTCAATAATAATCCACTCCATTTTATCTTTTGGATAATCTTGATGTTCAAAACATTTCAACATCATTGGAATAAACGGACGACGATTAAATGTTGGAGTACATATACTAATAAACGGCTGTTGAAACATTTATATATATAGATATTAATCATTTATTATGATTTTTAACTAATTTTTTTATATGTCTTATTGCTGTATTAAAATTATCTTTCAAATGTGATCCTCCTTCCATTGTAGTGGGGTTGGTAGAACCACTTTTGTTTGCAACATCGTAATGAGAAAGAGTAGTTAATTTCTCTGGTAAAGTTACAGAATAAATTGGAATAGGTATAACTTTAAAATACAATAAGAGAGATGTCAAGAAAACAACTCCTCCATATATAGCTCCAAAACTTGAAGATACAGATAAAATTAAAAATATTGTTATTAATATCATCATTGTACGCATGTGATATTTAAAATTGTCAGATAATGAATTCAAATACGTGTATTTTTCATCTTCTTTTCCACCTTCTTTTTCACAAACATTAAATAAACCTGTTAATAGGACTCCAAAAAGAATAAATAAAACTAAACTACTTATAATAGGTATTGGAATAAACAGAAACACAGTCATTACAATCATTAATATAACTGCTACAAAAACCGATAAGCCAAAATTTACCGGTTCTCCAATAGTTATATCTGACCAGTCTGCTTTACCATTTTTATCTTTATTTGAATTTTTTTTGAATATCCAATATAAATTTGCAAACCATAAATAAACAAGATATGCACAGTCTATAAATAAAATAATTGCTGATGCAGATGCCATAAGAATTGGAGATAAAAACAATATAAGTGATTCTGAAAAGGTAGAATTCATTGTACTAAAAATATTCTGTGTCATCTGCATGTTAAATATGAAGAACTCTTTGAAAATATTTATGAAAAACATTGTAATACCTGATTGAGTTCTCTCAGATTTAAAAATTTTGTTTAATAGATCAAGAATTGTGTTATGTTGTACGGGAGATGCTTTTATTTTTTCAGATCCCTCCCCAACTACATTTATATTTACACTTATATTTTCTATATTTGGTTTATTTTCTGTATACGGATAAAAATCAGGATCATTTGGTAATATATTTAATTGAGACAATTTACAGAAATAATAAGACCATGAACCAAATATAAATATTATTAACAAAAATAATATTACCTTAACTAACATTTGCGCAAATGAAATGTATTTATTTGTAGATTTATCTTTTTCATTTTCTTTTTCGTTTTCCATTATACCTATTATTATGTTATAAAAAAATATTCTCTAAACAACAAAATAATATACATATAATGTAACTAATGAAAAATTTATCTATTATTTATTTAGTATCTTTTTTCATGTTAGTTATTTGTATTTATTTTATAAAGGAGATTGTATTTCTTTTACATACATTTGGACTACTTACGTTTAGATCATTTGATTCAAAAATGATGGAATATTCACCAATAAACTTTGATTTTTTAAGATCAAGTGTAACAAAAGAATATTTTACCCCAAATCAAAATGTAAATATGCCTATAAATACAAATTATAGTTGCAGTAATATTTGTGGAACACAAAATAGATGTCGTATTACTGGAGAGCAATGTACTTCTGATGTGGATTGTTTTGGTTGTCAACCAAAAAAATTCTATAAAAATGGTGTCATTCATCCTTCTTCTGATGAAAAAAATGGGTATACATGGATTTTAGGAGGAACCAATATTTTTTATCCAGACAATAAAAGACATCCCATAGAAGGGTTTTCGCCTGCACCTCCCGAGTATAACAAAGGAGTAAATACTTGGAGAAGTGTCTTTGATATTGGTATGAATTTGTATAAAAAACGCTACGAACCAAAAGGGTTACCGCTTGAATTGAATTATTCGTCAGAATATACTTTATCAGGAGAATTCATACAAAGTGTACCTGTACCTTATGCGTAAAGCTTCTAACGTCTAACCTTTCTCGTTCTCATATGCTTTTGTCTTGTAGCTTTTGTATGAGGTTTGCACTTTGTAGCACTTTTTAATACAGGAAATTTATAAGAAACAAAGCATATAGAAGTTAAAACTGTTCCGTGGTGTTTCTTTACTTTTAATCCTTCATATACAAATATTTTACCGGGGTATATAGTGTATCCTTTATCTGTTACATTTTCTTGGTATAATTTTGCGCCTCCTTTTATTGTTCCATAATTGCGTCGTTCAATGATACCGGTGATAGAGTCTTCTAAACTCTTTTCCGCTTGAGGTCTTGTACCTTTTCCAGAATATTCGCATGCAAATCCACCTAAATATTTACCAGATGGATCTTTTACAGTTGTTGTCATTACAGCAGAGCTAATAAATGACCCCTTAGGGCCGTTTGCCTGGGCTTTAATACATTCTAACACTTCACCCCATTGAAGGCGTTTTAATCCTGCTTCTTTTGTTATTTCACACGCATGCGTTGGTATTACACTTGTGTATTCAATTACGTTTGCGTTTTCAATGCCTGCCTTTGTAAGAGCTTCATCATACGATCCAGTTTCGTATGGTAAACCGACTGATCCTGCGTCAGACTCCCCGACACCGCTTGTAATAAAATACTCATAGGGAACGCGATTTCCTAAAATGATATCCTTCATATATAACGTTGGTAAAAATTTTTATTTTTTTTGTTTTTGTTTTTGTTTTTGTTTTTGTTTTTGTTTTTGTTTTATGTCGCATACATTAATCCAGCGTTTCCACCGACAAACGTAATCATGTTTATTCTCTCTTCAAACAAAACCATATTGAAATTGTAATCATAGATACGCCACGTCGGTTTATTTATTCCAATAACAGTTCCAGTTTCTGGGTCGCAAATTGTCAATACCTGCGCATAAGGATCCAGTACAGGAGTAACTGTAGTAAATTCAAGTTCTATATTTGTAAAACGATTCATGTTTATAGCTCCACTCGGTTGCATGTCGTATGGATTTGTGTTCATGCAAAAATTATAACAGTAAAGTCCATCGGGGGCATTTCCTGCAGTGCGAATATATTTTTCTATATAGTTGAACACTCCTTCAGGTTGCAAGTTCTCTCTATATTGTCCATCCAATAATATTCCAAGTTCTATCAATATATTTTTTACATTTTGCTCATTGTATTGACCCGTAATATAAAATCCCGTAGCAGTCCCGTCTGGATTTAATCCAGGACCGATTCCCCCACCTAAACCAGCAATAAAAGGATAAGTCCCGGCTGTCGGGGCTTGAGATAAATCATATGGAAGATAATTGTATGGCCAATTCGTATAATTTGACCATTCATTGCGTAAATTGGCATCGCTTCTCTGAAAATAAAACATAAAATCACTCACCATGCCAATGGAATCTAATTGCACTTTATTGGGACCTGTTACATTATAGAATACTTGTTCATGTACTTGTTTAAAAAGATACTTTTGCTCGTTGAGTGCAAATAATCTGGATTCATCGTTGGAAATAAAACAATATGTACAATTTAAATGTATATTAGCGTTCCATATTCCACGAGTATCAGTGTAAGAATTAATACCTATAGGAACATCTGGAGGAGGTTGCAAAAAACGATACATTTGCATATAATATAAGTTAAAATTAGGTGCTACATATGGATATTGATTGATTTCATCCATAACATCACGAATCTGAAATAATTCATTTATTGGTCTAAATGAAACTGTAATGTGCAATTCATTATATTGAAGAGCGACTAAAGGAAATGCCATTTGACTCTTCAGTTGAAACCATGCGTTTAAAGGTATGTATAATGTTCGTCCGCGAATAGATGGCTCTGGACCAGCTGAAGACGCGTTGTAAAATGAATTTGGATAAGAGTTCACCCGCGCCCCAGCATTACCAGGGTCATTCAATTCCGGAACATTCCCAGTCATTTTATCAAATAAATCTCTTTTCTCTGCATTAAAATCTCTTTGAACGCATGATAATAAATAAGCACCAGAAAATTCCTGCAAGAGTTGATTCCCACATGTAATGGAAACTTTGCTTATCATTTGCGCTCCAATATTTTCAATCCATTTAAATTCATATGGAGCCCATTTTGTATATGTTGTTGTACCGTTTGTTACAATTTCTCTTGGAGGAAGAATTGGACTCCAGATAGTGGGAAGGTCTACACTAATGTAACAATCCATTAACAGATCGGCGTAACGAGGTATTTTAAACGTGAAACTTGACTCTTCTGCCAAACGAAGAGTTTTTGCGCCTTCAAAGTCTACTCTGAATTTTTGCAAACCAAAATTTGTGTATTTTGCATATGTCGCTTTAAAAAAAGTTTTTGATGGATTTCCATTTAATATTATATTCTGTTGCCCTTGAGCAACTAAATTCATTAATCCTCCAGCCATTACTTATATTATATATAGAGCTTTAAAGTTATTATTTAAGATAAAATAATAATCTTACTAAAATATACGATGGATTACTCTGATAAAAATTTTGTAAAAATATGTGACAACGCAGATATAAATTCTATTAAAAAAATCAAATTTGACGGGAAAATACTATTTATAGGGTTTGGAGGAGTGGCAAAATGCGTTTTACATTATTTGGATTATTATATTACATGCGACTACTCCAAAATACATATTGTTGACAAATGCGATGCATCCATATATGGTCCTGATATAAAAAAATTAAAAAAATCAAACATGATCAACAATTTTAGAGTAACTTCTTATAATTTTGAAAATTTATTAAATAAATTTGGAATGGGAAAAGGAGACCTGGTTATAGATTTATCGTGGCATTCATCTACTTACTTTTTTGTTAGTTATTGTTTGTCAAATGGTATACATTATATTAATACAAGCATAGAAGACGATGCGGACAATTTTAAAGGGACTTCTATTGATCTTCAACAAAAAATGGTTAATCAAATTTTTAATGACTTCAAACAAAATGGAAAAATTAAAAGCAATGTTTTGCTTGAGTTCGGACAAAACCCTGGATTATATCAACATTATATTCTTTATGCGTTAAATCAAATGAACAAGTTAAACAAAAAACAAAAAAAAGAAAATGATGATTTTAGCAAAGAAACTTTGACAAAGGTCATAGACGACTATCAAATTGGAACTATATTTTGTTCTGAAATAGATAATATGATAAAATACAATGAACCAGTTTTAAAAGAAAATAAAATTTACAATACATGGAGCGTGTATGGATTTTTAAATGAATCGTTTGATAATGCTGAATTAAGTGTCGGCTCAAAAAATAACTACGTAAAACCTTTTATTCCAGAAAAATACATTGACAGAACCAGAATGAAGTTTTTAACTAAAACAGAAAAACAAGGTTACGATGTTTTATTTTTAAAATCTATTGGTATTAAATCATCATGTAATTCTATTTGTCCCGTTATAAGAGATGATGGAAAAATTGAGGTTGAAAATTACAGAGGCAAAATTATTCACCACGGAGAAACATTTGAAATGGCAAATTATTTTGGAGAAAAATCGCCTATGTTGAGCTATGTGTATAAAATGAATAAATATGCAAGAAAATCTATTAAAACGATATTTGAAAAGAATCCAACGTATAATGGAACTGATTTACAAATAAAAGTTGAGTCGCAGTGTAACAATTTTGAAATTTTTGACAATATTGGGAAAAAGAAAGAAGATTCTATCATTGGTCATGACACAGTTGGGTGTACAATTTATTGTGGGAAAGATGAAGTAGATCGTATATTTTGGTGCGGTTCTATACTGAGCCAGGATGATGAAAATGTACATTCTGATTTTACAGCCACAATTGTACAAGTTGCCGCTGGGGTGTTAACTGGAATCTCTTACGTATTAGAAAATAAACCATCTGGGTTGCTTTTTCCTTCAGATTTAGATACAAATTATGTATTTGATAAAAGCGCTCCTCTTTTAGGTAAATTATTTTTTACGGAAATACCTAAGGATGAATTTGATGGTAAATTTAAATTCTGCGCATCAATATAAAGAAAGGTATAATATTTACAATAAAAATAATAACATAATATAAGTAATGGATTCAACTCAAAAAGATATATTTATTTCTCGTATGTGTTGGATTGGTATCATCATCATTATTGTATGCTTTATTCTATATTATTTTGTTTATGTTCGGAATTTAGAGTCCAGAGAGTGTAGTTACATGGACGGGCTATATTATAAATTAGCCGGAAGTTTAAGAAATGTCCAATCAAGTGATCCTAATTGTGGGTATACTTTTAAAGATTATTACATTAAAACAGCATATAATTGTTGCAGCGGAGGAAGCTATAAAAACGACGTCGTATCAACGTGTGTATTAAAAGATGTATTGCGCCAAGGTGTAAGAGGTTTAGATTTTGAAGTTTATTCGCTCAATGATGAACCAGTTATTGCTACATCAACAAGTGAAAATTTTTATGTGAAAGAAACTTATAACTCTGTCCCGTTTTCTGATGCAATGTCTATAATTCGTAACTATGCATTTTCTAACAGTACAAGTCCGAATCCAACTGATCCAATTATTCTTCATTTGCGCATTAAAAGTAATAATCAAAAAATGTATGACAATCTTACAAAGATTTTTAAATATTACGATGATATTGTTTTAGGAAAAGAATATAGTTTTGAAAATCAAAATACTAATTTAGGAGATGTCCCCTTGTTAAAACTATGCAATAAAATAGTCATTATTGTTGACCGAAATAACTCCACTTTCTTGGAAAATAAAAACTTTATGGAATACGTGAATATGACAAGTAATTCTATGTTTATGCGGGCATTACATTTTTATGATATTAAATTTACTCCAGATTTGAATGAATTACAAGAATACAATAAAAGAAATATGACGATTGCTATGCCAGATGTTGGGTATAATCCACCGAATCCAAGTGGAATTGTTGAGAGAGAAACTGGATGCCAAATGCTTGCGATGCGTTATCAGCTTATTGATTCCAACTTGAAAGAGAATACCACATTTTTTGATAACGCGGGATATGCATTTGTATTAAAACCAGAGCGCTTGAGATATATTCCTGTTACGGTTCCAACCCCAACGCCTCAAAAACCTGAATTATCTTATGCTACAAGAACAGTTTCATCGGATTACTACAACTTTAATATGTAATCATACTCATTACCTATTTTTTTTTAAAGAATATTTTATTTTTTTCCACAACGAATTTACATGTATATAAAAATTTTCTTTTCTTTTCTGTTTACTAATTATTATGTTATATTCATTCTCTATTAGATCTTCTAACCTTCCATTTGCATTTGCATGAACAAAACTGTATGTATAATTTGTTTCCTTTATTTTTACTTGCATTAAAGGCGTTGTTACAATTTTAAAAAATATATTTTTATCATCGGAAAATAATTCACCTGGAAACAGTTTTGCATAGTTTGTTAATTCAGTAGAATCGCTATATTTTTTATTTTTTAATAAATTTTTATTTTTTTCTAAAATGTACTCAATGATAGGTTTTACATTTTTTACATATCCAATAAATTGCCCAGCATTTAGCCTGTCTTTTTTCTCATTTATAAAAAATATTTTATTTATTTGTTTATGAAAAGGTAAGTCTTTATGATTATCATGACCTACAATCATTTTGACTTTTGGATTATTATTTGAAAATTCAATAAATTGATTTTCTAAATAATTTATGTTTTTAGTGGGGATTACATCCCATGAATCTATAAAACATACAATATCGTCATTGAGAATAGTTTGTAAATAACTACCGAATAATTTAAATTTTGTAATATATCCTTCCCATGGTTGGTTCATTCCTAAAATCACCAGTTCAGGTATTGCAAGTTTTAAATATGGCAAATATAATTTACTCTCTGTTGCGACACAAACATAATGAATCATCTATATATCTACCATCATATAACAAAATTACTTATTATGTTCATAAAAATATTTTATAAACATAATATAGCTTGTAAAATTATTATATGTCGCACAAAGAAAATGTATGCAAATCAAATATGTCATTTGAAGAATGCGAATTGACAATATTAAGAAGTGCGGTGGATAAAGCCCAAAAAAAAATTGGTAGACGAGTAGTTTCTTCTCCTGAAGTTCACGACATGATTGATATTGTAGAAAACTTTATTAGAAAAAGACAACTTGTATGTTATGGGGGAACTGCAATAAATAATATTCTTCCGGTACATGATCAATTCTATGACCGTGAAGCGGAACTACCTGATTATGATTTTTACTCTCCCGATTCATTGCAAGATGCAAAAGATTTAGCAGATGCGTTCTTTTTAAAGGGCTATAATGAAGTTGAAGCAAAATCAGGTGTTCATCACGGGACATACAAAGTATTTTGCAATGGTATTGCATTAGCAGACATAACATATTTACCAAATGAGTTATTTCGCGTAATTTTCAAAGACGCAATAAAGGTAAAGGGTATATTATATTGTCCTCCCAATTTTTTGAGAATGAGCATGTATTTAGAATTGAGTCGTCCGGCAGGAGATGTTTCACGATGGGAAAAAATAGCAAAACGATTGGCGCTTTTGAATAAACATTATCCAGTAAAAACAACAAAGTGTGATAGTGTTCAATTTCAACGGGAGCTATCAGATGAAGTTATTTCTGAAATTCCGGGTGATAAAAAAAACCTTGGCCATGCTGTTTATAGTATTGTGAAAGATGGAATTATATCTGCTGGAGGAGTTTTTTTTGGAGGCTACGCGATTGCCATGTATTCAAAATATATGCCCTATAAAGAAAGGGAATTTATACGACAAGTTCCTGATTTTGATGCTCTTGTTCATGATCCAGAAAAGGTGTCTAATGATATAAAACATAGACTTTCTGATAAAGGTATAAAATACGCCCGGGTTTATAAACGACAGGCAATTGGAGAAGTCATTCCAGAACAATATGAAATACGAGTTGGACAGGATACGGTGGCTGTTCTCTACAAACCTATTGCATGCCACAGTTTTAATAAAATTCTCATTCATGATAAGGAGGTTAGAATTGCAACAATTGACACTATGTTATCTTTTTATTTGGCTTTTTTATATGCAAATAAACCGTATTACGATACGAATCGTATCTTATGTATGACAATGTTTTTGTTTGATGTTCAACAAAAAAATCGTTTAGAGCAGAAAGGATTACTCCGACGATTTACAGTAACTTGTTTTGGTAAACAAGAATCTGTTGAAGACATACGTTCAAAAAAAATACAAAAATACAATGAATTTCGCCGCCATCCTAATAAAAAGGAATACGAGGCATGGTTTTTAAATTATAGACCGGCTTATATGCAACTTAAATTGAAGAATCGTGACGTAACAAACCGTAAAATTACCATTCGGAAACGGGCAAAAGAATCCCATAGAAAAACCCAGCGTTTTTTTTAGTAATATTTACAAAAGATAAGAATCGCAAAATACTTTGTATATTTCGTAAATTATTGTTTTTACTATGCGATAAACCGCATGATTTTCATATGTGGTTTGCGGGATCCATAGACGTAAGCAAAGAATAATATAAATAATACATACAAAGAGTTTTTCCAAACATGTCTTTGTAAAATTATAACAGCGATGAAATAAAGACCAATCATTCACATAGCTACACATGCTTGTTGCTCCATTTTTTATTATAAATTGGTGTATGTCTAATATACCCAATATAATTCTATGAAAGTTTGTTTTTTCATTTTTCACATTGATACAATGAAATAACTTGTCATATCCTTGCAAATCTACATACAATATCTTTCTCTCTTTTGTCTGTGGAAAAATGTATGGATTGATCCCATCCATGTATTTATTTTTATACAGTAACGATCCATTGATAAGAAGAGGTACAAAACAAGACTTGTTAATTGAATTAAAAATAGAATCTACTGTGGTAAATTTGTTTTTCACAATCATTTTCATCTTGGAAATATCATAATAATTTATGTAGAATCTATCTTTTATGCAATCCAGTAAATTGTCTGGAAGTTCAGGACACACCTTTCTATAAAAAGTGCGGAAATAGTCCAGTTTATAGTTTTCTTTTACTCCAGAGAGAATTTCTGTATACAAATCCGAAAAAAGATCTAATTTATCTGCAAAATACAGTAATCCAACCATGGATCCAACGCTGCATCCCGATATTCTCTCTACTTTGATTAGTCCCTTCTTTTCCATTTCTTTCAAAAAATAAGCAATACCCACTAAATAGCTTCCATTAAAAACTCCTCCTCCAAAAATAACGTCTATTTTTACTGGGCTGGATTGTTTCTCTATTGGAATATTTTCCAAGAGTTTGTTTATATAATCGCGAATCATATAGCCTATATGCCAAATGCTATAAAAAAACAAGATATTATTTTATTATTGATTACGCAGTGTTGGAAAGGAATGGTTCCTTCAAATCAGATGTCCCGAATGACTTTTTACTCAACAAATAATTTGCAATCCATATGGATAATACTTGAAAATATGCTGCTTTTAAAATGGCTAAATCTATTTGAGAAACGGATGCAACTACCATCAATATATTTCGTATAGATGCCAAAAAGTTGATACTTGCATTATATGCTTGCAGTTCAAATTTTGTAAAATCGGTAATCACTTTAAGATCGGGGTCATAAATTCTAAAATTAAATATTGGAATAGCTACATCCATACTTGCAATTTCAAGTATAGATATGGCGAGTAGAAAGATCTGGAATAAGGCGTATTTTCCCCAAGTATCAATTGCAATGTCAAATATTTTTAAATCGTCATGCGGACCAATACGAATGTATTTTGAGTTTGAATTGTGTGTTGTACATAGTATCCCAATAAACACTGCAAAAATGACCAGGTACACACCAAGTACATATTTCACCAGCTGTAGATTTGAAAGGGCAATCATTTTTTAGTTGTTTGAATAAAAATGATTGTCTATAGATTAAATCATTTTTTTTATCCACAATATATATATATATGAAGGAATTTCGTTTTCTTTCTTCTACGCTCGGTAAAAAGACAAAATCAAATAAAATTTCCACTATTCAGGAAAAAGGAATTGTAACACCGGTAGAAGAAATAAAAACAGAAAATGTTGAAGTAGATAATTCATATTCTATAGTTTTAGAAGATCCTGGGACCAATAAAATTGGTGTAATCAAATATATAAAAGTTGTTACTGGTTTAGGTCTAAAAAAAGCAAAAGACTTGATTGATTCAGTCCCTTTTACTATAAAAACGGGTTTGAAATTGTCTGACGCAGAATCCATAAAAAAAACTTTTTCCGATTTAGGAGCAAAAGTTATAATAGAATAGCTGGATAATTATTACACGATCCAGTTTTCACGTTTATAATGTGGATTGTATTTTTTTCCACTAACTCGGAAGCATCTGTGCATTTCAAACAGCTAAACAGGAGTCCATCTGTTTTATCCATGTAAAAATCACACGGTTTAATTCTCTCTGGATTCTTCGTGTCGCAAATATTTGCCGCTATAATAAAATCTCCATTTGAAAATATAATATTGGAATGATGTTCTATTTTATACTTACGAAGAATTTGTAACATGCAATAAAAACTCGTTAGCAAATTGGTTTCTTCTTCTAACCCATTACAGGTGGATTTAAGTTTTTCGTATATAGATAAAAATAAAAAAAATAAAAATTCAGAGTCTGTATTCCCTTTTATTTCTCTCTGTAACTCATTTGGAATATACTTTTTAATACACTTCATCTTTTTTACAACACATGGATTCTCACGATATTTTTGGTAAAATAACAACTCATTTTCTCCATCTATACTGCAATTTACGAATATATCTCCATGATGCATAAAAATATTATTTTTGTATTGAAATGGATGTGTGTTTTCCAAACATCTATTCTTTACATATAACTCTTTAGATACGCCATTTCTATTTCCATTTTTTAAAATTTCACGAACATGCCCTATATAAACGTCTCCTTCCATTTTTTTAATATTGTGAGAGAAACATGGGTCCTCTATGTGTTGAACTGGCTGTTTATAAATTCGGAATTTCTTATTTTTTATATATGCGATTCCATATCCATCGGTGCATGTAGTTTCTAATGATAAATCAAAGAATGTGCGAATTTGTTTTTCTGGATTGGAAGAATTTATGGATAAAAATATACGACACATTGATTTTTTATAATAGTATGATATTTTTTACATTTCAACTTTGAAAATACGTTAAATTTGACTAAAATATACCATAATTTTATTCAAGATGTAAAATATCATACCAAAACATGAACTGACAAATACAAACCCACTTATATTATAGTTTCCGTCATTGTGAAATAATGCAGGGAAGAATTTGTATACGTATTTTTTAAAGATGGGCAATTGGAACATAAAAAAAAGAACTATCAAAAGTAACGGGGTTTGCATTTCATCGTATAACATATCTAATTGACTTTGCGACTTTTTGTGAGATTCGTAGTTAGAAATAATTTCATCGTTTGTTTGGTACTCTCTTATGTAATCGCGAGATGTTGGGGGAGGTATATAATTTGGTTGGATATATGGATCTTTCGTAATTTGTTCTGTTGTGGTAGGAATATCGCGCGAAGGCAATAAAGTAGCACCGGTGGAGCTTGCTTTTTGAATGCCGTTAATAATTTGATTAATAGTAGATTGGTCTAATGCTACCGGTTGTTGATTTTCTACTGGGGAATCAGATAATTTTTCATTAATGCTCATTGACATATTTCCACCAACCGCCGGATCTGTTGGTAAATCAAAAATATTTGTTGTATCTCCCATAATGTATGCATAGATTCAACAAATGCATTGTTTTACGAATTATTTTTTGCTAAAATCGTACAATTCTTTTAGTCTTATCACACTTTACTTGTGTTTGATTATATGAGTAACATTTACCGTCGTATTTAAATGTTTGGTTTTTTGTTTCCTCTAAAGATGGGGCTTTAAACACATAACAATTTTTCCCTTTGCAGACTTGTCTAAATAAAGACGCTAAACCAAAGCCTAATATAATAGATAAAATAATGCGTCCAGTTGTAGTATGTAAGAATTTTGATAAGTGCATTTCTCCTTATGTATTGTATAGATTTTTTACAATACATAATTTTAAGGTTGTGCGGATATTTGCTTTATTTTACTTTCATCAATTGGACACATAACTTCTGTTTGTTGATAAGAATAACAATTTTCAGCTGCATCTTGATATAATACTCTCTCTATATTTTCCGGGCTGGGATATATGTAGATTGGTTTTAAATCCGCCCCATAGATATAAACAAAAAATATACCAATTGCAAAACTAATTAGAAAAACAGGTAATGATATATATTTTAGCATCTACTATACATAATAATGATAAAATATT
>Ga0209444_10000609_pt1 | contig 19767 bp, 25 predicted proteins | sample LauGreFaBDMM15DN_2_FD_188215 | JGI IMG/M metagenome (GOLD analysis project Ga0209444, IMG submission 188215) | Freshwater lake microbial communities from Lake Michigan, USA - Fa13.BD.MM15.DN (SPAdes) (version 2) | ecosystem: Environmental > Aquatic > Freshwater > Lake | place: Lake Michigan... | reverse complement strand
GGCAGAGTATGTTCCATTGGAATTGCATATGATAGTATGCTCTTTCATTGTCACCTCTTTCTTTTATTGGTTTCATTGGTTTCACGGGACTATCGCCCCGTCAACTTTTCACATTTCTAGCGTGAAAAGTGGACGATTCGCAAGTCTATGATGAGTAGTGTTGCCATACACGAAAAGTCCTACGATTGTGGACTTTGGGTTATGGATTGTGGATTGTAGGGGGTGAACCTTGGATTTGAAACCTTGGATTCACGATCATCGGTCATATCGCACGATGGATACATCATCTCTATCCTCGCTCCATCCCTTTTCTCTCAAGAAGGATTCCGCCCTCTCGAGGGAGTCGAAGCGTTTCACAATGTAGTTATTCCGAATTACATACCATCTTTTCTTAGTCATTGTATTTTCCTTTCATCTTGTTATATTTGTCGTGTGGGTAAAGCTTTGGACATAGACTGGAAAGCCATAGAGGGGATGTATGTAATGGGTATGAAACCCTCTACAATCGCTAGCACCTACGGCATTAATATGTGCAGTCTAAAAACTAGAATCTCGAGGGGTAAATGGAAAAGTAAGGAAGTTGCAACGAGGACTCAAATGGAGAGTCACCTGCAAGTCCAAAGGTCTCAAATGATGGCAAATGCGGGGACTCGCTACCAAGAGAGGCTGACAAAACACGTTGAAGCGGGGATGTCAGTCCTCGACTCCAACCTGCCCACCACCCGCCCCGAGGTGTCCCAACACTTCGACGCATTGGGTAAAGTGGACAAAATTGCGACTCGGGCGTACGGTTTAGAATCCACGGTGAACGGTGGACACTCCACCACCCTAAATCTTAACCTTTTGAAGGTGGATGGTCAACTTGACCCTATTCACCTAAAACCTTGCACCGCAGAGACTTCCACCGAAAAGCCACAAGTCATTGATATTCAGTCAGTTGCTACTTGAGTTGACACAATGACTATTGTGCGACTTTTGGAATAGCCTTCTCGATTGAGAGTTTTCCAGTCCGACAATCCAGCCAAAGCGTATCACCATTCTCCAATCGTTTTCCCCGGCGAGTTATGACCGATGGCGGGCGGTAGGTGTAGGGTTTGCGAACCCGATACAAACCGCATTGACGAATCCCGTCCATTGAGTTGCGTTTCATTCCAGTTGAATAGAACATACTACCTGCTTTCTCCGCCTGTTAGCGGTGGCGAGGCAGATGATTAGTCTGCCCCGCTGACCGATAACCCTTGGTCGTTAGCTCAACTTGGCGAGGAGAGCTTCGAGCTCTGCCTTCGGCAAGCTGGCAAGCGACTTGAGAATGTCCTCTTGCTTGAGCTTGGGAGCCTTAACGGCTGGAGTCTTGGCCTTGGTAAAGGCAATCCGCACCCCTACCAAGTTTCCTGCCTTGTCCACAGTCTCAACGCTATTGGATAGCGAGAGGCCATTGGAGCGAGCCTTCTCAACGAAGGCCACAGCCTCGGCGTTGCGAGAAGCACAATACCGAGAGAACTCGGCACGATGTTCCGCACTACCAATCTCCAACTCGAACGCCTGACCAAATTCCTTGAAGGTCAGTCGCTTGTCAGATGTTGCTGTGCTGTTTTTGTATTCCCGAACTGCGACCTTGCGGTCGCTGATGTTTGCTAGTTGCATATTATGTTACTCCTTTTATTAGTTGTGTATCTGCCCACCCTATCGGATGAGCAGATGCCAACCCTCAAACAAGATGCGTTATGGCTTGCCTCTGGATTTACAGAGGGAAGCATCGCCGTTCCTGTTTAAGAATTGGCTCCCTTTGGGCATCGTCTAACGCCCTTTCTCGTGCTTTCCACCCTGACCCGCTGACGACATAATCTACTTATGCTATTGACCAGAAATATGGGAGGGGCTTTCGCCTTGGCCATACCCTTGTGCAGTTTGGCAGATGGAGTTTCCTCGTCTTATTAGTCCGAGGCTCGCTTAAGTCAGCTTCGAGAGTCTCACCGCTTTATCACTCCCGATCGCCTATGTCAAATAACTATAAGATTATGGACAATACAAAGGACAGGATTCTTCCCCTAGTGTCCCAAGGAAAGGTGTTGACTATTAAGGACTTACAAGGATAGTTAAGTGTAAGCCGTTGAATGACAAGGTGTTAGGGGGACTCCCTATCCCTACCCCCCCGCTGGAGGCCGGGCGCTACGATATATGCATGTGAAAAATTTAATTTATTTTTTATCCCCTTTGGGCTAAAAACCCACCCTATTACACCCAAAACCGTAAAAACAAGCTCCAGGGTGGATTATCTTGATCCACCCTAATATAATCAACCCACCCCCTAAGTCGTTGATTCTCTACTGTAGTGGTGTATATGGTGTATTATATTTCTAATATATAGTAGTGGATAGGAATATAATATATTGTGGCCAGCCCTATTTGTTATATAGGTAGCTCTTCAAAAACAACCCACCTAACCCACCATATACACCACGTCTCAAGTAAATCAACGACTTACGTCAAAAACCCTAATCCACCCTCTTTTTCTTAATCCACCCCCCACCCCCCAAAACCCACAATCTAACCCCTTTTACCCAGTTTTTTAGCCTTTCGTCTGACCGACCTGCGGACTTCCTTTGGGGGTGGGTACTTCCAGATCCTACCCGCTACATCCAACTTGAGCGACTCCTCCATGCAGAACTGATAGAACTTCCATGACCAAGGATCCCATCCGAACCATGGGGTCCTGGAGGTTAGGTCTCCCATGTAGTAGTATAGATACGAGACCAAGAACTGGAATCTGTCGATCATACTCGCCTAGCCAGAATGTTCTCTCTGGACTTGTGGACTTGCTCAAAGCCCTGCAGCCGGAGTTCCCCAATCGTCGCGTCGTAGCTCCGCTCTTGATTGTATTCGATACAGATGAGACGTGTAGAATCCAAAGTCCCACGCATAGCCTTGAGGATTGGCAGGTCGAAGCCTTCCGTGTCTATGCTGACGAAGTCGTAAGTTTCTCCCAAGTCCTTCGGAGTTATGGTGGACACTAAGTACGACATTGGATACGGCGTTAGCGGGAATAGATCCTTTGCATTGGGGGCGATCGAAGAACAGTACTGTTCGTTCGTCCCGTCCAAGAAGAATCTGGCAAGTCCGGACTTATCCGACATTGCCGCGTTTACCAAAGTGAACCGCGAGTCCTGACCGTACATCTGCAGCAAGTTCATAAACAACCTTGGGCTTGGTTCGACCAGCGTTCCCCACCAGCCGGAGAGAGCGAGTGCTCGTGTATTGCTTAGCGTCTGCCCGTCGTAGGCTCCGATATCCAAGAACCTACCACTCGGCAAATCGGCCAGCTCCCGTAGGATGACCGGCTGTTCGTCGGTCTGGGTGAAGTGTTCCATTGACCCGAACATAACCGAGGGGTAAATCCGAGTCGATAGCTGTTTCAGCTATCTCTTCCAGAATGATTCTCCCAGCCTTCCTGATCCTACTTGGCTGCTGGGTTATCGCGCTGTTGATGACGAGACGTTAGTTTGTTTCTGGCCAGGTTGGCGCAGTTGGAGTTGTTAAGATCGCCCCCGCCGTAGGATAACCCGAACACTTCTTTCACCCCTTGGCAGATCCAATCCTCACACGGGAGGTTGGCTATGTTTAGATTGGTACGACATTGGTCCCTGAATCCCATGTCGATCTTGGCAAAGTTCAAGTGCTCCAGGATAAGGTTGGCCCAGTCAAAGAACACCGTACTCGTCGGGTGATTCATCGTCAGGGTTTGTTGTTCAGTCTTCCATAAAGGCTCGATAGCCTTCGACAACCACATGTTCTCCGGAACGTTTTCCCTAATCTCCTTTGACTTCATCTTTTCGAAGTTGTGGTTCCACCTTCGCGTAAACCCAACATCCGCCCCGTAGACCGCATAATCCACGGCCTGATCTATTCCGTTCTTGTCTGCGTAGTCGTAGACGCCTTGCCAGTCCTCCTCGGTCCCAAGACTTAGGTAGTAGCCCGAGTTGTACATGACCGACATGGGCGTGAGGATTGTTCCAGGCTTTACGGGTTTTGATTCGTCTCCCGGCTTCCTGCCCATGTGCTCGTGATACAACACGTAGTCTGCCCATCCTAGGGCATCGAGTTCTTCCTCTCGGCTTGTAAGTCCTAAGTCCAACATGTAAGTCAGTATGATTCGTGTCTGGAACTTGCTAGCGTCCTTGGATTGCTTGAAGAATTGCGCTAGAGCCTCGCCGTGGCAGTTGGAGTGGAACAGAATCTTCACTTCCCCTATCTACATGGAATCTTTTATCTCAACAATGACCCGACCCAAGCCTTAACGCATCGGTCGATTGTTTCGTACTTGCTCGGTTCGGTAAACCCAGAAGACACCGAATCAATCAGGTAGACCCCAAGGCAGTTCTTAATATCCCTGCTCTTGTGGATGAAGGAACTTAGCTCTACAACCTTCCCCATTATTTCCTCCGCGCTAAGTGTAAAGCTCGGCAGTAAGCACCGCACGATTTCTGCGAATACCCCCGGAGCCATCTTGTCTATCGTGGCCTTGAACTCCAGCCACTCCGTCCAGGATTGTATCATCAAACCCTTGGCATAGAGTGCGCTGATTGTCTGGGCCCCGACGGAATCTATCAACCTCTTTAGATCGTCCGAGTTCGGATTGCGGCACCCAAAGTAATCGTAGTCTACCGACAGGATCCATTTGTTGTCGCTGAATACCGGCCTGGAGAGATCCGTCACAACCGATAGGGCCAGCTCCTTTGGTTTACGCAACAGCGCTCGGTCCACGTAGTCCTCGTTTAAAAAGCAGAAGGGCGCCGGCAGAGACGAGCCCAGCCGAAGTCCGTGCCCCGTCCTGCCAATTGCGAAACTGTAATTCCCGTCCGCGAAATCTATCGAGCCGTTGGCTCTAACCCACAATGCACGGTCCACCAATCCTAGGTCCACCATCTTAGATATAAAGTTTCCGATATCGAGTTGTCCCTTGAACATTGCAAGATCGGAGTGGGCATCCACATTTACAATCTCGAACGGGCCTTGGAGTTTGTCTTCGAGAACCTGCCATAGCAATTGGTCATGCTCTTGGAGATGACACGCCTTTGGGATTGAACCTCCGGCGCTCATGTGACTAGTCCTCGTCCCGAGCTAGACTGATCTTCCAGACCGTGGTACCACGCACGATCTTTCTTTTCAGTCTCTCATCTGTGGACGAGAGGTTTGCCAACATTCTTCCCAAGGCTCTTGCGCCGTGGATAAACATTTTGATTGAGTCCCGCAGACTGGCGTCGTTCTGGAACGACAGGAGCAGTTCCGTTGCCGTGCCCGACCATTCGGTTTCTTCCGGATGATCCTTCGCATACTGGCGCAGGTACAGGTCTAGGAATTCCCAGAACTCGTGCGAGCCCGAAGAGGACCTGGATTCCTGGAGCAAGATTGGATGGTGGTAGGATTTAACCCCGTACCGCTCCGATCCCTTGGTCTCCGCCGGCGGGTTCCAACTAACCAACCATGCGGCGAAGTGGGGCATCTCCTGATTTAGGATTGCTTCCAAATCCGCGTGGCTGGGGAACTCGATTCCGTGATCCTTGAATTTGAAGAGACTGATCTTGTCCAAGATGGAACCATCGGTGTGCGGGATTGCCTGAATGGATTCGGGGTCGTCATTGAGAGTATCAATAATACGTCCCATCCAATCCACGGTCTGCGCATCATGGAACTTCCTGTGATATGCATGGCGTGTGTTGGCTACGCCCTTCTTGATCATCTGGCTAAACTTCTTGTGGGACTCGATGGAGTTGGCGGAGGATGAGTCATCGACGTTCCAGACCGCTACTTCGAATAGCTCCGCATTAAACGAGCTACCCTGAACCAGATAGTCCGATGCGTCGCAACCTCCCCCCATGAGGCTGGCAACTATCCGTGACCCGAAGAGAGTTTTACCTTTCCCGACAGGCCCCGCGATAAAGACCGCTTGGCCGGGTACGAGACGACCTTCGAGGGCGGAGCAGTAGAACCGCTTCAGCCAAGCCATCAGGTAGTCTAGAGAGCCATGCGGGTCTAGGGCCTTGTCCAAGAAGTTGGATATCCATGGGAATCCCTCTCCCCAAGTGTGAGCACCCTCAGAAGGCTGTACAAGCCGTAGGCGGGAGATGTTGAGCACCCGGCGACCGTTCTGCACCAGTACCTCTCTGGGGTCGTAAAGACACGGTATAGGGGCATCTATGATGCGAGAATCACGTATACGGCGCATTGCCTCGTCCGCTTGGGATAGGGTACCCCGTTGATCGGGTGCCCCAGATAGCCCAAAAGAGCCAATGATGTCCTGTTTGGCTACCCCAGAATCCGTTGACCGCCACTTACCCTCCAAGTCCCGACGCCAGTAATACTTGCCGTCGAACCAGAAACTAGAGATGGCACCCCCATATTGGTCCTCTTGGAACTCCCGTACCCAGTTAGAACCGAATAGGTCTGCCCAGTTATAGAAGCTTCGCTCCTGCGAGAAGGCAACCATGCCGGTCTCGGTGACGATTGCTGCGGTTGGGTTGACCGACTCGGGGTTCCAGAACGCAGGGCCTCGGGCTCCGATCTCAAATGGGCCCATCCACTTTCCTGGATACGTCGCCTGTAGTCTCTCGAATACTTTGTCGAGTGGGATTGCCGCGTCGCCTTCGCCTCGATACTTGCGAGCCTTCTCGACCGCCAAGCCCAAGAGGTTGTGGATTGCGTTGGATTTGATCGGCAAGCCTGTGGTCGTGATGACCGGTGGCATCCAGCAATAATATTGTTCTGGTCTTTGGATGTTGTCGTCCAAGCCGGGAAAAAGATTTTTTGCATTGGTTTCTTTTATTAGTAATCCAAGGAACTCCTTCATCACTCCGGGGAGAATGGCGATGGGTTCTTCAAACATCCAAATCACACGACAGTTTCCGCTGATCGTCCTATGGGCATACATAGGTCGGAATCCAGTTCGCGAGCGTCTTGTAATACCGTCTTCGATTTCTTCATTGGTGACGACTGCGTCGTAGTCAGCTATCAAGCCGTGCATCTTCCATGGAGCGTTTGATTTGTTCACCCGACCATGGGGATTTACGCCCTCGAAAGCAGAGACGAAGAAACCCTCCGTTGTGTCAGCCGACACCCAATCTTTAAATGCGTCTTTTGTTTTGGGAAACTTTGGCCAGTCCTTGATCTCCCAAGGTTTGACTGGTGTGATGTTTCCGCTCGATAGGTTAGGGAGTGAGAAAAGAGTTGTTTTCATTTCTCGTAACACTCCGCTTCTTTGGATTCGCTACCAATGGGACAGCCCGGTAGCCATTCTGGTGTGGTACTCATAATGTGGTCTACGTCCTTACATTTCACGTCCTTATCAACTTCAAGGATAACTTCGTCGTGGACGTGAAACAGAACACGAAGCCCTTGGTTTTCGAGGCGCTGGATACATTCTGCGAACACATCCCTCGCCGTCGCCTGAACTAGATTCTCACACAGCCGTCCGCCGTAAAGCGGATATTTCGGCCCACCCAACTCCAGCGAGGCTCTCCAGTCTGGTCTGCCATGCTTCCCCATTTGGGGCGTGACATCCCAATACTTTTGTGCCCGACCGGATGGAAGTTCGACGTGGTAGTCTTCGCCCTTTGATTCTCTCAGCCCTCGCTCCAACTTGCCCCATAGCTCGACCACCTTAAAATTTTTACGGCGATAGTCATCGACCAGCTCCCTGCTCCTAGCTTCTGTGATGTTCAGACCCGCCATGAGCTTGGACACCAAGACGAACTTCTTTGCTCCGCAGCCGTAGCCCAGCCCCAAGACTTGCGCCTTGGCTAGAGCATAGAGTTCCTTGGACTTCTTGAACGTTCCCTTCTCACCCTTCCACATCCCCGTCGATATGGCGAAGGCTTCGTAGATGCCGTACCCGTTCTTTACTGCCTCCAAGAGTGCCGTGTTGCCGGCGAGCCAAGCCAGTACTCTTGGCTCGATTTGTGACAAGTCCGAGATAATAAATTTCTTTCCCGAACGGGGCACCAGACAGGAGCGTATGTCCACCCCAAAGCATGGGTCCCTTGGTAAGTTTTGGAGATTGAATTTGCTGTCACCCGACCACCTTCCGGTATGCGCCCCGAAGTACTTTAGCCCATAAGACATACTGCCGTCCGGACGCTTCCGCTTATCCAGCACATGCATCTTTTGCAGGAGCATGTTGGCTTTTCGCCAGTCACGCATCGCTCCGACCCATGGGAATTTTTCTCCGTAAGTGTCTTCCCATATCTGACAACCTGGATCATCTTCCGAGGTAGACGGGGGAACTTCGATGCCAGCCTCTCGGCAAGCCTTAGCTAGACCGGATATGGACAACACATCGCTCGTATAGTCTCCGTCCTTCTTCCACGGCATATGCTCGATAGCTTTGATGCGTATCCAGTCCAGAGCGTTTAGCCCTTTATCCACTAGTTGTGAATTGACGTTGATCCCGTACCAGCCTGCTTCGACCGTGTGCTTGGATAAGAATTTTTCTACGGCTGACATTCTATTCCCGAAAGTTTCGTACAACTCTAAACAATGTTGGGCGTCTTTAGCCGCGTAGAGCTTGAACGCATGGCCTTGATCGGTGTCTTTCACTTCGTTCCAAGTTTTACCTTTCATGCCGGACCGAGGGTCTTTGGACATGTCTACCCCGAGGAGTTGCTTGGAAGCACCTGCCAAGTTCCTCGGAGCACCCATGTAGGCAGCCAAGTTTGCTGTGCAGAAAAATTCTTTTGGTCTCGCCGTCATAACACCCAGTTCATGCAGTCTCTCGACACAGGCTCCGTCGAAAGCATAGTTGTGTGCTACCCAGCGCTGACCATCGATCTTATCCCATGGTGCGTTTTTCGGGGGGCCTACGAAGTCCACGCCCGGCCCCTTGATTGCCACCATATAAATGTCTGCGCTTTGGTGGCGTAGGTAATGCCACGTCCCCAGCGTCGTGATAGACGTTTCCTTGTCGTAGTATGTTTCAAAATCTATTGCGTATGTGTTCATTTTATTTTGATAATCGTAATATGATCTTCCCCAATGATCGCTTTTGTCATCACCTGTTCTATGAAGGCCATGACTCCCAGACAAGCAGAAAGACCTTTTGTGTCTTCCCTATCTGCTTTCTCTATTACTTTCCCTATCGCAACGTGCGCCTTTACAAAATTGTCGATGCTCTCGATCGGGCCAAATTGCTGAACAATCAGCTTTGTGGCCTGAGCGGTCTCCTCGAGATTTGGGTCAGGGATTACTATGAGTTCTTTGGATAATTGGTCTGCTGTTTTGTGGTACATAAAATTTTGCCCGATTCATCTGTTCCGTCGTCGGGACCGCTACGGTAAAAGGTTGCCCCCTTCTGCTAGGGTTATGCCTCCAGGGGGCACCGCAGATGATACGGCCACAATGAAAAGACATAACCCAATTTTTATTTCTGCCAAAAAGCATTGCCTTGAGACACATGTCTCAATTCTTCTTCCTGCCTGATCTGTCGTATCCAGCTATTTCTTTCATCGTTGGCTCCTTTGATGGAGCCAATAATCAAGCCAATAACTAACGACCCAAGACCAACCAAGACGAAGAGCATATTAGTCCAGCGTAACGATAGCAGGGCCACCGTCGAGGGAGGTTGCGATCTCACCTTCGGCAGGCTTGTCGATAATGGTACCGCCGAGCTTTTTGTTGGCGTCTTCCATTCCGAGCTCGAGAGCTTTCTGGATGTACGGCAACAAGAACATTGCCGCGGACTTCTCCTCGTTACAGACGTTTTCGTCTTGGGACATACGGATCTCAAAATCCATCCCCTTACCTTCGTTGTCGTACTTGCATTGAACCATTACTGATGTCATTTGTTTTTGCCTTTCTTTGTTTTTACCGACGTCTTCAACCATTTACCAAAGTGTTTTTCGTTTACATCCTGCAAACAGTTCAGGGCGTAAAAGCCGAAGATAACTGCTGACATTGTGCTATCTTTTGCTTTATCGAGATACTTTTGATCTGGGTACATAAAGGTTATTGTTTTGTCGGTATTAAAACGAATTCCTGTTTCTTCCTGCGAGTCGATCGGCAAGAGATACAGTTTTCCTCGTAGTAATAGTTTTATCGCTTTTATTAATTCTTTCATTTCTTTTTTTCCTTTCGAGTTTTTGATGTTGGCTTCGGCTCTTCAATTTGTCGAGCTTTATTTTCTGCTGCTTGGCGTCTTTTGTTTGCGTGTCTTACTTCACTGCCGATGATGCCTCGGAAACCATCTCCGTAGTGCATCCCTCGGCGCTTGAAGAAGTCGTTCATTCCCTTGTTGAATTTAGCGATCTCCGCCATACTCAACTCTCGGCTATGACCCGACACCCCCATGCGTACGCTTTCGCGTTTTTGGGATGGGCCAAAGTCGTCGCTCATTCAAGCTTTCCCCTCTTTAATTTCATAAGGAGAAAAGCACAACGAACTAGAGCTCTTTCCATGTGAGCTATCCGATCTTCGCCGAGATGGTCCGGATTAGGCCGGTTACCATCGAGTTGCATAACTGATTGACATACGTGGGAAATTGCACGATCCGAGTTATAACGAATGCTATCCCCGTAGAACCATTGGCCAAAAGGACTTTTATCTGAGCCTTTCTCCATGACGCGGGTGACGGTGCAAAAAGCCTCGCTCGCAACCTCGTTGATACTTGGTGCCTCAGAATCATTTTGCTGACTCATTTTCTTGATCCCTCTGTATGCATTTAGCCATAAGTTTTGCAGCGTCGATTTGGCAGATTGTAGCTCTAAAGATTGCTGCGGCTGCGTGACTCTCTGCCTCGTCTCTAAGTTTTGCTAACATTATTCGGCTACGCTCTAGTGTTTCAATCAACCAATCTATATCGTATTTCATTTGTTCTCCTGTTTGCGGACTTCCACTTCGGCATACCTGCCTATCTTGGCTATCTCGCGTTCTGCTTCTTTTTGTGTTCTAAAGAAAAGATCGATGACGGGAAGTCTTTTTTTCTTTGGTTTTGACCATTCGCTTTTTCTATTGACGACTGCTGTTCCGGTGTCTATCGCCCGCACAACTTTTCCAGTCTCCTTGATAGTCACATATGAACCGTACGGGATTACGTACGGGTCAACCGCACATGATTTTCCAGAAACAAGTCTACGCCCAGTCGAGGACTGCATCTTGCTTGTCCATTGATCTTGGCCACACCAATAAGCCGTAATGCGTACAAGCATTATTCTTGGGGGCTCGACTTCCCACATTATATTTGTTGCGCTAACTGGCACGGCCCAGATAACAAACACCCCGATTAAATGTCTCACACGCACAATTCATCCCCCACCTCGATCTCCTCCGCCTCCAGCGGTGGCTCCTCGATTTCCCTGAACCTTTCTTGGTTGAAACCTCGTTCAGGGTGGGGTGGTGTGGAAGAGTTAGGGTTTAGCATACCTTGCAAATACACAACAATCTCTGGGGCTCCGTTCCAGCCTACTCCGACCCCGACGTCCCGTACTACATACTGAGCGTCTTTAACTGGTAAGAACGAATAAAAATTAATGACTTCCTTCGGAAACCTGTCGTCCACGCAAATTACTTTTGAACCTCTTCTCATAACAACCTACTTATTTGTTTCACTATCCACCAAACGATTGCACAGCAAAACGCAATAAGACTTGCCCCCAGCGCAGCCATCAAAGTTAGAAACATGCACTGGCTTAAGAAAGCACCCATCGTCGAGACGAACTCATTTAGCATCTTTGTTCCTTTCTTGTTCTTTGCAGATCTCCAGGATTCTCCCCATGTCTGCGTCCGCAGTTGCGAAGATGATGACCTCTGTTGAAAAATTGTCTTTGTCCATCCCCGTGATTCTGTATCTGAACCACCGGAACGACATCCATAGCCAAATCTGATAAAGAATAGTATCCATAAAAAAATGAGGGCACCGGGCTATTACACCCGATGCCCCCAATAAGGTTATCCGAAGATTGCCTTCAACTGCTCACATGCTTCCGGGGAATGTTTCCCACCGATTTTGAGTTGGGGCACGAAGTACGAACCCGAAGGGCTGGTACGAATCTTGCTGGTCAGCTCATAGTAGGCTGTGTGGAGGCCGGACTTCAGGAACAACTGACTGTCCGTGAAGACCTGCTTTCCGGCAGAGCGGTAAGCGCTTTTCGCCATCAAGTACTGAGCCAGCCCAAACTGCTTGTCTCCCACGGGGAACGGGAACAAGGGATTATCCTTCTCCGGTGCCTCGATCGCTACAATGCTTTGGAGTGCTTCCGTGTACTTGTCGGCATCTGCTTCCGCCTCTGGATCATTCATCAAAGCCCCTCCTGCCGCCCGCACATCCGCGAGTCGGTTAAAGGTCTTTGCGATTTGATCTGAACCGTATACCACATCCTGAATATAGATTTTCTGGATGCGGAGGAAGGTGATTTTCGCCGGCTTCTTGCCGTCTCCGATCACCACCTCACGGTTGTAAACGAATGCTCCAGGCTGGAACGTGTTAGACAGTTCGCCTGTTTTAGCCACGAGGTTGAGCCGAGGGACGGTGAAGTCCTTCGCCGAGAACTCTCCCTCGACTTGGCCAGCCAATGTGTTAACGGCTAGCGAAGCCATGGGCGCTTCGATAATCGCTCCTTCTTCTTTTGATTCGTCTACTGCGGGGGTTGATGCTTTGGTTGTTTTTGCGTTGGTAGGCGCGAATGATGTTTTCATATTTTGTTTAGTTTGTTTCTTTGGTTTTTGCCAAGTAGGTCACCTCTCCTCCACCTTTCAATAGATTGGCTTCGTTGAGTTTATCCTCCAAGGCTTGTTTTGCTTGTTGTTTTTGGCCACGAGGAAATGATTCCGCGTAGGCTTTTTCTAGCTTGCTCCACGATATGGTGGCGCATGCCGAAAATTGTTCTGCTGTTAATTTGTCTTTGATGATGTCGTACGTTTGCGTGGCGTCAACGATTTCTTTTTTGCCGGCACGAGATTTGAGCTCATAGCCTGGGATGTCACCACCCGACATACGGAAGTCCATATTTGATTTCTTGACGCTGTCGCACCACCTCTCCATGACGCGACGGATGGATTCAGCCTGCGATCTCTGGTCAGGAGTCGCAAGAGTAAGCGGGTCTGCGAGTACCGGCAACTCTGCGTCTCGGAGCATGTCGTATCCCTTGCTGATGACGAGGGCTTTCGAATGTAGTGCTTTGCATGTTCCTTTGTTTCCACAGTAAAGACATCCTTTCTCAGTCGGGTTCAATTCCGGTTCCGGTTGTTGAGCCCGAGCGATAATTGTTTCTACGCGGAGTCTAAGCCGATCGTAGTCTTTGTCACGATTAAAAGTGTGTCGGCTGATCATGTTGATGCGGGGTTGTGCGAAGACCACTTCGACTTCGTCAATCTCTTTCCACTTCTCGAAAACTCCCACGGCGTACGCCCAGCCCTGAATGTTATCTTCGGCGTCGTCTACGGCATGCCAGCCAAACTTGGCATCGCCAATCTTTGCTTTTTGTTTTCCGATCAAAACAATATCAGCAGTTCCGAATGTTTTACCCTCGGCAATTTCTAGTTTTATTTCCTGTAACTCTGCGATAACGTGTTCTAGCTCGTTCTTCATTCCTTGGAAAACATCAGCAACCATCAACACATTCTTCTTCTGCCATTCGTCTAGGCCCTCGTAGTTCCCTGTCTCGAGAGCTTTGTGCATCATCGTTCCCTCTTGAGCGGCGATAGAACCCCCTTCGGTTGGTTGGGGCTCGTTGTCCCATCCGGGGCAGATCTCTCGCCATTTAAGTGAACTTGGTCCGTATTTGTGGTGGCTCATAGTATTGCTCCTAATGTGTCCCCGTCCGATAATGCTTCGATGTTTCTAAGTTTTCTTCGGAGGCTCCTAGCGATTTGTGTTTCAACGGTTCCGTTTGCGAAAAGCAAGTATTGCCTACTGGGAGACAAAGCTCCCGCTCGATGAATTCTTCCGAGAGCCTGCTTGGTATCGATCGCCGAGTACGTTGGCGCGATAAGACTGATTCTTGGTACTCCTTGCAGGTCATGTAGGGACAATCCAACACCGCCGGCCTGAATCATGCAAGCACATATTTTTACTTTGTTTGCTTGGAAGTCCGCGATATTCCGTACACGGTCATCATCTTTCTGATCGCCAATGATTTCTGTCGATTCCTCTCTGACAAGGTTTCGGTAGGCTTCAAGCGATTGTCGAAAATTGAAGAAAGCAACGACAGCGTTTCCTTCTGCAATCGCTTGTTCGGTAAGTTCGACAAAGACAGGTACACGCATCAACTCCGCTTCTTGCCTCGCACGGAGTTTGATCGTGAGCGGATTGTCGCTCGATCTTTTAGCTTTGAGTTCCGAGATTTGCGCTTGCATTTTTTCGTAGATGATGTCAACGTCCCCCATGTCGTAGCACTCTGCGAACACGGAGTTGCTTGGGAAAGCGTCCCCGAGGTCAGCGATTCGGATGCGGTGCCCCTTAGACGGGAAAATAGATTTATGAATTTCTTGTAACATTTTCTTTCCGCCCATAAAAGCCAGACCCCGGCCCCATGGGGCAGGTCGACAACCCATCTTGTAATTCCACCGGTAGAAGTCGTGGTATTCATGGAGGCCCAACATGAAGCCTGTCGCTCGCATGTCCAGAGGATTTTCTGCGGCTGTCGCAGATAGCATCAATACTGGGTACTTCTTAGAGCCCGTAAGTATTTTAGCGTTAACGCTTGTTGGTCCTTTACACCGGTGGACCTCGTCAAAGATTAAAAGTTTCGCTCCTCGGAAAGTCCACTCCCAACTCTTGGCGTCGCTCCATTTCCCAAGCCTTGTCTTGCCCGTCTTTAGTTTTTCGTAGTTTATAACGTCATGCGTTATACCCCCTCGGTCTAGCCATTCTTTCCACGATGGGATAACTGCTTTCGGACAGATTACGATGACGTCCGCTTTTAATTGTTGAGCCAACCAAACGGCTTTAGCTGTTTTACCTGTGCCAGTATCGCTGGCGTCGAGGGCTACGTTATTTGTCCGAAGACTTTGTAATAGAGCTTCCGCTCCCGGTTTCTGCCACTCGAACAATGTGATGTCTGCCATATTCGAGAATCAATAGTGCATCCGCCGTCGACAATGTCACGCTCAAATTTGGAAATCTTCTTTGAGCTTCAGCTTTCAGTTTATTCTTCCATTCTGTTTTGCTAGCCATGCCTTTGCTGTTACCCAAGCTCAGAGCTTTTTGCCACGCTTGCGGACGAACCATTTCGATTCGGTACCCTAGCGTCATGGCCACTCCTAGGATAAACCCAAACCCTCGGCCAAAGTTAAACATTGCTGAACCCGGACTGCCCGCCCCACCCACGTAACCACCCACTTGTTCGATTACGATCACGTCGTGGTACACTCGAAGATTTTTTAGCTTACCCAGCACATCTCCTTCGGTCTCAGGCATTTTTACAGCATCGGCCATACCGTTCACGGTAATGGACGCTATGCCCCCACTCGCTCCAGGATCAATAGCTACCATCCAGATCATCTCTTATAAAAAGAGTGGATTGCCAAGTGGATTCTGATACTATCAAGTGATGCTCCAGATAGAGAAGTATGGCCGGTTGTGGCCGGAGGGGGCGACCCAGCTTACTATTGAACTACTTGCTTTTCGGGAGGGCATTAACCCCGAGCAGGGGGGATTGGGCAAAGAGCAACATTTCTGGAACGTCGTGGAGATGCTTTGGCCGTATCACTCAAAGAAAAACCCTACTGGGTTTCAGCGCAATCCGTGGGCGGATGACCAGATCGTCGAGCTTTGCAAATGGAACTATCTCGGCATCTCTGGCCCTAAGTCCTCCGCAAAGACAGAGGTGGTTGGGTTATGGGGATTAGTTAATTGGTACTGCGCTCCTTTTGACACGTTGGTCTTAGTGACCACTACTTCGGTTCGCGAGGCCCGTAAGCGTATGTGGGGTCGAGTCCGTGAGCGTCACATGCAGGCCAAAGTCATGCCAGGCAAGCTAGTCGACTCGATGGGCAAGCTAGTGTTAGAGGAGGGCAGTAGCGACCGCTCAAGCATTACTCTCGTCCCCTCGGCAAAAGACAAAGAGAAAGAAGCTTCGGAGAAGTTGCTCGGTCTGAAGAACAAGAGAGTGTTTCTCCTGATTGACGAGGCCACGGACGTATCACCAGCTATTTTCGAAGCGACCGCTAATCTTTCTGCCAATCCGTTTTTTCAATGTGTCGCCTGCGGTAACTTCAATTCTGCCTACGACCCGTTCGGCCAGTTCGTTACCCCCACGGCAGGCTGGCAGTCTATCACCGTAGACGAGGGAGGGTGGGAGACTAAAGACGGTTTCTGTCTGCACTTAGACGGAGAGAAAACCCCTAACCTAGAACATGACGACAAGTGGCCTTTCTTGCTGACGGGCAAAAAACTAGACGAGGATCGGAAGCGTCTTGGGGAGAACTCTTTGTCTTATTGGAGGTTTATTCGCTCCTTCCCTGCTCCAGCGGGGTCGGAGGAGAATATATACAGCGAGGCGGATCTACGTAAGTTCGAGGCGCACAAGACCGCTATGTGGGTGGGAGCTAAACAGCCCATCCCCGTGGCCGGTTTTGATCCGGGCTTTACCAACGGAGGGGATAGGTCGGTCTTGTTCCTCGGGAAGTACGGAGAGACAGATGCGGGTATGACAGTATTTTTTGACAAGTACGTCGAGCTTCGAGAGAACTCGTCTATTCGAGACAACCCCCGTAACTTTCAGATTGCTCAAGCATTGAAGTCTGAGTGCGAGAAGTATGGGGTGTTACCTAGATATCTGGCGGTCGACGCCACCGGAGCCGGAGATCCCCTTTGCGATATTATTGCCACGATTTGGAGCCCCTCTATTTTGAGGGTTAAGTTTTCGGAAAGGCCCAGCGGTATGGCCGTCAGCCGGTCGTCCCATATAAAGGCGGAGGAGTCTTACGGGAACCGAGTTTCCGAGCTTTGGTATGTCGGTAGAGAGTTCTTGAGGGCTAACCAAGTTCGGGGGGTTACCGTTGATTTGGCCAGGGAGTTGGTTGGGAGGCAGTACAGGACTGCCGAGCGGGGTAAGATATACATAGAAGCCAAGAGGGATATGAAAGCTAGATTCGGGAGATCCCCCGACATAGCGGATGCCGCTTTCCTTATGCTTGACGTATGTCGTCAAAGGGCTAATGCCGTAGCTGGGACTACCGTGGCTGGGGGTGGTAAGTACAAGAATTTCTTGGATTTCACGAAGAAGGTTGATTCTCTTTATTCTTGACCCGAAGCCCCTAATTAGGTACGTAGGAGTTTAACGTGGATCAAAACCTAGAGACAATCTCCGCTTCCGGAACCCCACCTAAATCGAGGCTTAAAAATGCTCAAGCTGCTTTCTCTATTTATCAAAACCTTATTGACGCAGACGTGGACAGCGCTTCGCAGAGGGTTCGTGTCCAAGCGATGCTCGACGGTGAGCCACCGTACAATCCGACCACTTTGCGGAATCTCGGCCAGTCTTATCGTTCGAATCTAAACTTTTTAGAAGCGTCCGCAGATCTTGAGTACGCCCTTTCCGCTTACTCCGATTTGGTAAACGGGGTGCCCCAACTCGCCCAAGTAAAGACGAACTACGGCGACGCTACGCAACAGGGCAACTACAGCCAGATCATCTCTGAAGAGTTTGATCGGGTTCTCCGGAAGGACTGGGACGAGTTCTTCTACAACCAGCAGAGGTTGGCTCACGAGTTTGTTTCTTACGGTGTAGGTTTTGCTTTCTTCGAGGATGATACTGATTGGCGTTGGAGGGTCGCAGGCTTAAAAGATTTCTATCTACCGCGAGGAATTCCAGCTTCGGATAGTCGCATCGAGTTTTGTTGCGCCCGCCGAAGCTACTACGCCCATGAGCTCTACCAGTACATCAAAGACCCCAAGTCGGCTCGAGCAGTTGGCTGGGACGTAGACCAAGCCCGTCAAGCTATCATTAACGCAGTTCCCGCAGATGTCTCCGGAACTCGGCTAGAGTGGGAAGAGATTCAAGTCATGCTTAAAGACAACGATCTGTCCCTGTCTTTTGCTCGTTCCGCCGAGATTCAGACTATTCATTATTACGTAAGGGAGTTTGACGGCAAGATAACCCACGCCATCGGTTTGCGGGATGGGTCTAATCAGAACTTTTTGTATCGCAAAGACTCAAGGTTTGAGAACATCAATCAAGCTTTGGTTATGTTTACTTACGGCATTGGGACTAATGGAAACCTCCACTCCATCCGAGGTTTGGCATACAAGATTTATCCGCACATCCAAGTCAACAATCGGTTACGGAACGCAATTATCGATTCCACTTTGTTGTCTACTTCGGTGATGATTCAACCCCAGACGATGGATGATCTTCAGAATTTGACTATTGCGTATAACGGTCCGATGGCAATTCTGCCCCCGAATTTAAACATCGTTGAAAGAACCTCTCCTAATCTGGCCGCCAATGCTTTGCCTATCGCTCAAGAGCTTTCCTCGATCCGCCGTAATAACACGGGTAGCTACGCATCTCAGATCGTAACCTCGGGGTCCCAAGAACGTACTGCAACAGAGGTCAGCGCTCAGCTCGAGAAAGAAGCAGTACTTTCTTCCCAAGCACAGAATTTCTATTACGTCCCGTGGGGTAAACTCCTCAAAGAACAATTCCGTCGGTTGTCTCGCGGTAATTGGAAAGAGACGGAGCCGGGCGGTAAGGTTGCTGTTGAATTCCACAAACGGGTACGGGCTCGTGGAGTACCCCTCGAAGCCCTTAAGAAGGTGTATGATGTCAGTCCCTTAAAGGCAGTTGGCTACGGAAGCGCCCAAGCTCGGTTGCTGGCGTACAATGAGTTCATGCAGATGCTGCCGATGCTGGACGAAACGGGCAGGGCTAATGTTGTTAGAGATCGTATCGCTGTCCGTGTTGGTTACGACCAAGTAGATCGGTACGCCCCGCCAGCAGCCGTACCGCCTAGGTTGCCAGTCGACGCCAAGATCGCGGAACTGGAAAACGATTCGATGCAGGGCGGTCGCGGGGTAACCGTCCAATCGGGTGAAAACCACGCCGTTCATTTGCAGATTCATGCCGTCGATGCCGTTAAATTCTTGCAAGGAGTCGAACAGAATTCCATCGATCCCGTGGAAGCATTTAAATATCTTTCTCTTTCCGGTCCCCATATGGCCATCCACCTCCAACAGATTTCAGCGGATGTGAGCCGTCAAAGCATGGTGGGCCAGTACAAATCTATTCTTAACAAGGTCAATCAAGCTGTTCAGCGCCTTGGCCAAGAGCTAGCACAAGCACAACGTCAGCAACAAGAGGCTATGGCTAGAGCTCAGCAACAACAGTTTGAGCAGGCGATTAAAGGCCAGATTGATGACGTTAAGAGTAAGACCCAAGCGGAGTACGCTGTTAAGCTGGCTAAGGTCCAAGCAGATGCTCAGATTGATAGGGCAGCTTCGGACGCCAAGATCGCCATTAAGAGTGAAGAGGCAAGGCAACGTATGGCTCTGCGGGACGCCCAAACCGCTCAGAGGCTTCGGGCTCAGTCCGAAAGGAATCGTTTAAACGCCCAAAAGAAAAGTCTTGCTTAATTTCTCCGTTCTGCGACAAACATAGGAATGACATTTCAAGAGTGGAGCAAGCGCGAAGATTACGTAGAGCTTTGGAAAAAAACTTGGAACGAACCGCACATGCGAGCGGGACTCACCGCCCTAATCCATTTGGGCTTGCCTCAGTTAAACCCCCTAGCCCCAGCAAACGGGGAGAGCATTAATCTTCGGGCGTTAGCCCATTCTAGAAA
>Ga0209444_10000607_pt1 | contig 19812 bp, 16 predicted proteins | sample LauGreFaBDMM15DN_2_FD_188215 | JGI IMG/M metagenome (GOLD analysis project Ga0209444, IMG submission 188215) | Freshwater lake microbial communities from Lake Michigan, USA - Fa13.BD.MM15.DN (SPAdes) (version 2) | ecosystem: Environmental > Aquatic > Freshwater > Lake | place: Lake Michigan... | reverse complement strand
CAACGCCGTATTGCGCAGTGCCTGCGGCGGTGGCGTGGAAGACTTCGTCAAAGTTGGCGCAGTAAATCAAGTTGGCAGCACTGCCAAAAAACTCGATAGCCGCTTGCTCACAAAAGGTTCCTTGGGGGCCCAACACGGCTACGCGTTGTGGAGCCTCAAGCGCTAAACAGGCTGACATGATTTCACGCCAGATCGAAGCGACATGTTCGTTTTTGAGCGGGCCCGCATTGGCTTGGGTGATTTTGTCGATGACTTGCGACACCCGGTCAGGCCTAAAAAATGGCGAGCCTTCCGCGCGTTTGATGTCGCCCACTTCTTGCGCCACTTTGGCGCGGGCGTTCAATATGCGTAACAACTCGGCATCGAGTTGGTCGATCTGCACGCGCAAGGCGGCCAAGGCGTCTGACTGGATAGGTGGGGTGGTCATGGGCAGATTGTGGGTCAGGCTTGGGTTTTCTCAAATTCGCGCAAAAAGTCGACCAAAGCTTGCACGCCTGCTAGCGGCATGGCGTTGTAAATGCTGGCGCGCATGCCGCCAATCGACTTGTGGCCTTTGAGTTGCAACAAACCTACCGCTTTCGATGCCGCCAAAAATGCGTCGTTGCGTGAGGCGTCTGCCAAAAAGAAGGGCACGTTCATACGCGAGCGGTAGTTCTTGTCGACGGGGTTGTTGTAGAAACTGGAGCTGTCTAAAAAGTCGTACAGCAATTGGGCCTTGGCGAAATTGCGTTGCTCCATTGCTGCTACGCCTTGCAAATTGCCTTCTTTCTGGCGCTTGAGCCATTGGAAAGTCAAGCCCGCTATATAGATGCCGTAGGTCGGAGGCGTGTTGTACATCGAACCATATTCAGCCACGGTGGTGTAGTTAAAAGCACTTGGACAAACCGACATGGCGTGACCAAGCAAGTCTTCGCGGACGATGACCAAGGTCAAGCCGGCAGGGCCGATGTTTTTTTGCGCGCCGCCAAATGCGAGGCCTACCTTGGACCAATCCACGCTGCGCGACAAAACATGGGACGAGAAATCAATCACCAACGGCCCGTCGCAACCCAAAGCTTGGAGGTCTGGCAGTTCCTGAAATTCCACCCCATGGATAGTCTCGTTGGTGCAAATGTGCACATAGCGCGTGTCTTGGCTGAGTTGCCAATGAGCGGGCGCTGGCACCGAAGTGAATTGCGAGTTAGCCCCCGACGCCGCTAAATTAATCTTGCAATACCTAGCAGCCTCTTTGTAAGACTTCTCGCTCCAACTGCCCGTCACCACGATGTCGGCCTTTTCGCCACGCGAGAGGTTGAGCGGCACGATGGCGTTTTCGCCAATGCCGCCGCCTTGCATGAACAAAATTTTGAAGTGGCTTGGAACCGCCAAGAGTTCACGCACATCGGCTTCGGCTTGCTCGTAAATCGAGATGAATTCTTTGCCGCGGTGGCTCATCTCCATCACGCCCATGCCACTGCCGTGCCAGTCGGTCATCTCGGCCGCGGCCTGATCCAGTACTTCTAGCGGAATGGCCGCAGGTCCAGCAGAGAAGTTGTAGGGGCGTGGCTTGGTCAAACTGCGTCCGTCGTCGAAATGGCTTTAAGCGACGCCGTCAGTAGGGGTGCCGTTGTTGGTGTCGTCGCCTTCGCTTGCGTCACCCGCTTCGCCTTCGTTGTCCACGCCGTTTTCAGCGTCGTTTTCAACAATGCGTTGCAAGCCGCTGAGTTTGGCGCCTTCGTCCAAACCGATCAAAGTCACGCCTTGTGTAGCGCGACCCATTTCGCGAATTTCTGCGACGCGGGTACGCACCAACACGCCGGTGTCGGTGATGAGCATGATCTCGTCTTCGGCTTGCACCAAAGTGGCGGCTACTACTTTGCCGTTGCGCTCAGTTTGTTGGATGGCGATCATGCCTTTGGTGCCGCGACCATGGCGGGTGTATTCAGAAATGCTGGTGCGCTTGCCGTAACCGTTTTCGGTGGCTGTCAGCACGCTGGCACGCGGTGCGTCTGTGGCGTCTGCGCCTTCGACTTCTTGCTCGGCGACCAACATGGCAATGACGCTTTGCGTGTCGTCGATCATCATGCCGCGCACACCGCGGGCACTGCGACCCAAGGGGCGCACATCGTTTTCGTCAAATCGCACGGCTTTGCCGCCGTCGCTGAACAACATCACGTCGTGCTTGCCGTCGGTCAAGGCAGCGCCGATCAGGAAGTCACCCTCGTCCAAATTGACGGCGATGATGCCGCCTTTGCGTGGGTTGTCGAATTCGTCTAACGAGGTTTTCTTGACCGTTCCCATGGAGGTCGCCATGAAGACATAGTGGTCGGCAGGAAAGGTGCGCATATCGCCTGTCAAAGGCAAGACTACGTTGATTTTTTCGCCTTCGATCAGGGGGAACATGTTGACGATGGGGCGACCGCGTGAACCGCGTGAACCCTCTGGCACTTCCCACACTTTGAGCCAGTACAAACGGCCACGATTGGAGAAGCACAGGATGTAGTCGTGCGTGTTGGCGATAAAGAGTTGGTCGATCCAATCGTCTTCTTTGGTGGCGGCCGCTTGCTTGCCACGGCCACCGCGTTTTTGTGCGCGATATTCGCTCAAAGGCTGGCTCTTGATATAGCCACTGTGGCTGAGTGTGACGACCATGTCGGTCGGGGTGATCAGGTCTTCGGTGCCTAAATCTTGGGCGTTGTGTTCGATCACGCTGCGGCGCGCGCCGAGTTTGGTTTGGCCGAACTCTTGTTTCACAGCTGTCAATTCATCGCTGATGATGGTCGAGACGCGCTCAGGCTTGGACAAGATGTCGAGCAAATCATCGATCTCAGCCATCACTTCTTTGTATTCGTTGACGATCTTGTCTTGCTCAAGGCCCGTCAAGCGCTGCAAGCGCATTTGCAAGATTTCGTGGGCTTGGGTGTCGCTCAAACGGTAGAGGCCGTCAGCGCCCATGCCGAATTCTTTTTCCAAACCGTCGGGACGGTAGTCGTCTGAATTGATCGTGCCGCCGTCTAAACGGCTGCGGGTCAACATCTCGCGCACGAGTTGGCTGTCCCATGAGCGGGTCATCAATTCAGCTTTAGCGACGGGCGGGGTGGGTGCATTGCGGATGATGGCGATGAACTCGTCGATATTGGCCAAGGCAACGGCCAAACCTTCGAGCACATGGCCGCGTTCGCGGGCTTTGCGCAGGGTGAAGATGGTGCGGCGCGTCACCACTTCGCGGCGGTGCTGCAAGAAGACGCTGATCAGGTCTTTCAAATTACACAACTTGGGTTGGCCGTTGATCAGCGCCACCATGTTGATACCGAAAGTGTCTTGCAACTGGGTTTGTTTGTAGAGGTTGTTGAGCACCACCTCAGGCACCGCGCCACGCTTGAGTTCGATCACCAAGCGCATGCCCGATTTGTCGGACTCGTCTTGGATGTGGCTGATGTCTTCGATCTTCTTCTCGTGCACCAACTCGGCCATGCGTTCTTGCAAGGTCTTCTTATTTACTTGGTAGGGCAGTTCGTCGACGATGATCGATTGACGTTGGCCTTTGTCAATGTCTTCAAAGTGGCACTTGGCGCGCATCACCACACGGCCGCGACCGGTGCGGTAACCGTCTTTGACGCCGCTCATGCCGTAAATAATGCCGGCGGTAGGGAAGTCGGGCGCGGGAATGATTTGCATCAAATCGTCGATCGACGCGTCGGGATGGCTGAGCATATGCAAACAGGCGTCAACCACTTCGTTCAAGTTGTGCGGCGGGATATTGGTGGCCATACCTACGGCAATGCCAGACGAGCCGTTGATCAGCAAATTAGGAATGCGGCTTGGAAGGACGAGCGGTTCTTTTTCAGAGCCGTCGTAGTTGGGGCCGAAATCGACGGTTTCTTTGTCGATGTCGCTCAACATTTCGTGGGCGATTTTGGAGAGACGGATCTCGGTGTAACGCATCGCCGCAGCGTTGTCTCCGTCGACCGAGCCGAAGTTGCCTTGGCCGTCGACCAACATATGGCGCAAAGAGAAATCTTGGGCCATACGGACGATGGTGTCGTACACCGCACTGTCGCCATGCGGGTGGTACTTACCGATCACGTCACCCACGATACGGGCAGATTTTTTGTAAGGACGGTTCCAGTCGTTGTTGAGTTCGTGCATGGCGAACAAAACGCGACGGTGCACAGGTTTTAAACCGTCTCTGGCATCGGGGAGGGCGCGGCCTACGATCACGCTCATGGCGTAATCTAGGTAGCTGCGACGCATCTCTTCTTCTAGGCTGATAGGCAGGGTTTCTTTAGCAAACTGAGTCATAGAAGAGGGCATCAAACAGGGAAAACGTTGATTTTAGGCTGTTTAGATAGTGAAATCCCTTGTGGCGACTCAGCAACAACCCGTGTTTATTAATTTATTAGTTTTCTGCGGGTTTTGGGGAGGGTGGCTTTGGTGTGGCACAATATTTATCAAGCGTCTAGGTGTTCCACCTTGAATGCCCTGATTCGCAGAGTGGTCTGCGTTGTTTACATCCCTCAGAGGTAAATCATGAAAAACTTGAACAAATTGGCAACTATGGTTGCTTTCTCTGCCTTGGCAAGCTTGGCTTTTGCCCAAAACATTGACAACTGGCGCAATGCCAACGGAGATGTTTGGAAAAACGCTTCTGGCGATTGCTGGCGTAATGCCAACTGGACTCCGGCAACTGCCGCTCCCGGCTGCGGCCCAGCACCAGCACCAGCACCAGCACCAGCACCAGCACCAGCTGCTGCACGTCCAGCACCACCTCCAGCACCTGCAGTTGCACCTAGAGCTGCTCCTGCGCCACAAGCACCTGCGGCATCAAAAGTAACGTACGCTGCTGACGCATTCTTTGATTTCGACAAAGCTACTTTGAAGCCAGCTGGCAAAGCCAAGTTGGACGACTTGGTTGGTAAAGTCAAAGGCATCAACTTAGAAGTCATCATCGCTGTTGGTCACACCGACGGTGTTGGCGATGACGTCTACAACCAAAAATTGTCTGTCAAGCGCGCTGAGTCAGTGAAGGCTTACTTGGTGTCTAAGGGCATCGAGAAAAACCGTATCTACACTGAAGGTAAGGGCGAGAAGCAACCAGTGGCTGATAACAAAACCACAGAAGGCCGTACTAAGAACCGCCGCGTTGAGATCGAAGTTGTGGGCACACGCGCTAACTAATCTCTCGTAGATTGATCCATGAAACCCCGCCTTGGCGGGGTTTTTTGTTATTCGAGCGACAATCAAAATCATGCAAACCACACAAGACAACGTTGATCCCGCCGAGTTGGCTAAATTCTCAGAACTCGCCCATAGATGGTGGGACCCAGAGAGTGAATTTCGGCCCCTTCACCAAATCAATCCTTTGCGTTTGGACTGGATCAAAAGCTTGGTGCCCTTGCAAGGCAAAGAAGTCGTCGATATTGGATGTGGCGGCGGCATTTTGACCGACGCTATGGCCAGAAATGGCGCCCACGCGTTAGGAGCCGATTTGGCAACCAAATCGCTCAAAGTCGCACAACTCCATGCAATTGAGGCCCAAACGCCCAACGTGCGCTACCAAGAAATCAGCGCAGAAGATTTGGCCGCTGAGCGCCCCGCGAGTTTTGATGTCGTCACTTGCATGGAAATGCTGGAGCATGTGCCTGACCCGTCTTCCATCGTGTGTGCCTGTGCCACATTGGTTAAGCCTGGTGGATGGGTGTTTTTCTCCACCCTAAACCGTAACGCCAAATCATTTTTATTTGCCATCGTTGGCGCTGAATATGTCTTGAACTTACTACCGCGTGGCACACATGAATACGCCAAATTTATTCGCCCCAGTGAACTCGCGCGTGACTGCCGCGAGGCTGGTTTGGAATGGAAGCAAACCCGTGGAATGCAATACAACCCAATTACGCGGCGCTATTGGATGAGTCAAGACACTAGCGTCAATTATTTGGTTGCGACGCAACGCCCAATTGAATAGCTGCTAAATAACGGCAGCTAAATTCATTAGATTTTTCACTTTAGGTAGATACATGCTTCAACACATTCGCGCCGTTTTGTTTGACCTAGACGGAACCTTGGTCGATAGCGCGCCAGACCTAGGTGCGGCGGTTGACAAAATGCGCGTCACACGCGGTTTGCCCTCATGGCCATTAGAGGTCTATCGCCCGCTGGCTGGCGCAGGCGCGCGTGGCATGTTGCAAATTGCATTTGATATGACGCCAGAGCATCCAGAATTCATCGCCATGCGCGATGAGTTTTTTGACAACTACCAAAACGCTCTTGCCGTCAAAAGTAAATTATTTGAAGGTGTTGAAGACGTGATTCGCGACATCGAATCGCGCGCTTGGAGTTGGGGCGTAGTTACTAATAAAAGTTCGCGTTTTACAGACCCGATGACCCAAGCCATGCCCTTATTCAAAAGTGCTGGCGCCATTGTCAGTGGCGACACTACGCCGCATGCCAAGCCGCATCCAGAGCCCATGTTTGAAGCGGCTCGCAGATTGGGTTTGCCTCCTGAGGTTTGTTTGTATGTGGGCGACGATGAGCGGGATATCGTTGCAGGTCGTGCTGCAGGCATGAAAACCGTCGCTGCGACTTACGGTTATTTGGGTGAAAAGAACGATTTCACCCTCTGGGGTGCAGATTTCCACATCCATTCACCGAAAGAGCTGTTGCATTTGCTTGCAAAGGCCTAAAATAGTAGCCTTGGGGCTGCACTGGTTTCGACATCGGTTCGGACGCGTGGCAGGGCATGTCGAGGTTCTGTTACCTCGTAAAACAGCAGAAAAAAAACTAACTGCAAACGACGAACGTTTCGCACTCGCCGCTTAATCCGGTGAGCCTTGTAACAGTTGGCCGATAGGCTGGGTTAGGGTGAAGGGGGTGTTAAAGCCCCACAAGTCCTAGCTACAAGGTAACTCATATTGGCTGGCATGGCATCGGGCACCTTGATGTTGTGTGAGAAATAAGGATGCTGGTTGCATACATAGCGTGTCGCTGCGCGATGTATTCGACGAGACCCAAATCAGACGACTACACATGTAGAACTGTACGAAAAAGGCTGATGGACGCGGGTTCAAATCCCGCCAGCTCCACCATTTATAAATCTCAGGGCGTCCGCTGGAATCCAGTAGACGCCTTTTCTATAAAAAATACTGCGTGACCCGTCGCATAACTGCTGTAGTTCTTATCAAACCATGTTTTTTGTTTGAAAAGGAAGTTTCATGTCAGACTTAGGCTAACTTGCCATCATCAAATCACGCTCAAACTTTGTACAAGCCCTTTTTAGGAATTTTGTACATGTGCCTTGCTGGATCGTTATTCCCTGTCATGAATGGGTTAGCGAAACTATTGGCAGAAACTTATTCTTTCGAGCAGGTGGTGTGGGCGCGAACTTTGTCTCACCTGATACTAGTTCTTATAGTTTTAGTCCCTAAGTTCGGAATAAGCATAGTTTTCACAAATAGACCCAGCCTACAGTTGTTGATGTCTTTCATTCTTTTGGCTTCGACCTTTGTTTTCTTTGCAGGTATTCAATATATTTCAGTTGTCAAAGCCGCTTCGATTACTTTTACGGCACCTTTGATTGTTGTACTGTTGTCGAGCAGATTGTTAGGTGAGAATGTCACTCGAGAAAGAATTGCGGGTGTGGTGGTGGGTTTTGTTGGAGTTCTCGTGGTTATTCGACCAGGAACAGAATTGTTTCAATGGGCATCTCTTCTAATTGTGGCAAGTGCTACCTTTTATGCCTTGTATCAAATACTCTTACGTCGGGTTGCAACTATCGATCGACCTGAAACCTCGGTGGTTTACTCGGCTCTAGTTGGGTCAGTTTTGATGAGCTTATTGGTCCCTTTTTATTGGAAAACTCCCGATTCTCTGCAAGATGTTCTTCTACTTTGCAGTTTGGGCGCTTTGGGTGCTTTAGGCCACTACTGTGTCGCAAAAGCCATGACATATGCACCAGCTAATTTTGTATCGCCATTCAATTACTGGCAAATGGTTGGATCAGTATTTGTAGGTTACTGGTTATTTAACGATATCCCTGACACTTTCACGTGGCTGGGATCATTTTTAATTATTGCTGCGGGTGTTTATGTCAGCTTGAAAGCTGAAAAATAAAATCAACCGAATCAGCAGGATGATTAAAAATACTGGTTAGCGATAAGGATAGCCAAGTTAACTTAATAAATAGTTGAGTTAACCCACAGCCCCATATACTAGATCTCGTGGGTATAAGGCCAATTAGCTGAGAAACTCTAGTTCTTCGCCTTCAATAATTTTTAAACAATTGAGAAACCAAATCTATGTCTTTATATACAGCTACGGTACCCGTTTTAAAGCAGATGCTTTTAGCGTTAAGCGATGTTCTAAAAAAAGGCGAAGAACAAGCGCAACAGCGTAAATTTGATCCTGTTAGCCTTTTGCAATCCCGCTTATTCCCAGACATGCTGCCATTGGTACGTCAAGTGCAAATCGCTTGTGATTTCGCCAAAAGTGTTCCTTTACGAATCGCTGGGCTTGAGGTGGCTGCTTACGAAGATACCGAGCAAAGTTTTGCCGAGTTGCAACAGCGCATCTCAAAGACGCTAGCACTCATTGGCGATCTTTCTGCAGCGCAACTTGACGCTAGCGCAGTCAAAGAGATTGTTTTACGCCCAGGTACGCCAAAAGAAAAAAAACTTTCTGTCGAAGACTATGCTTTGAAATACGGCATGCCGCAATTTTTCTTTCACGTCACAACCGCATACAACTTGCTGCGTCACAACGGTATTGAAATAGGAAAGAAAGACTTTATGGGGTCCTATTAGTCGAAATAGTTATTGTTAAAAATGGATTGAGAGATGCAGTTCTATAAAAATGGATTTAGAGGTGGTAACCCCGATATCAAAGAAGCAGCTCCAAACCGTCGCAATCGCGGCATCAATGAGCCGTTGCCAGAAAAAGTAGATGTACTCATTTCTGGAACTGGCCCCGCAGGTTTATGCCTTGCTGCACAGTTGTCACAATTTCCTGAAATTAGCACAATGATCATCGAGCGCATGCAAAGCAACATCATCAAGGGCAAAGCGGATGGCATCAACACGCGCAGTATGGAAATGTTCCAAGCCTTTGGGTTTGCCGATAAGGTCAAGCGCGAAACTTATTGGGTGAATCAAACTGCTTTTTGGATGCCAGACCCTGAGAAGCCAGAACACATTAAACGTGTTGGACGAGTGCAAGATGTAGCCGACGACAGTTCTGAAATGCCGCATATCTTGATTAACCAAGCGAGGCTTCATGAATTGTTCCTCGAGGTCATGAAAAACTCTCCTTCCCGGCTAGAGCCCGACTACAGCTGGGAAGTGCAGGGGTTAACGATTGACCACACAACCGATGACTACCCAGTCACCGTCACACTGAAAGATTCGAGCGGCGTGAATTGGGGTGCCACTCGTAATGTTCAAGCTAACTATGTAGTGGGATGCGATGGCGCGCATTCATCCGTGCGCAAAGCTATTGGTGGCGAGTTGCAGGGCGATGCAGCGCACCAAGCTTGGGGCGTGATGGATATTTTGGCCAACACCGATTTCCCCGATGTACGCCAAAAATGTTTGATCTCCTCTGCTAGTGAAGGCAATGTGTTGATCTTGCCGCGCGAAGGTGGTTATGTGTTTCGCATGTATGTCGAACTAGACAAACTGCGTCCTGATGAAAAAGCAGCGCATCGCAAGTTGACGCAAGACGACATGATCGCTGCGGCCAATCGCATCATCAAGCCCTATTCGCTGGATGTGAAAGAGGTGGTGTGGTGGTCTATCTACGACATTGGTCACAGCATCACCGACCGATTTGATGACGTGACTGATGGTGCAGACCGCAACCCACGTGTATTTACTGCAGGCGATGCGTGCCACACCCACTCGCCCAAAGCCGGTCAAGGTATGAATGTGTCTATGCAAGATACGTTCAATCTTGGATGGAAGCTGGTTCATGTGCTGCAAGGTCGCTCAGATGCCAGACTATTGCGCAGTTATTCCAAAGAGCGACTGACCGAAGCCAAGCGTCTGGTCGAAACCGATCATGCATGGTCTCGCATCATGTCTGCTCCCACAACGCAAGCCGAACGCGATGGCACAGAAGAGCCACGCATCATTCGCCAGTTCAAAGAAAACCTGGAGTTCACGGGAGGTACCGCAGTGAAGTACGACACGTCGTATTTGTTTGCTGCCAGCAAGCACCAAGATCTGGCCAAAGGCGAACAGATAGGTCGACGTTTTCATTCCGCTCCCGTGGTGCGTTTGTCCGATGCCAAACAAATGCAACTTGGTCATGTGGCAGAGGCCGATGCACGTTGGCGTATTTATGCGTTTGCTGGTAAAGCAGATAGCTCGAATGCAGGTTCGGCTATTCATCAACTTGCTGATTGGTTAGAAACCAACCCCAATTCACCTGTCGTTAAACATAGGCGTAAGGGAGAAGATATAGATGCAGTTATAGATTTTCGCGCAGTGTTTCAGCAGACCTTTGATCAACTTGCCTATGAACATATGCCCTCATTGCTCACCCCTAAAACTGGCAAGCTGGGGTTGCAAGACCATGAAAAAGTATTTTGTGTTGATCACAAGGGGCTTGGTGACATATTTGAAATACGTGGCATCCACCGCGACAAGGGTTGCATGATCGTGGTGCGTCCTGATCAGTATGTGGCGAACGTATTGCCATTGGATGGCTTTGATGAACTATCAGCGTATTTTTCTGGAGTTTTGCGATAACTACACCGTGCCTATCGGTGTAGCGGGTGACCCAATAGCGCCTGGTAGACGAAGAGGCGGTGCTGTTAATAGAAATCTAGAGCGTTGATGTTCTCGTAGCCAATTAGCCAGTGGCGATAAGTGCCAAATTTCACCAAGATGAATGCCTAATTTAAAGAGGCAATGCTCGTGAAGAGGAAGCGTGGCGCAACTACCCGATTGGTGTGTTGCTGGATGCGCTTCTACAGCGTAGTTATCAGCTATCAATGCGACTAATCCCGAGTCTGTGATCCATTGCAATAGTTTGGGGTCTCGACCTTCTAGGACGGCGCAACTGTTCTCCAGCAAATGTCCATCGGGTTTTTTGTTCATTTCTAAAAGCATGTCTGCAAAACCTGTATGCAGACAAACCATGTCACCAGACTCAACGCTGACATTATCTTTTTTCAATATGTCCATCAAAATATCGTGATCAATATTGACTCTTTTTCTGCCCACATGCGCATGTAAATCGATCATCACTGCACGTCCTTGCGTACATTTTTCAGACATTTTTTCAATGCCAAGTGCTTTTGCTTGTGATGTGGATTCACGAGGAATCTTGGCGAAATCAAAAATACCAGCACCCTCTGGCTTATCGGGGCCAACTACATCAATTCCAGCGCGATAACCGTTGTAGTAAACCGGTTCTGGCTTTCCATCGCCATTAGCGTCAAACATAGACCCTACGTGCGCCAAACTATCCCACTGCGTGCTGTATTGCAAATGCATGATGACTAAGTCATCACTCACAACATCAGTGCAACTAGGGTCGTCACACCACATTTGGTAGTTGAGGTTGGGCTTGCCGTTACGCAAAGTGGGACGAAGTACTGGTGGAAGTCTGCGCGGATTCAATACGTTTCCACCTGGAAAGTCTAGTGGCAGGCTCAAGTTGAAAGTGAGCCCTTCTTTTACCTCCGCAACGCCTTGCTTAACTTTCTCTGGGGTGAGTAAGTTCATTCGCCCATACTGATCATCCGGTCCAAAGTCACCCCAATTCGACCCAGGGGGACGATGCTTCCATCGCGAAGATTGACTCATGGCAAATTCCTTTTAGACAATTTTGAGTTTTTCAAGTTCGAGACCATTATTGAGATACGACGAAATGTAGACAGACAACTGTGCGACAGTCAAACTGACCTAGACGCTTTGTATAACGTCTGAAAGTTTGAGTACCAAGGGGTTTCACTAGTTCAAATTGGAGCTTTATCGATCGTGTTCTAGATATAGGGATAACACTACTCGTACCTGTCCCCATAGTGCTAACTGTTTGTTCAAATGAAAATACTATGTAACCTCTCGGCAACAGCTATCGAACAACTTATGGAGACAAAACCATGCTTCGCTTAACAAAACTTGCAGTACGCCTTTCTCTGGCTACTGCTTTGGTCGTTTCTGCCACCAGCACCATCGCTGCTGACACCATCAAGATTGGTTGGCTATCGTCACTAACTGGTGCGCTGTCTTCTGCGGCTATTGCTGAAAACCAGGGAGTTCAACTTGCTGTTGATGAAATTAACAAGTCTGGCGGCATATTGGGTCGTCAGATCGAATTGCTCACCAGAGACACCGCTGGTGACCCAACCAAAGCAGTTAACTTCGCTCAGCAACTAGCTTTTAGCGATAAGGTCCATTTTGTGATTGGCCCAGTGAATTCTGGCGAAGGCCTTGCGGCAGTTCCGATATTGGCTCGCGCTGGTGTCCCCAACTTAGTCATTGGCGCTATTGATGAGTTGATTGATCCAGTGAAATACCCCCGAGCTTTTCGGGTCATCAATACAAACCGTCAGTGGATTTCAACTGCAAACGACTACGCAATCAAAGTACTTAAGAAATCTAAAGTAGCAGTCATTGCGGATACGTCGGGTTATGGAACGGCTAGTGCAAAAACTGCCATTGAAATGTTAGAGAAAGCAGGCATCAAGCCCGTATATTCAGTTTTGGTTGATAACAATAAGACTGACTTGACAGATGAGATGAACAAAGCCCGAGCTGCTGGTGCAGATGTCGTTATGCCTTGGACAGCCGCCACAGGAATGTTAGGTCGGCTGTTAAATGCGCGTGGCGAGATTGGTTGGAATGTCCCTGTGGTGGGGCATCCTGCAATCATGGCTGCACAAATTCGCCAATTGCTCAATAAACCAGAATACTGGCAGAACGCCTACGCTGCTGGATATGTAAGCACCACATTCAGTGCAGATGGCAAGCTACCTGAGCGCACGCAACAGTTGGTTGACAAGATCCGTCCTAAGCTTGGTGGCGGAGAAATTGACATCTTGTTTTGGTGGGTTGCCATGGGTTATGACACCGTCAAAATTATTGAACATGCCATCAAGACTGCCGGTTCAACTGACGCTGCAGCTCTGCAAAAAGTGCTAGAAAACACCCGTGATTACAGAGGGGTTTACGCCACATACTCGTGGTCTACAACAGAGCGAAATGGTTTCCCTGATAGCAATATGGCAGTAAACCAGGCCAATACGTTTAAGGACGGTAGTTTCAAACTTGCTCCCCGCTAAAGTAATCTGAGGTCAACATGCTGACTGTCATAGTGACGGGATTGGCGATTGGAATGCTCTATGCATCCATCGCCTTGGTTTACAACGTCATGTTTTCAACTTCGAAAGTGTTGTCTGTAACAACGGGTCATTTATCGATGGTTGGCGGCGTGTTTGGGGCTTACATCATTTCTGTGCTCCAGATGCACTGGCTTTGGGGCTTGTTAGGTGCCGTGTTGGCCGGAGCAACTTTTGGTTGGCTAACGGATGTGCTTGCTATTCGACGCGTCTTGGCGCGAAGTGATGAGCACCTCTGGCTACTAAGCACATTAGCCTTGGCTACGATGGTTCAACAAGGGGTAGGTTTGTGGTGGGGTACAGAACCCAAGCCTTTCCCGCGTTTGATTACACAAGAGTTTGGTGCTGGCTTGATGGATCAAAAGTTCTGGCTACCGATTGGCATGGCGATAGTCATGACGATTGGCCTAGAGTTTTTCTATCGTAAGACGATGTATGGCAAGGTTTTTATTGCCATGTCAGAAGATGCATTTGCCGCAAGAGCGCGTGGTGTCTCTACAGACAAGATAAGGTTGTTGTCATATGTTCTTTCAGGTGCACTGGGAGGTCTGGCTGGTTTTGCAGCAGGGCAATTAACTTTTGCATTTTTTGCACTAGGGCACACCCTGACATTGCTTGGCTTTATTGCTTTAGCAGTCGGAGGGCTAGGCAGCAATATCGGTGCTTTGATAGGCGGTGCTGCTTTAGGGCTTTTAAATTCTTTTGCAAGCTATTACTTTGGTGGTGAATACCAGCAAACTATTGCTGTAGGACTTCTCATGGTGGTTTTGCTCATTAAGCCTGAAGGCTTGTTGGGTGCCAAGAATGTGAGACCCGTATGAACTCGCAAACTACTAAGGTGCTGTCTTTATTAGTAGGCGCAATACTGATCGCTACTTTGCCATTTTGGGCGGGCGATCAATACCAACTTCACCTTGCAGCGCTGATTGCTGTGTATTGGATATTGATTGCAGGTCTTAATTTAGTAGTTGGATTCACAGGTCAGCTATCAATTGGTCACGTAGGCTTACTTTCTATTGGTTCTTATACGTTTGCCATCCTTGCGGGGAAGATGGGCGTAGATCCAACGCTCTCTGTATTTGTTTCTGGACTTTTGGGTGGCTTGTGTGGCCTAGCCTTGGGATTGCCTTCGCTGCGTTTGCCGGGCTTTTACTTTGCTATGGCGACGATGGCTTTTTCGATGATCGTGAATGAAATCGTTCTTGCGCAAGTTGATCTCACTGGAGGCGGAATTGGTTTGCCTGGGCCCATGTTCCCTAAGCCCTTCGACAGTCCTATTGGTTTTTATTACCTTGTCACAGCAATTGCGCTGTTCGTGACTTGGTTGACATGGAATATTGCTCGCAGAATGTGGGGCCGCGCTTTCATCTCTATAAGAGATAACCCAGTTGCAGCCCAAGCTGTTGGCGTTCCTGTCTTCAAAGCAAAACTGCTGGCTTTTGTATTTAGTGGCATCACTGCTGGCGTTTCTGGTGCAGTGTTTGCGAGCCTACAAAGTTACATCACCCCAGACACATTTGTGTTCGAGTTGAGCATGTTCTTTTTTGTTTGCATCATTATTGGTGGAAGAGGCAGCATCATCGGCCCATTTTTAGGGACGGTAGTTCTTACTGCCTTGCCTGAACTTGTTTCGCCATTGGCTAAGTTGGGCAATTTCTTCTATGGCTTGCTGCTTTTAGTTGTTGTTCTCGTAGTGCCAGAAGGTATTGGGCGTATGTTTGAAATTATTTCAGAGCGTTTGCGTCCACGAATAGTTCACCGAGAACCCATCACGCCTGATTTAAATAGGCTAGCGAAAGCCCTGAAGGGTCACGAATGAGCGTGATGCCAGCTGAACTTCAAGCCATAAACATTAGCAAGCAGTTTGGCGGGCTGAGCGCGCTAGACCAAGTGTCTTTAACTCTAAGACCTGGCGAAGTGCACGGCTTGATAGGGCCTAACGGAAGTGGCAAAACAACGCTTCTGAATCTTTTGTCGGGTTATTACCAGCCAACGTCTGGCTCGATCAAACTTGGTGATGAAGACTTATCTTTAGCATCAGTCCAAAGGCGTGCAGCCGTGGGGGTTGCGCGTACTTTCCAAAAACCGCGCCTCTTACCCATGTTGTCAGTTTTAGAGAATGCAACACTTGGGGCGTGGTCACATAGTGAGTCTGGTTTTGTTGCTAGTGCTGTTTCACTGCCATCGGTAGCCCGCGAAGACAAGAAATTTCTTGATCAAACTACAGAGCTATTGCATGGCGTCGGATTAGGTCATGTCATACACCGGCGTGCAAATCTTTTGGACCATGCAGAGCAACGATTTTTAGAAATTGCGCGCGGATTAGCCATGCGCCCCTCTTTTATTTTGTTAGATGAACCTGCCGGCGGTCTAACGACGCAAGAGATTGAGCACTTATCCCAGGTTATTCACACATTACGTAGCTCTGGAATAGGCGTGTTGCTGGTGGAGCACCATACTGATTTTGTTTTTCGAATTTCAGATCGCGTCACAACGCTCAATGTCGGAAAAATGATCAAGCATGGTGCTTCTGACGAAGTGAGAACAGATCCTGAAGTGATTCGGGTTTATCTAGGAGCTTGATAAATGAGTACGACCAACAAGCGCCCAGATGAAATACTGTTAAAAGTCCAAGATGTCCATGTGGCATACGGCAAGGCGGAGGTGGTGCATGGAGCCTCTATTGATGTACGAAAAGGTGAATTTGTAGTTTTGCTAGGTCGTAATGGTGCTGGTAAGAGCACACTTTTGCACGCCATTTCGGGATTAATACCCAAAAAATCCGGACAAGTATTGTTTGACGGAAATGACGTGACCCACAGTTCACCTAGAGATATTGTTCAACATGGCGTCATTCAAGTACTTGAAGGACACCGGATTTTTCATAGTCTCTCGGTCGAGGACAACCTTCTCATCGGTACCTATGCCAATGCGCCCAAAGGGGACCGCAGCAAGCTTGAACGCATTTACGATTTATTTCCAGAAATGGCTGAGCGCAAACAACAAATGGCCTCTAGGCTATCGGGTGGTCAGCAGCAAATATTGGCAGTTGCGCAAGGGGTCATAGGAGAACCCAAGTTATTGATACTTGACGAGCCTTCCAGCGGACTGGCCCCCATGGTCATCGATAGGATTTTGGATGTGGCGACTCAGTTATGTTCGCAGGGCCTTGCAATTTTGTTGGTGGAGCAATTAGTAGACAAAGCCCTTCGCCATGCACATTACGGATACCTTATGCAGACAGGTCGTATAGTGGCTTCGGCGTTTTCTGAAGAACTCAGAGAAGGTGATTTGCTACATCGTGTTTACTTAGGCGGTGACAACAGAGAGCATGCATGAGTTACTTAGTTGGCAGTGGACTCACCTCCTACGGCAAACACGAAGGAAGTAGCACGCTTGACCTCATGAGCCAAGCGAGTAATTTGGCACTCAAGGACGCAGGACTTTCGCGCTCCGACATCGACGGTGTAATTTGTGGATACTCAACCACCTTGCCTCATTTAATGCTTGCAACTTTGTTTTGTGAGCATTTCGGAATAAGCCCTCAATATGCGCATACCGTTCAGATGGGCGGCGCTACTGGATTGGGGCTTGTCATGTTGGCAAAGCAATTAGTAGCTTCTGGCGCTGCACGTCGAATACTCGTTATCGGTGGTGAAAATCGCATGACGGGTCAAAGCAGAGATTCGGCGATTCAAGTACTTGCCCAAGTGGGTCATCCTGTTTATGAGGTTCCCTTGGGAGCCACTATTCCAGCCTACTACGGATTGTTGGCTTCTAGCTATATGAAAGCCTTTGGTTCGACGGAGCAAGATTTTGCGGCACTTGCTGTGTTGATGCGCCAGCATGCATCACGGCATCCAGGTGCCCAATTCCAAAAACCGATTACCGAAGATGATGTATTGGCTTCTCGGCCGATTGCATCGCCTTTAAAGATCTTAGATTGCTGCTCAGTAGCAGACGGTGGATGTGCTGTTGTTGTGTCAGCTGAGCCGGTCGGAGGTAATCCATTAAAAATAACTGGTGCCGCTCAGCATCACAATGCGCAGCACATAAGCGCTATGAAGAATCTCAATGACTTTGGGGCGGGTCAATGTACGCAACGTGCTTTGCAATCTGCCGGTCGAAAGTTAAGTGAGGTGGAGTACATAGCGATTTACGACAGCTTCACTATTACCCTCACCATGCTGCTCGAAGAAATCGGTTTGGCACCACGTGGGCAGGCCGGTAATTGGGCCCGTGAAGGTCGTTTCAGCAAGGATTCCGCTACACCTTTAAATTTACACGGCGGATTGCTTTCTTATGGACATTGCGGAGTTGCAGGAGCCATGGCGCATCTTGCTGAGGCGCATTTGCAAATGACGGGTCGCGCTGGAGAGCGTCAGGCGCGCCGATCTGGTATTTCTCTATTACATGCGGATGGTGGCGTACTTTCTTCGCATGTGAGTTTGGTGTTGGAGTCGGTATGAATAGCAATGACTGGACACAAGGTGGCGATCATCTGCACTACCAGCAATGCGGTACATGCGCAAACCGCTGGTACTTCAAGCGCGATTTCTGTCCAACCTGCGGTCAGACAAGTCCCAATACGCACCTTGCTTCAGGTCTGGGTAAGGTGTGCGCTAGCACCTTGGTGCATCGTGCACCGAGTGATGAGTTTCGAGCCATCGCTCCTTATCGGATCGTGATGGTCGATTTGGCAGATGGCATTCGTGTGATGGGCCACGCTGAAGTCGATGTGCTTATGGATGATCAAGTGCGTTGTGAGGTTCGAACCATTGCAGGAAGAAGCTTGCCATATTTTGTGAAAGATACACATGTCAGTTGACCCACGTGCCGCTTTGCGTACGGCGCTAGCGCCTAAATCAATTGCTGTAATTGGCGCCTCTGACAACACTAACAAAATTGGGGGTCGGCCAATCGCATATCTTTCTCGCTTTGGGTTTCAGGGAAAGGTATATCCCATCAACCCTATGCGAAGTGAAGTGCAGGGCTTTCATAGTTTTTCAACTTTTCAAAGTTTGCCTGAAGTACCAGATGTGGCCATCATTGCTGTGCCAGGTGATCTGGCGGTGCAGGCTGTGGACGAGTGCGCTAAAGCCGGCGTTGCATTGAGTATTGTGATGAGCTCGGGTTTTGGCGAATCTCATCCTGAAGGCAAACTGCAAGAACAAGCGATGAAGGCCAGCGCCAGAGCCTGTGGAATGCGCATAGTGGGTCCGAATTCACAAGGATTGGCAAATTTTGGTACGGGTGCTGTGGCCAGCTTTTCTACGATGTTTACCGAAGTCCAGCCTATGGATGGGCCTATCGGCATCATTAGCCAGAGTGGCGCAATGAGCGTTATTCCTTATGGGTTGTTGCGTGCACGCGGTTTGGGTGTGCGTCACTCGCATGCAACTGGTAACGACTGTGATGTAACCGTATGTGAGTTAGCCACTGTGGTTGCAGAAGATCCAGATTTGAAGTTGCTGATGCTTTATCTAGAAGGTATTCCAGATCCATGGAATCTTGCAGAGGCAGCACGCATCGCTAGAGATCGGAATTTACCAATGGTGGTTTTAAAGTCTGGCCGCACAGCGGCTGGCCAAGAAGCTGCCCAATCACACACTGGTGCTCTAGCAAATGAAGACAGGGTGGTAGATGCCTTTCTAAAAGAGCATGGAATTATGCGAGCGCAGTCTATGGTTGATCTAGTAGACACTGCGCCTTTGTATTTGCAAGGCTGGCGTCCCAAAGGTAGGCGTCTGGTTGCCATTAGTAATTCGGGTGCAGTTTGTGTCATGACTGCTGACGCAGCTACCCAAGAAGGTATGCCACTAGAGCCACTTCTTCCTGCAACGCAGCAAGAACTTAAATCAATCTTGCCAGGATTCGCCACGGTCAAAAACCCAGTGGATATAACTGCAGCACTTTTATCTAACAGCGGATTGTTTGGCGCTATCTTGCCCCCCATATCAAAGGATCCTGCGGCAGATGCTTTCTTGATTGGCATTGCAGTCGCAGGCGCAGGTTACGACGTCAATAAATTTTCAAGCGATGCTGCAAAATTTGCGGCTGAAACTGGAAAGCCTTTAGTCGTAGCCGCCCCGCAACCCAATATTGCCGCTCAATTCAAAGCCAACGGATTGGTTGTTTACCCAACTGAGGGAGAAGCTGTTCGTGCTCTCAGCTTATACCTGACCCATACTGAATTGATGGCAGGTGCAAAGTTGCGTAATCCTACGATTAAGCCCGCACCATGGCTTATTCAAAAATCAAAATTGCTCGACGAAGCAGCAAGCCTAGCTTTGCTTGCAAAGTTTGGAGTTCCTGTCGTGAAGCACGCGCTGTGTCAAAGTGAGGAAGAAGCTGCAGCAGTTTTCACGAATATGAAGTCGACCGCAGTTGTAGTCAAAGGATGTACTGAGGACGCCTCTCATAAGTCTGAGCTTGGTTTAGTTCGTTTGGGTGTTAGCGATGTGGCGGCGCTGCGGCAGGCCTTTAAAGATATG
>Ga0209444_10000606_pt1 | contig 19856 bp, 12 predicted proteins | sample LauGreFaBDMM15DN_2_FD_188215 | JGI IMG/M metagenome (GOLD analysis project Ga0209444, IMG submission 188215) | Freshwater lake microbial communities from Lake Michigan, USA - Fa13.BD.MM15.DN (SPAdes) (version 2) | ecosystem: Environmental > Aquatic > Freshwater > Lake | place: Lake Michigan... | reverse complement strand
GTTCGCCAACCAAGCGACTAATTTCACCACCAGCATCGTCACGAACTGAACAGGTAATATCTGCCCAGGAGTGGCGTCCTGCTAGTTTGAGTGTTGAGTTGTAGACTGGTAACGCAATTTCTTCAAATGTCAAGTTGGGCCGTGACACGCTGACCACCTGTTTTGTGAGTTCTGTTGTGGGTTTTGAAACACCAAGGTTTTCAAAGAACACGCGGAATCGGTATTTTAGTTTGGGCATCAACATGCCCTGGACGCCACCTTCGCTAGCACTGCCAACTGGTACTGTCATTCTGTTAAGTGATGAAACTGCCATTTTGTATATCTCCTATATGTTTATTTACCTGGATTGGTGGGGAGGGTATTCCCCACCAATCATTTAGGCAGCAGCACCTGAAATTTCACCAGTGTTCTTGATACGCAACGGAATGTAGATGAATTCCACTGCTTTGACTGGTTCAATGGCAATGTCTACGTACAATTCGTTACGATCAATACGTGCTGGGGTATTGTTACTGGTGTCGCACACAACCAGGAAGTCGTAGATGGCTCGTTTGGCTTGCAAATCCAACATGAGACTGTTGCAGACACCAGCAATTTCGTCGCGAGTAATCTGATCGTTGGGCTCGAACAAGAACAACTTGCCAATTTCTTCAAGTCGTCCACGCAAGAATGCCACCAGGCGTGCCACGTTGATTCGATCCAGTGCAGTGGTTGTTATGGTAGTGGTCTTGTTGCCAAAGTTCACAATACCAATTCCTGGAATGAATGTGATTGGGTTGATGTTACGCTCATACAGAATGTCGCGAACTGACTGACTCACACCAATCTGTTGGAATTCGCCTGTGGCTGCATCAATATAACCAATGGCAGCAGCGTTGTCGATCACACCGCGACGTGTGCCTGCTGGGGCCAACCATGGATAGCTCACAGCATCACTACGCAAGATTGTTCGCACCATCATGTGGCTTGGTGGTTGAACCACTGTGTTGCCACCTAGGTCTGAAGTCAAGCAGCTGGGGTAGAATGCAGCAGCATAGTTACTGGTTGCATTGTTACCATCTTGAGTTGTTAGGCCAAGACCGTTGTTGTTGGTTGCCCAATCAACTAGACTATTGCCATCATTGCCCAGGCGCATGGGTGTGTCAGCAACCACAAACAAGGTGTTGTTACGCTCATTGCTGAGTGCAATCATGTTGCTGGTCAATTCAGGATAGGCAGGAGCAGCAATAATGTTGAACTGATTTTGTTCTTCACGTGCAGCAATGCTGGTGTCAATTGCAGACTTCATGGCCTGCACAATCAACTGGCGTTGTGCCAAACGTCCTGACCACATGGCTCCGTCCAGACGATTGCCACTGGCTGTGAGCCAGGTGTTTTTCTGGGTAGGCAAAGTATCATCAGGGAAGCTTTGTGCATTGAAGTAGTTGCTCTGGAAGCTCTTGACGTTGTAACCGCTGCGGCGTGTGTTAAACAACAACATACCTTGTGGATACAGGTCAGGATTTGGAGCATCCAGATCAAGATAGTCGCTGACCAACAGGCTCTCAATGGTGGGTTCGGCACCGCTCACAGGGTCTGTTGTGCCGTTGGGTGCCCAACGTGCATCAGCAAACAGTACACCATTTTCAGTCACTTGGTCTGTGGTATCAATTTCTACCCACTGGTTGACACCGCTGACTGCTTGCCAACGATACAGTTTGGGATAATTTTCTAAATCACTAGTGTCGATCCACAAATCACCAAATGCCAATGGTGACTCTGCTGTGTCGTTTTGTGTGGTTGGTGCTGATGCAGCAATGATAGGACCGCTGGCATTGGTTTCTGTTAGATCAAATCCACGAACATCGTTGGTGACGTTTTGATAACCTTGCCAGGTACCGTTGTCTTGAATCATTATATCTGCATCACTCACTGAACTGTAGTACCATAAGCGTCCATCAGCTGGATCTTGATCAGGTTCTACTGCACTGGCTGTGTAGGTAAACAATGGTTCAGTGACCCAATTGCTCAACAGCAATTGTGTACTGGTTTGACGGCGTACTTTTAGTGTAGTATCAGTAAAACCAGCAGTGGTAATAGGAGTACCAGTTCCTGTAGTTAGCACAATTCTACCACCTTGACTGTGTACAAACACAATATTACCAGCAGAATTCAATCTGGCAGACACAAATGGCACATTTGCTGCACTTACTGCTGTAATAAAATCAGCCACAGTTCCGGTGCCGCCAATGGTAGCTAACGCAACATTGGTAGTTTCTGATCCTGCAACTGATCCATCAATAGTGAATGTATTTCCCACTGTGAACGGAGTTGCAGTGGCTGAACTAAAAGTAACATCACCTGTTACTTCTGTTGCTCCCAATGCAAATCTTTCAAGCACTAGAAAAGAAAATGTGTCAACTACTCCAGACACTGTAGGAGAGATTGAATTGTACTGCACATACGTTGATCCTACAGGAATATTTCGGCCGCCACCTGAAGGATCTAGGCCATAAATTGCTTGTTTATCACCTGCATACGCAGGGCAATTTTGTTCAATGAATGTATCTAAACCAGTGTTAAAAACATTAACACTGATATCTAGTCCGTTGTTGGCAGTGCTGACATTTTGCCAAACTGATCCAGTTGGACGACCGCCGTCTGTGTCGGTGGTTCTCCAACGCGGACTTTGATAACTGTATCCTGGAAAATAGTCAGGTGCTGCATACTCTCTTGCAACAATTCCCAGAGCAGTTAACAATGCAGAGCCACCATTGGGACCTGCTTGAATTGATACAATTCCGTTGCCTACCAAAGTGCTGCCGTCATTGGTAGCAGTTGAATCTGCATCAATCAATAGCTTGCCAACGCCTGCGACTGTTCTAGCAGTTACACCTGTAATAGCAGCAGTGTTGATAGCTGCAGCGAATCCGGCCACTGTGTTGTTGGGCGAAGCTGGCACTGCAACTATATTGCCGTTGATCAGTATGTTGCTGGCTGCTGTTAATGTTGTAGGAGCATTGGCACTGGTCACTGTGGGCCAAGCAGTTTTCCAGTCATTGCTGCCCACTTGCACCCAAGCGTTGTCGTAAGTTTTATAGTAACCAAAAATGCTGTTACCAATGGCAGTCACTGCGTAATCACCAATGCTGCCAATGGTTTCTAATGGCGTGTTATCTGCAACAGGATCTGAGCCGTCGCCGCCTTCGACTTCAGCAGAATCTGTAATTACCAATGGTATTGTATTGGTAAATGTGTTGGTGGTCTGATTCCATTCAAAAATACCCCAGGTAGTGGTCAACGTATTGATCCAGTAGGTGTTGTTGTTGGGGTTTCCTGTGGGACGACTCAGGCTAGCAGTAAGTTCAGTAAGGTCAACGTCAGCACGTTGAATATAAGCACGATTGCTAACACCCAGAGCAGAGTAAGCAGCCAACAAGCCGTATTCGTTGAGTTCGTAGCCGTTGATTGGTGTACCAGTTGTGGTGTTGTAGAAGAATGGCACGCCAAAAGTAGCTGCCAAATCACGCTGACTGGTGATAAGATATGTTTTGTTGGCATTGGCTGCTAGGGTGCCTGCTGCTACTGTGATACCATCAGCACTGACTTTGTTTTGCGCTGTGGCCACAATAAAATAAGGGACTGTGTTGACCGCAGAAGGGATGTATTGACTCTCGTCAATTACTATTACTTCTACGCCGGGAGAGATTAGAGCCATAATGGATTCCTTTTCAAGTTGTAGATATTTATAGGCATTTGATAAAAACGGTGTCTTACAGTGCCCTTTGGCAAAGGTCCTGCTTATAAATACCATATGAACCGACCTACTTGCCCTGCTTGTCAGCAAAGACCTTGTGCTGTTAATTATTGCCGTGACAATGTGACTCACTATCGATCAAGATGTGAAAACTGCATTAGAAAAAACAAAGGCTTGCCCAAGCGAGAGCCCAGTTGGGCTGCAACAGGCTACAAGAAAAAAATGGTATGTGACCGTTGTGGATTCAGAGGCAGATATTCAGCACAAATGCTGGTATACCACATGGATGGTAGACTTACCAATACTGAAATTCGTAATCTCAAATCAGTTTGTCGAAACTGCGAGATAGAATTAGCCAAAAGTGAGCTGCCTTGGCGTAGAGGCGATTTAGAAACTGATGTCTAATAGCTCGCGTTGAGTCAACAGGTGATCCATTAGTTCACACACACTGCGATGTAAATCTTCTAAGGTTCCGTTGTTATCAATCACGTGGTCAGCCATCCAAATCTCCAGATTCATACTGGAGCGATCTTCCTGAGGCAGGTGGTCGGATCTATCTACCCAGATGCAGTGGTCAAAAACTCCTGTGTTGCGCATGGCATGAAATTCAGCTTTGTTGCGTAGCCCGCAGTAGATGTCATTGGCGCTAAAGATATCGCGTCCTAGTCGAGCATAATCATTCTCACAATAGGCATGAATCATGTCGTACCATTCGCTGCGATGATTGTGGCGATCTGCATAACACTGTTCAAAGCTGGTATACCCGTATTTGTGTTTAAGTTTGTCATAGATAAACTTTTGAGCACAAAATTCTGAGCTGCTTTGGAATTGAAATCCGTAGCGGTCCCGCAAAATTTCGCACACAGTGTCTTTGCCATGACGGCCGTGTCCAATGATGAGCAATTTAGGTAGTGTCATTTGAGTGAGGTTACATTAAGGTGATCAAGAGTACGTTGCAGCATGCCGATTTGCCTGCGGCAGTCTTCCAAGGCGTGGTGAGTGGTAGGCGGTATAGGTTGATCTGGCCACAAGCTAAAAACTGTACGGCTGTCTCGAACCTGATAGTATTTCCAAGGCAGGGGTTTAGTGTAGCTTTTGTAAGCATGCTCAAGAATGTTCATGTCGTATGTGGGACCTTGTGCCCAGATTCTATTAGAGTGCCAAATTAGTCGGCCTAGTTCGTCCAGTGCTTGGTCCAAAGAAATACGCCCTTCTTCGTTGAACGCTTCGTCTCTAACCACAGCCGGTTGAGTGGCCCACCATTCAATCGTTCCTTGATCAATTGCTCGATCTGGTTGGCTTTCCAGTGTTACCCTAGCATAGTAGGATTTGCCCAAATAGCTGTGCCCAAACGGGTCAAAGCTTTGAGCCGCAATAGTTAAAATGCATGTGTCGGGACCTGTTGCAAGTCCTTCTAAGTCGATCATTAAGTCTGCCATACTGTAGTATAACAGGAATTTAATTGTGTGTCAATTACCCAATTACCCAAGTTAGTGGTTGTGAACCGTCCACATACATTTTGAGTTGTTCAATCAGGGCGTCCATTTGTGCCTGGCCTTCAGCTTTCATAGCTGAACCGTTGAGAGTGCCGCCGCCTTGTGGTCCGGCTATGGTCGAAAACTTTTCACGTGCTTCGCCGATTATCAGCTTGGTATTGGCCACCATGTAGTCGCGAATCCACTGTGATATCTGATAGTCTTGCAGCAACTGAACTTCAGGTTTTAACTGATAAGTCCACAGCAGCACGTTTTCTCCTGTGCCTTTGGGATCACGGATCAACTGCAGTTTCTTGGTCACAGTGTTCCAGGTGTAGTTCATGAACCCGCCAAACATTCTGGCTGCCAGTTCCACATACTGACTGTAGAAATCATAGGTGGCAAGGCCACCTGCTACATTGAAGTTCATGAGATAAACGTTGATGGATGCTTGAGCAAATGGATCAAAGTTACTGGCAAATGGGCCTGTGGAGTCACCAAATGTTCTGCGGAAAATCTGTCGAACCTGCACTACTTCTTGGGGCAAGGTGTAGATGTTGACATCACGCATGAGCTCCATAAAGATATAGGCTTCTTCGTATGCATTTTGCGCACGTTGTCGGTAAGTGCCAATGGTCTTTTGGTATGCAGCTTCGTAGTGTGCTGGATCAGTTTCAAGATCAATGATCTGATCACCCAGCTGAAGCTTGACATATTCTATCAAGTTTTGTTTCAGCTGGGGCAGGGTGTTTTCACTCATAAGGAACTCCGTTCCTTATATTTAGCCATTACCAGCTCTTGAGGATTACCAAGTTTTCAGTACCGCGGCCGTTGAACCCTGTTTCTGTAGTGGTTAGATCTTTGTAGATTTTCCTAGCAGCTGGTTTGCCCGCGGCCTGCATGGCCTTGACTACTTCTGCGGGTTTGCGCACAGTCTTTTGCATGCTCTCTGACACACTGAATCCAATGATTGAATTGCTTTTTACAGTGAACGATCCTGCATGCGAGTCTGCCACAATGTGTATCAGCTTGCGTTTCTTGGTGTCATACAGCCAGGCTTCTGTTTTTTCTACCAGGCTTGCAGCAGGCAATCCCTTGAGTTTGAGATCAGCAAATTCCATTGCAACCTTGAACTTGGCTGCACGTTTTTCTGGCGTCACTGCTTTGACTGCACGTGGTTTGCGTTCGACCTTTTTAATCTGCACATATGCGCCGCAGTCGTTGATCACTGTTTCGCAAAACTTTAGCACATTGCGCAGTTGTATTTTGCTGAGATATCCGTAGCCTTCTACCAGTTGTGCGTCTTTGCCTTTGACAACTTCTTCAAACTCGGCCTGCTTGCGTTTCCAAATATCTGACAGCAAGCTCACCATTTGTGGTGCCACATTCATGCCACGAATCAGCATAATTGGCTTGTAGTCTGCACTCATTTTGGCGCCGGCCAAGATAAACTCATCAAACATGCCGTCCAGTTCTCCGGCACACTCGCTTACTTTTTCACGCAGGCGATCCTGAATGGTCAGTCGTGCTGCCACAGGTTCTGCGGACTCTGTTGTGACTTCTTGTTGTTTGACTGCAACCAGTTGTGCCAGCATGTTGTCTAGCTTGATTTGTTCGTGATCTGACAAGTCCAGGCCCACCATGCTCATCCTGCACAGCCATCCTGCAGTTAGTCGAATGTCTGAATCAGGCACGCCTTTGAGAGCGCGAACATCGGCTTTGCGTCCATGCAGTTCCAGATAGTTAACAATCATGTCACGAGCATCTTTTTTGCCGTAAAAGTAATTGTACCAGGAAAAAGCAGCAGTCAGTTGACTGGTCCTATTGCTGATGGGCTGTTCGCGCCAAGCAGGCTCTTGCCCCATGACATTGGTGTCTGCACTACGTGGATTTAGCGGTTTTACGGGTTTGTTTGCTACAGCAGATTTCACGGTGGCTCCTTTAATCATATTAGTAATTATAGCAGATTAGGAATTATTGGTCAACCTGCCCATAAATACTCGACTATGCCACGCCTGTCACTTTACCGCCCTAACCGCACAAGAGATTATCAATTCATGGATCGTACCATCAGTGAAATGTACACTGTGGGTGGCCTGGATCTTTTTGTACACAAATATCTTGGACCACAAACAGGTGGTGAAGATTCTGCCGTCAGCGGCAACTACGATGCCACACAACCTATATATGATGAACTTAGCCCACTAAACATTCAAGACTTGCTGTTGTTGGAAAACCGTGACAGAATCTATGATCAAGATGTGTATGTCATGCGGGGTGTTTACCAAACACAAGACGTGGATTTTGACCTGTCACAGTTTGGCCTGTTTCTCAACAATGATACCTTGTTTATTACATTTCACTACAATGACATGATTGACACTTTTGGTCGCAAGCTCATGAACGGTGATGTGCTGGAAGTGCCCAATCTCAAGGACTACAATCCCTTGAACACTGCAATTCCTGTGCCTTTGCCCAAGTACTACATGATTCAAGACGCTGCTTTTGCAAGCGAGGGCTTTGCCCAAACTTGGCAACCGCACACCTGGCGAGTCAAAGCCACGCCAATGACCAATGCACAAGAAGTCAAAGACATATTGAAAGCACCTGTTGTGAGTGAAAACATCTGGGATGATGGCAACTTCTACCCCTTGAACAGCATTGTGAACCAGGGTGATGTGTACTATCGAGCCGTTCAAAACGTGCCTGCTGGTACTGCCATAACTAATTCTACATTTTGGACTTCGTACACTCCGCCAACCGAAAGCGATGTGTTTACTACCAGGCCCAAAGATCAAGAGATCAACGATGCTATCCTTACACAAGCCGATATTGAAGTTCCGTTGTCAGGCTACGACACTCAGAAGTTCTATATAGAGCCCACTATCAACGGTGCTCCTGCCAACCCCACAAGTTTAACTGGTGATGATTCAGACGTGACTGTGGACGGCACACAAGGCGGCATGTCCGTGACTCCCAACAGCCCTGGTTACACTAGAGGTTACCTGACTGGTGATGCTGTTCCCAATGGACTTCCGGTCACCACAGGTATTGCTTTTCCATTGAATCCAGTCAGTGGGGATTATGTACTTCGTCTAGACTACAAACCCAATCGTTTGTTCCGTTATGATGGTCGAGTGTGGGTCAAAATTGAAGATGGTGTACGAACTGATCTCAACAATGGGCCAAATAACAAGACCCAACGCAGCGGCTTTGTAAATAACACTGACACAGTGACAACCACAGACCGCGGCACAATTCCAAGTCGTCAGAGTCTGTCAGAAATACTTAAACCTCGAGCTGACAACGGCGGCTAAGGAGAAACAAAATTCAACAATTTTTTTATGACAATCAGATAAGACGGTTTTTGTTGCAGTTTACTAGAATCTGCAGCAACTTCCAGGTAGAGTATGGGCGAGAAGAAAACAGCGAAAACGCTGCATTGCTTCGTGTGCCTGTTCGCTACGGTGATGCCAGTCGTAACGCACAAGTCATCATTCAGGAAAACAGTCGTAACTCCATGCCGGCCAGTCCACTAATGACATTTTATGTTTCTGGCCTGGACTACGACCGTCCTAGAATGCAGGATCCAACGTTTGTGAGCAAGATTGGTGTGCGTCAACGCACCTATGATGAGTCTACAGAAACGTATGAAACCACACAAGGCAATGCTTTTACCATTGAAAGGCTGATGCCTGTGCCCTACAAACTGGGCATTACTCTAGATATCTGGACTTCCAACACCAATCAAAAGTTTCAGATTCTGGAACAAATGTTGACCTTGTTCAACCCCAGTTTAGAAATTCAAAGCACAGACAACTACATTGACTGGACCAGTCTCAGCATAGTAGAACTAGAATCATCTGTGTGGACTTCCAGGACTATCCCAATGGGTGCTCAGGACACCATTGACATCGCCACTCTCAAGTTCAACTTGCCTATCTGGATCAGTTCCCCTGCCAAGGTCAAGAAACTAGGTGTGGTAGAGCGTGTGATTGCTTCCATGTATGATGCTCAGGGCGACCTAAATGAAGCTGTAACCAACAATGATCTGTTGCTGGGTACTAGACAACGTATCACTCCTTTCAACTACGGACTTGTGGTCGTGGGCAACAAGATTCAATGTCTGCAGCCCGCGCTTGCATCAGTCGAAGCCAATGACTCACTTGACCCTAATGCTGTGGTTTCTGACAGCAACCTGTTGTGGCCTGCTGTGATTGACATGTATGGCACACTAAGACCTGGTGTGAGTCAACTACGGCTTGAGCAAGAAAACGGCACCGAAGTGATTGGAACCATTGCACTAGATCCCAGTGACGATCGTTTTGTAATTTTTAATCCTGACGTGGACACCTTGCCACAAAACACTCTAGCACCTGTAGACGCTGTGATCGATCCACTAGTGAGTGGACCACAAGAAGGCTTGGATTCTGCTGTGGAAGGACAACGATACCTCCTGGTAGAAGACACTGGCGATCAAAACAACGAGTTTAATCCGGTGGCCTGGTTGGGAGCCAATGGACGTCCATTGGTAGCTGATGCCAATGATATTATTGAGTACGCCAACAGCTACTGGCAGGTGGTGTTTAGGGCTGCTGGTGCCAATTCAGGTCAGTATGTGACCAATATCACCACGGGTGTTCAATACGAGTGGACCGGATCAGGATGGGTCAAAAGTTATCAAGGGGTCTATCCCGGAGGCACATGGAGTCTAGTGCTTTAAAAGCCGTGGGTGTTTGGTTTCGAAGTCTGGACACTGGTCGCTATCTTTATCTGTTACGCAATGACTCCAAGCATCCTGGTGCTTGGGGACTGCCTGGTGGCAAGCTAGAAACTGGCGAGACCTTGCTGGGCGGTATGGAACGTGAATGTATAGAAGAACTGGGTAGCTTTCCCACCTACTTGCGATTGATTCCTCTAGAAAAATTTACAGCGCCTGACGGAGCATTTGAATATCATACCTGGGTATGTGTACTAAGCACAGAGTTTACGCCCAGACTCAATCACGAACATCTGGGCTATGCCTGGATTGATGCTGGAACATGGCCACGGCCCATGCATCCGGGTCTATGGAACACCATCAACATTGATGCTGTGCAACAAAAAATCCTGCGTGTGGAACAGGATCTTTTGTAATTTTAGGCCTGGCTTTCTCTAAAGCTCAACTGCACGTCACCAGTTGGTGTTGTTTGTGTGGTCAATGCTGTGATTTGCACAGCCAACACTTCAGGACCGTTGGGATATGTTCCTGCTCCAGGAATGGCACTGGTACCAATCTGTTTGACCGAGCTTAGATCCAATACGCCACCGGTGCTGGCATCAATTGGGATGGCAAACAGTCTTTCTCCGCCTGCAATTTCAGTAGTCACTGTCAACACTGCCAATGCCAAGTCATTGGTGGGTGTGCTGCCACCAATCACGTTGCCCAAGATTTTTAGTGTGTCGCCCACTGCGTATCCTGTGCCTGCGTTCTGAACTGTGATAGCAGTGGTAACGTTGCTGTATGTGGTTCCTGGACCAGTTAGTTGTACAGTCAACACCGCATTGGCACCTGTGGCTGACGACACCACTACTGGAACCAAGTTTGCAAAAGTTTTGGATTTTGAAGTAGTTGTTTTGACACCAGATCTTGAAAAGCCGCCTGCGGTGTTCAGAGGAGCACCTGTGACACCGCCAGTGGTGTTGCCATCGTAGGTGGGAGCCACAGTAAACTGACTGAAACTGGGCTGGAACCCGCCGCCGGCGTTGTTCAGTCCTTGCCAACTGGTGTTGGCACTATCAATGTTGTTGGGATTCAAGATGCCTTCCACAAGATAACGTCCCCCTGTGCCCTGCACGTTGAGACTCACAAGACTCAACTGTGAGCGGTTGATCAGGTCGCGATCGCCCAAATTACCAATGATACCGTTGCTGACGCTGGGAGCCAATCTCATGGCAAACACCAGTTCTTTTTCACCAACAGTGGCTGGCAAACCAAAGTTGGTTCTGTTGTAGGTATACTGGAAAGCAGCATCTTCATCAAATCCGCCGTCCATGATTACACTACTACCCCAGTGATTGACCACTGGAGTACAGGTATTGGAGATCAAGATCACACCGGTGTTGACCGCATGACTGGCCGCAGCTGAACTGGTAAATGAACGGTTTTGTCCCTGAATCCACTGAGTGAATGTTGCAGCCCGTGTACAACCTGTCAAGGTGTTAACAGTTTTGCCAGAGTACTTGATGATTTCGCTGTCAATCATCACAAACACAGGATAGTCTACACTGGCGTTGGGATAGTCTGTGGCGTCAGTCAGCACAATGCTGGTCACGTTGTCGTTGATTGCGGCGGCCAGGCCCACAACCGGAGTCTCATTGATGGCCTCGTATCTTGCTGGCAAGTTACCCGAACGCATGTAGGCTTCGTAGTTGATGTTGTTGTTGGGACGACGATGGCACGGAATCATTTCGCCGCGTTGGCCACGAATCATCCATTGTGCATAACCAGCACCGTACCATGAGTATTCAATACCCAACATCTGCATACGTCCTGAATCCAGAGTGTATCCACTGGGTCCTGTGCCATCTAACACATCAATGTTGAAGTCTGATTGACGTACTCGTATTTCCTGCCGTAGACACATTTTTATACCAAGTTCATTGGACACGCCGCGATAAGTGGGAACCACGGTCATACGCTTTTCGCTAATGATACCTGTGACTGTGTGCGTCATTCCGCGAATGATCACTTGGTCGCCGTTGTTGAGCTGTTCTTGGAAACGACTCACATCGTCGCCAACCACAAGGTTAGAACCTGCGCCTACGCTGACCTGGCCAGCAACTTGAAATGTGCTGCTGCGCTGTACCACGTTGATGTTTTGGCCGTCACATTCCCAGAACAGGCCGTTTTGATCATCAAATATACCGGCTCGCACACTGGCACCGTGCCATGATTCTACATTGACTCGGGGCTGGGGTGCCAGGTCAGGTGTGGTAGTTTCTAATGTGGCTTGTGCTTCTACTATGAATGACACATCACTCACAATGCTGGACACCACATAGTCAGAAAAATTGTAACCTGTGGAATTGATTCCTGACAATTCTATCACTGCACCGGGGTTCAATCCGTGTTCAATATCAGTCTCAACTGTGATGTCACTGTTGACTGCAGTTCCAGTTGCTGAAATAGCCACAATGTCAAATGTGGGTTTGAGCATGGTACCAGATGTAAACAACAGGCCTTTGCCTGACTGATAGCGAAAGTATTTTTTGGTCTGACGAATTGCACTGGCACCGCGTGTGGGTGCTCCTGAACTCATGATAACACCACCATCAAATGGTCTTGGCAAGAACACAGCACTGGAACGCACATTGATCACACCCGTCAATGCACCTGACACTGCAGCGCCTGATTTGGCTGTGTAGGTGAATGAACTGGTGCTGGGCACACTCAGCACAAAGAAACTGCCTGTGCCGTAGGCATAATTGGTTCCTGAGGTCAAGTTGGCAATGATTGTGGTGCCTGGCACCAGGCCGTGTGCATATCGTGTGGTCACTGTGATGGTAGCAGGATTAGATCCGTTGCCAGCAATGCTCAAAATATCAAGATCAGCACCGGTAAATGTATAGGCCTGACGCAGTATGGTGTCATCGCGATTTAGCGGAAATCCCACTGCTGGTGCTGTCACAGGACTGTAAGGGATAAATGCAAAGTTGTTGATGTTGTAGCCTTGGTCAGTGACCACACTCACCCCTTCGGCTTGGCTTTGTTCTAGATTAATAGAATTTACATAACCAAATTCAGGCACGCCATGATCCAGAGCATTAACACCCACAATTGGTAGCGCAGAATTAGCACTGGTGTTGTAAACGCCAGTCATGCGAACAAACAAAGATCCTGCTCCTGCTGCAGTCAGTGCAGTGGTTCCGTAGGCGCTTCGACTAATGGTCTGAACACCGTTGACCGCAGTGCTGATAGCAGTGTGCTGAACCAATTCAACATCTCCGCTGAGCCTTTGAATAATACTGCCTGTGGCTGCTGATGGCACAGATGGAATATTGTACCAACCACGTGTGAGATCAATTGTGGTGGCATTAGGAATTTCAATAATGGTTGCAATTTCAATGTTGGACACTACAAAAATATCATTACCTGATGTGATGTTGGCGTCTGCGTCGTTGGAGTTGTTGGTCTGTCGTACCACTGTGAGAGTGTTGGTGCTGACGTTGGTCACTGCCATGGTCTCGTAAACGCCGGCAGTGTCAGTCTCCACAATCACATAGGTTCCATCCACAATGCCTGCTGCAGCAGCATTGGCCACTACCACTGTGGTTGTAGCAGTACTAGTGATACTGGTAGCCACTGTGGTACCACCTGAAGTGGGCCGTGGAATAATTACCACACGGTCACCCACATTGAAATCATTGGAACTGGCCACTGAAAATTCACGTTCTTGCGGACTCAGCACGTTGGCAGTGAGACTGGTCGATATGTATGCAGCAGAGGAATCCATTGATGACTGGCTGATGATCAATGCAAAGTCATTTGCAATCCACTGGGGTGTTCCAGGATTGCTAAGTCGTACTGCAGTGTCCACGTTGCTGGTGATGACATCGTCACCGGCCAAGAAAGAAACATAGCCGTTAGTTGATATATTTAGGTCAGCACCTGTGTCGTCGTAGAATCCAGGAATGTTGTTGTTGGTTGAAAAATTTTGCCATTTGGTATTTTGCAGGCCGTATTCAAAGTCAGCGTCAATCAGGGCCTGCGGATTGGACACACGCTGACGTCCAATTGCATCTTCACCAAACGGCCATGGTCTTGTTTCTAAATCTGTATTTTCTACATAGACTGCCAGTTTGTCACTGCCACTTAGAGTGTTGGTGTTGAGGTCCAGGGTCAGTGTGGTCACACCATCATAGGCTGTGGGGAAATCCGTAGTGACGGATGCTGTGTAACTCACTGTGCCGCCTAGTGTAGGATCACCAAAATTGTAGATATTGACGTTTACTGTGGTATTGTAAATGGCCAAAAAATCTGACAAGGCATAACGCCCAGGTACTTTGATTGTGCCAACCCCTGCTGTGCCTGGTGTGAATACGTAGTCGTATAGTCGTTGTCGTGCCATTTATTAAACTCCAAATATGATTTGATTTGCTGTCAAGCGGGACTGGGTATTGGTGTCAAACTTGTTGTAGCTGATTGCGCCATCGGCAATTTTGCTGTTGATCACTGTGGCATCGCTTGGTGTGCCAGTATATAGTGTGTCTCCAAACAACAGTGCAAAGAAAGGCGTGTTGTTAGCAGGTGCCACCGCAAAGCTGATGGTTGCAGCCGTGATACTGAAATCCACTCCGGGATTCTGCGGTTCGCCATTGAGCACTACCAACATGGATAACGCAGTAGGTGGAGTAAAACTCACACCGCCCACTGTGATGTTGAATGTCTGTGTGGCCCCGTTGAACGACAGTGCATCCATTTTGCGATACTGTCCAATCTGCGGTGTATTACCTAAATAAGCCATTTTTTTCCTTACATTCTGCCAACAACAATTTCAATTGTGCCAGCGTTGCCGTCAAAATCTTCCAGTGCCTTGCCAATCACTGTGCCCATAACAGGTGTGGCACAGGCCTGTGCATGTCCGTTGCCAGCACTCACCATCATGTCGCCTTTGCGTACTGTGCCTGTGACCTGGGTAGGTACTCGTCCTGTCAGGGCCAGAGCCACTGCACAGTCACAGTCCAGCGTTGAATTCATCAAGTGTGCAGGATGTGTGGAAACCACGCCAGCAACTCGTGGGTCGCTGGCCTGTGTGCTAATGGTAACTTCTTGTGTGCCGCCAAAGCTCAACACAGTGCCTGGTGCGTATGTTGTGTCAGCACAGTACATTTCAGCCAAGTCGGCGTATTGTGCTGATGTGGCCTTGGCAAATACTGTGTTGAATGCACTGGCTGCTGCACCAATATTGCCCACGCCGTTTGAGCCTGTTTTGGTAATTGAACTTAGGCTTACTAGGCCAGCAGTGATCAGGTTACCGCCTGTGACGTTGCCAGTTACACTGAGTGCAGTGAGTGTACCCACTGAAGTAATATTGGTTTGTGCTGCTGTGGTCAATGTACCCACAATGCTGGTACCTGACAGGTTGCCACTGGTAATATTGCCTGTGACTGCTAAACTTGTAAGTGTACCTACCGAAGTAATATTGGTTTGTGCTGCTGTGGTCAATGTACCCACAATGCTGGTGCCTGACAAGTTGCCACCTGTGATATTGCCAGTTGCACTAATTAATCCGCCCGTAATCAAATTACCACCAATAATATTACCAACAGAAGTAATCACAGCAGACGATATCAAGTTACCACCTGTAATATTGCCAGTGCTGATGATCTGAGTGGTCATATTTAAACCACTGATCACGTTGCCGCTTAGACTCAGTGTGCCACCTTGTATGTTGGCACCAATCACGTTGGCAGTGGCACTGACTGTGGCACCTTTTACCAGGTTAGCAGTCAAGATGTTGCCACCAGCAATGTTGGCAGTGGCAGTGATGTTGCCTGTGGCAGTGATCAAGCCAGCTGTGCTGATATTGCCACCAGTAACGTTGCCTGTGGCATCAACTGAACCACCAGCACTGATCAATCCTGTGGTCAAAATGTTGCCACCAGTAACGTTGCCTGTGGCACTAGCAGTTCCACCTGTGGCCAAATTTCCACCGGTTATTGTACCTGTGGCACTAACAGTTCCACCTGTGGCTAAATTTCCGCCAGTTATTGTACCTGTGGCACTCAGTGTTGCCACGCCAGTGATAGCACTAGAACCAATGGTCACACCAGAAGTTCGCAAATTGGCACCAGTGACGTTGCCAGCCACACTCAAGGCTGAGCCAGATGTGTTGGCAATGGTCACTGCGGTGCCTGTGTTAAACGTTGCGGTTCCTGTTCCAGCAACAGGTCCTACTGCAATTGTGGTAGTGGATCCTGCAGCACCTGACTCACCAACGCTGATAGTTTTGAGGTTGCCAGATGCGGTGACACCGTTGGCTAGAATCAATTCCTGTGTTTCAGTTGATCTGCCAATCGTGATCACGCCAGTTTGGCTAGTACCGCCCAGTGTAATTGTTCCTGTTGTTTGACTTGTGCCCACTGCAATTGCAATTGTGGTTCCCGAGAATGTGACAGCACCAGTTGCACTCAACGTTGCACCTTGCAACAATCCGCTGGACACAATGTTACCACCTGCAATATTAGCAGTGGTAGTGATAGCACTTGTTGTGTTGATTGCACCAACCACGTTGCCACTCAGATTCAAAATACCTGTGCTGATGTTGCCGCCTGTGATATTGCCTGTGACCGACAGTGTGCCACCGCCAGTGATAGCTCCAGTAGCACTGACAGCGCCTGTGCTCACAACATTGGCTCCGGTTATGTTGCCCGAAGCGTTGATGGCAATTGTGGCTGAAAAATTGTTGCCAAATACATCGCCTGTGGCACTGACTACGCCAGCAGTTTTGATGTTGCCACCTGTGACGTTGCCTCCAGCAGTGACCTGTGCTGCTGTGGTGATGTTGCCGCCTGTGACATTGGCTGTGGCTGTGATGCCGCCGCCTGTGAGCAAGTTGCCGCCTGACACGTTGGCAGCACTAGTGATGTTTCCTGTAGCAGTTACTATACCCACAGCACTGACGTTGCCTCCAATCACGTTGCCTGCAGCACTGATGTTGGCTGTGGCTGCAATTGCTCCTGTGATTGCTTGTCCGGTGCTGCTGATTATGCTTATGGTAACGTTGTTGACGTTGCTTACAATGTTGCCATTGGACGAAGGAATTACAACTCGACTGTTGGCGTTGAAAATTTGAGTAACATCTGTGGCAATACCAGTGAGTGCTGATCCGTTGCCCACAAAGAACGCACCAGTAACATTGCCTGTAGCACTAAGGTTGGCCAAAAGCAAGTCATCCAGTTCAAAGCTTGCATCTCCAGTGTTAACCACTGTGGTAGGTTTGGTCAACAAGTTGCCAAACAATCGATATTTGCCATCTGTGATGTCGCGGAAGTAGCCTGTGTATCGTGTGACCACACCGTCGTTGTACTGAGATATCACGCCAGTGTCAAAACTGTCGCCTGGATTGGCATTGGCCAAAAAGATAAACGGATCTTCTACCACCAGAGCATCCACTCCTGTTGTGGTAAATGTGCCGTTCACAGTAAAGTCGCCCACGCAAGTGATGTCGCCGCCAACGTTTAGATTGCCCACAATGCCTGTGCCGCCTGCCACAGTAAGTGCACCTGTGTTGATGTTTGAACTGTTGACCACATTGGTAATTGCCACTAGGCCACTGGTATTGATGTTGCCAGTGATGCCTGCGCCACCCGTGACAGTTAGTGCTCCTGTGGTATTGCTGGTTGAATTGACATTGCTGCTGAATTTCACACGGTCACTGCCGGCCACAGTCACACTCAAAGTCGTGGCGTTGGGCCAGTAGATACCTGTGTTGTTGGCTGCCACGCTGTAAACTGAGGGTTCACCAACTGTGCCAGCACCAAATGCATTGGCTGTAAGATCCAGTGAATTTAGTGCACCTGCTCTAAATGTAACTGTGATGTTGTTGGTACCAAACGCAGGAGCAGACGTAAACTGCATGGAAACGTTCTGTGCCACATAGTCCACAAACGGACGCTGTGCCACGTTGCCAATCATGACATCAAGATCACTGGCTGACGCTACACTGCGTGAAAGAAAGAATTGAATTGTTGATGCATCACCACTGAAAAATTCAGTGCTGGTATTCAGCAACTGTTGTTGTGGGTTAAGACCAATATAACTCATTAGGTGATTTCCATTATGCTCATTATAGCATCAAGACTTGAACTTGCGCTGCTTTGTACAAACACTTTGTCTCCAGTGATCAGCACCAGCTTTTGGTCTCCACCACCCACAACCAGGCTTGACCCTGAACTGATTGGAGCATTTACTACCACATAGGTGTTGGCCACTGCTGAATCTTGAATAAACACATTGGCTGTGATTGCACTGCCTGTTCGATTGGTCACTGACAGTCCAACTACCACAGTGGTTGTGCTAGCCCCCACAGTGTAGCTGCCAATTTCGGTAGCAGAAGTTCCAACTGATCTGCTGAGTTTTCTTGTAAAAGTATTTGCCATTCTATTATCCTAATGCTATTGCCAATGCTGTTGCATCGTCTACTGTTGCCACTTGTTTGCCAGCAATATTTATGGCTGTTGTGACAGCAATGTTGTTGGCAGTGATATTACCTGTTGTGGTAATGTTGGTTGTCATGTTAAGAGCACTGATCACATTACCGCTTAGACTCAATCCTGCAGCATTTAGGTTGCCACCAGTGATGTTGCCTGTGGCCGTGATCAATCCGCCTGTGATTACGTTGCCCACGGTCACGTTGCCGGTGGCACTGACTATACCAGTGGCCATGTTTGCCACTGACAATGTGGAATTGCCTGTAGTGTACACAAATCCAGTGGTGTCAGACAACAAACCATTGGTGCCAGCAAACACTATTCGAGTTGCAGTCAAATTAGACGCCAGCACGTTGCCACCTGTCACATTGCCTGTGGCCACCACTTGTCCTGCTGTGCTTAGATTACCACCTATCACATTGCTAGTTGCTTGAACCAGGCCGCCGGTGAGCAAGTTGCCGCCTGTGATGTTACCTACACCAACAATTGTGCCGCCTGCTGAAATCAATCCTCCTGTGAGCACGTTGCCGCCTGTGACATTGCCAGTGACTGTTAGCACTCCCAGTGTACCAACTGATGTAATATTGTTTTGAGCCGCAGTGGTCAGTGTGCCCGCAATGCTGGTACCACTCAGATTACCACCCACAATATTACCTGTGGCTGTTATGGTTCCCCCAGTTGATAGATTACCACCTGTTATATTACCTGAGGCACTGATTACAGAACCAAGTATGTTTCCACCGTTGATGTTACCTGTGCCAACTGTGACATTGCCAGCTACACTTATAGCTCCAGCAACTTGTAGACTGCCGCCGTTTTGTGTAACAATATTGCCGCCCACAGTGAGCGCATTGCCTGTATAATCAAATACCAGGCCAGCTGCTCCGCCAAACACTCCGGCCTGATTAAATATCAACTGAGTGTTGGCCCCGGGTGCTGTGAGATTGCCTTGTATATTTCCAATAAAATTAGTGGCAGTCACATTACCTGCAGCAGTGATATTGCCTGCTGAACTTATCTGGGCAGTAGATACCAGATTTCCACCAGTGATGGTGTTGGGTGAAGTGATTGTTCCTGTGGCGGAGATCAATCCACCTGTTAGGATGTTGCCGCCGGACATATTTCCAGTGGCCGAAGAATTGCCACTCAGGGTCATATTGACCCCAACTATATTACCGTAAGAAGTTATACTGTTGTTTGCAAAGATTCCAAAAGCATAGACATTATTAACTGTGGTAATATTGCCTCCCACAATATTACCTGTGGCAGTGATTGTACCTGACATTGTTAAATTGGCACCAGCAACAATTCCAGAAGTGATGATGTTGCCGCCTGTGACGTTGGCAGTTGCAACAACTTGTCCAGAAGTGTTGACGTTGCCACTGTTGACATTGCCTGTGATGTTGGCTGTGGTCACAGTGATCAATGTGGCAGATACATTGCCGCCTGTG
>Ga0209444_10000604_pt1 | contig 19877 bp, 18 predicted proteins | sample LauGreFaBDMM15DN_2_FD_188215 | JGI IMG/M metagenome (GOLD analysis project Ga0209444, IMG submission 188215) | Freshwater lake microbial communities from Lake Michigan, USA - Fa13.BD.MM15.DN (SPAdes) (version 2) | ecosystem: Environmental > Aquatic > Freshwater > Lake | place: Lake Michigan... | reverse complement strand
TGCCCTTGGTCAGTGGCGCGGTCATTCGACTGGATGGTCAGCTGACGACTTACGACCCGAGGCTGCCAGAATCACCCTGCTACGCCTGCGTGTTTCCACCTGACCAAGCGCCCGAAGAAATCAGTTGCGCCACCATGGGGGTGTTAGCACCTTTGGTGGGCGTCATCGGCAGCTTGCAGGCTGCTGAAGCACTGAAGCTGCTGACTGACTTAGGCAGCTCTTTGGTAGGACGACTGCAGATGCTCGATGGCCGCAGCTTGGCGTGGACCGAAATGCGTTTGCGCCGTCAAGCCAGTTGCTCTGTGTGCGCCGCGGACAAGCGCTCGTAAAAACGAACCGCCAAGGCTGGTCTATCAACTTGCGACGCTTCAATACCAGAGCGCACAAAACGGTAGTGCGACTTTTCCACCACCCGACAACTGGCGGCATTGCGCTCATCCACACGACAAACCAATCGCGCATTGGGTACAAGCCCAAGGGCTGTGTCGCTCAGGGCGACGACAGCCTCGCTCATCAAACCACGTCCATGTGCTGAGGTTCTGCACCAATAACCCAACTCAAACTCCGGTACTTTGGCGTCAATTCGGTGAAAGCCGACGCTGCCCAGCAGCGTACCAGTGGCTTTGTCATGCATCAGCATCGGCCAAGACAAGCCCAACACAAAGGCACCGAAGCAGGATTGGCAATAGTCCTCTGCCCTGTCGGGTGTTTGTGGCTTTTGTGCCCAAGGCAAAGAATCGGGCCATTGGCGAAGCGCTGTCAAACTCTCTTGTACCGCCGAGTACAAGGCGTCGCCATCTCCAGGAAGAGGACAGCGCAACCACAAGCGCGACGTCTCTATAGGGTCAACCCATGCAGTGCTCATACGCCGATGATCCAACCTTCCAGCGCATCCATCTCAGGGGGTAAACCATAAAGCCTATCGCCACCCGCATGGCATTGCTGCGCCGTGGCAGCTTGCACCATGCAAAGTACAGCGTCGAGTTTGTCGCCGCTGGCGTCTTGCGCCAACGCGTCATGCTGCGCTGGGCGCAAATACAGCGTTGCACCCGCTTGCCCGCTTACCAAGCCATGCAAGATATCCTTGCGCGCAATCAAGCGCTCAGGGGTTTGTTTGGCCTTGTCGTCGCTTTTGTAACTGCGCGACCCAATCAGTTGCCGCGCCAACCACCCAGGGTAGGCCTCCAAAGCAACCCGTTGTGTGTCGCCTGCATAAAGGCCTGGAAAATCCAAACCCGCTTGCAGCATCAAAGGCACACCAGCATGAAGCATGTAAGCCACGGGGGGATTCACCCATTTCATGGATGGGCTAGAACCTGCAGGAATATCAGTGGCGCGGTGGGCAAATTTGCCGCCTGCGGGGCGGTTATCGCAAAAAGCTTTGAAGGTGTCGCGAATCTGCTCGCGGCTGAGCGTGGCGAAATGGTCTATGCATTCTTTCCAAATCAGAGGCCACCGCAGCGTGGTGACCAACTCGCGGGGCAAACCAAACGGTAAGTCAAAACCGCCTACCCATGGGCCTGGGGTATGCAAAGCTTGCTCGAACGCCACAAGGCTTGTGCAAGCTTGCAAACCTTCGAGAACCAAGCGCTTATCTCGCCACGCCCCCCAAGCAAGCACAATCGATTTGCGCGTCGAGGGCGAACTGCTGAAGTCACAACCCAGCAGACGTGTCATGGAGAAACCTCAGGCGCGGCCCAAAATGGCGGCAGTGGCCATCAACTCTTCAAGCAAGGCCAAAGAGACGTGGCCCGATACCGCATAAGGGTTCAGTACGGGAAGTTCAGAATACTTCAATACCACCGAGGTATTGAGTTTGGACAAATTGACCTGCCCCATGGTCCAACCGCCAAAACGGCGTTCGGCAATTTCTTCGTAATTGAGCAGCACCACATCGGTATGGCGCTTGTCGCTGACGATTTGCCCATACAAGTTGTTGACTTGGTTACGACCGCCTTCAATGGCTTGCAAATAAATACCGCCGCCATAACAAAGAATGCCAGTGATGCCATTGGCCATATTGTGTTCACGGGCAACAGCCAAGATGGAGTCGGTGGCTGCAGAAGCGTCGGGGTCTAGCGCTCGGCTGACATAAAGCAAACGCACTAACATGCCATCAGTCCTTTTTCGGAATCAGTGAAAGAAATTCTCGACGCAAATTGGGGTCTTTCAAAAATGCGCCACGCATGACGGAATTGATCATGCGACTGTCCATGTCCTTCACCCCGCGCCACGCCATGCAGTAGTGAGAGGCCTCCATGACAATGGCCAAACCATCGGGTTGGGTTTTGACTTGAATCAGGTCCGCCAACTGGACCACAGCCTCTTCTTGAATTTGGGGGCGCCCCATGACCCATTCAGCAAGTCGAGCGTACTTGGACAAACCAATCACATTGGTGTGTTCATTGGGCAAGACGCCAATCCAAATTTTTCCTATGACGGGACAAAAGTGGTGGCTGCAAGCACTGCGAACCGTGATGGGCCCCACGATCATCAACTCGTTCAAGTGCTCAGCGTTGGGGAACTCGGTAATGACAGGGGCTTTAACAAAGCGGCCACGAAAGACTTCTTGAACATACATTTTGGCCACACGCCTAGCAGTGTCAGCTGTGTTGTGGTCGTGTTCGGTGTCGATGACGAGGCTGCTGAGAACGCCTTTCATTTTATCGGCTACTTCATCGAGCAATTTATCGAGCTCGCCAGGCTCAATGAAGTCGGCAATATTGTCGTTGGCGTGAAAACGCTTACGCGAAGCCTGCAATCTTTCGCGGATTTTGATCGACACAGGAACGCCTGCGTCATGTGCCTCAGAAGTCATTTTTGTCTCTGTCTTTTTCAACATGTCGAAGATACTAACAGCAGATGTTCGATTGAGCTTAGAAGCGAAGACAAAGACCCTGCCTAGCTCGTCTCGACTGTGCGCAAACGGATATGCAACTCGCGAAGCTGCTTTTCATCCACCAGCGAGGGCGCTTGGGTAAGCAAACATTGCGCACGTTGGGTTTTAGGAAAAGCGATCACGTCGCGGATGGAGTCGGCGCCTGTCATCAGGGTGACGATACGGTCTAAACCAAAGGCCAAGCCACCGTGGGGGGGAGCGCCGTATTGCAAAGCGTCGAGCAAGAAGCCAAATTTGATTTGCGCTTCCTCGGGGGTAATCTTCAGTGCATCAAACACTTTTTGCTGCACATCGGCGCGATGAATACGTACCGAGCCGCCGCCAATTTCCCAGCCGTTGAGCACCATGTCATAGCCCTTGGCGATGCACTTCTCGGGCGCCGTGACCATCCAATCTTCGTGCCCATCTTTGGGGGCAGTGAAGGGGTGGTGAACGGCGTTGTAGCGGCCGGCTTCCTCGTCGAACTCGAACATGGGGAAATCCACCACCCACAAAGGTGCCCAGCGGTCTTGCAGCAAGCCTTGTTTTTTGCCGAAGTCACTGTGACCGATTTTCAAGCGCAAGCCGCCGATAGCGTCATTCACCACTTTGGCCTTGTCAGCGCCAAAGAACAACAAATCACCGTCTTGTGCGCCGCTGCGCGACAAAATTTCGGCAATGGCTTTGTCATGCAGATTTTTCACAATCGGGGACTGCAAACCTTCACGACCCTTAGCCACTTCATTGACCTTGATCCACGCCAAACCTTTGGCACCGTAAATTTTCACAAATTCGGTGAAACCGTCGATCTCGCCGCGGCTCATCTCGCCACCACCAGGCACTCGCAGAGCAACCACTCGCCCACCTTTGGTAGTTGCAGGGCCGCTGAAGACTTTGAAATCCACATCCGCCATGACGTCGGTGAGTTCGGTGAACTCAAGTTGGATCCGCAGATCGGGCTTGTCAGAGCCAAAGCGGTGCATGGCTTCTGAATAAGCCATGATGGGAAAGTCGCCTAAGTCGATGTCAAGCACTTGCTGGAACACGCCTTTGATCATGTCTTGGAACAGAGCGCGAATTTCCTCCTCACCTAAGAACGAAGTTTCGATATCGATCTGGGTGAACTCGGGTTGACGGTCTGCTCGCAAATCTTCATCGCGGAAACATTTGGTGATTTGGTAATAACGATCAAAGCCAGAGACCATCAGCAACTGCTTGAACAATTGTGGCGATTGCGGCAGCGCAAAGAAATGGCCATCGTTTACACGACTGGGCACCAAGTAGTCGCGAGCGCCCTCAGGTGTGCTTTTGGTCAGCATAGGAGTCTCAATATCGACAAAGCCATTGGCGTCCAAAAACTTACGCACAGCCATTGACACGCGGTAGCGCAGCATCAGGTTCTTTTGCATATAGGGGCGGCGCAAATCCAACACCCTGTGGGTCAAGCGGGTGGTCTCTGACAAATTGTCATCATCAAGTTGGAAGGGCGGCGTGACTGAAGGGTTGAGCACCACCAACTCATGGCAAAGCACTTCGATCTTGCCGCTTTTAAGTTGCTCGTTGATGGTGCCTTCGGGGCGAAGGCGCACCAAGCCTTTGATCTGCACACAAAATTCATTGCGTATGTCTTCGGCCACTTTGAACATATCGGCACGGTCGGGGTCACAGACCACCTGCACATAGCCCTCACGGTCGCGCAAATCGATAAAGATCACGCCACCGTGGTCACGTCGGCGATTGACCCATCCGCACAAAGACACACTTTGTCCTTGCAGTGCTTCGGTGACCAATCCACAGTAGTGCGTTCTCATAGCTTGTTGTCCAGTCTGAAAAGGAGTTATTTACTAAGGCGCTCTAAGGCACCTTGATTTAAAGAGGGGTGGTGGGTAAAGCTGTGGGAGAGACAGCACCCATGGAGATGACATAGGTCAGTGCTTCGTCCACACTCATGTCGAGCTCAATCACGTCGGCGGCTGGCACCAGCAAAAAGAACCCGCTGGTTGGGTTGGGCGTGGTGGGAACATAAACGCTCATAAAGCCTTCCCCCAAATGCGTTTGCACTTCGCCTTGGGGTGCGCCGGTTTGAAAGGCAATGGTCCATGTGCCTTGGCGTGGGTATTGCAACAACACCGCCTTGCGAAAAGCATTGCCGTTGCTTGAGAAAAGCGTGTCAGAAACTTTTTTAACGCTGGTGTAGATGGACTTGACAATGGGTATGTGGGTAAAAAGCTTGTCCCATTGCTTGACCATCCAGCGGCCCGCCACATTGGAAGCCAAAGCGCCGGTGAACACCAGCACCAAAAACACCATCACAACACCTAGACCCTTGATGCCGTTGAGTTGCTGCAAAGCTTCTGTATGCACCTGGGGCAAGACACTGCCCAAGCCATACAGCACATTGGCCAAAATGCCGTCGAGAGCGCCAACCAGCCAACTCAGAACCCACAGCGTAATGGCCAAAGGCAGCCACACCAACAATCCAGCCAAGATGTATTTTTTGAAATTCATACTGTGAGTAAAAAAAATCTGCAGCCGTGAATAACGGCTTCAGTGACAAGCACAAGAGGGGGCGCAGGAAGAGGCGCTGGAAGCAGCAGGGGTGTCTGCGGGTTTGGCGGGCGTCGCCGCATCTGGCGCAGCCGGGGTGGTGCTGTCGGTGCTGGCGGGAGCCGCACTGCCCCCACCTTTGAAATCGGTGGCGTACCAGCCTGAGCCCTTGAGCTGAAAACCAGCTGCTGTGAGTTGCTTGGTGTAAGAGGGTTTCCCGCAAGAGGGGCAGTCACTCAAGGGCGGGTCAGACATTTTTTGCAGCTGGTCTTTAGCGAAGCCGCAAGCGCTGCATTTATAAGCATAAATTGGCATAGTTGATTCGCAGTTCGAGCACAGATTGAAGCTTTAAATTGTATGCTTTTTATGCAGGAGAACCCCCAGCGCCTCAAAACCGCGTTCAACTGTTCTTATACTACGCGCTTGGCGCTCGCACAGCGAGTTTCTTTGTTGTGTTATCCACTTTTACTTATGGAGTCTCTGCCATCATGAACAAACGTCTTTTATGGCTTGTCTTGGCTTGCTTGTCTGTCGCGGCTTGTAGCAAAAAGGAGGAGCCCAAGGCTCCCGTTGCTGCAGCACCTGTGAATGCAGAAGAGAAGGTCTTGAACGTTTACAACTGGCCCGATTACATCGCTGCCGACATGATCGCCAATTTCGAAAAAGAAACTGGCATCAAAGTCAATTACCAAACCTTCGAAAACAATGAAGGCCTGCAAGCCAAATTGGTGGCAGGTAACTCTGGTTATGACATCGTGGTCCCTGGCTCCGTGTTTGTGAAGGCACAAATCGAAGCGGGTCTGCTGAAAAAACTCGACAAATCTCAAATCCCTAATTACAAAAACCTCGATCCCGCTTTGATGAGCAAACTCACGAGTGTGGACCCAGGCAATGAATATGTTCTCCCTTGGGCTTGGAGTTTCACCACGGTAGCCATCAATAAAACCAAAGTGGCCAAAGCCTTGGGCAGCACCCCTATGCCAGAAAACGCATGGGACTTGGTATTCAACCCTACCTATACATCCAAGCTCAAATCCTGTGGCATCGCTTACCTCGATTCGCCCTCTGAAATTTTGCCTCCTGCCCTGCACTACATAGGCAAGAATGCTTACTCTGATGATGCCGCCGACCACAAAGCGGCTGGTGAGATGTTGGCCAAGGTTCGCAAAGACATTCGTTTGTTCTCTAGCACCATGATTGACGACGTTGCTGGCGGCAAAGCTTGCGTGGCTTTGGGTTGGGCAGGTGACTTCAACATCGCCATTGCCCGCGCCAATGAAAACAAGAGTGGTCAAGACCTCGAAGTGCTGTTGCCCACAACTGGTGGCCTGATCTTCTTTGACAACTTGGCCGTACCAGCTGATGCCAAGCACCCCAACAATGCCATGACCTTCATCAATTACTTCCTCAAACCGGAAGTTTCCGCCGCTTTATCCAACGAACTGGGTTATCCCACTGCCAACAAAGCCAGCTTGGCCAATGTGAACCCTGAAGTGGCCCAAAACAAAGCCGTGTTTCCTGATGAAGCCAACTTGGGTTTGATGGTGCCGCCTGCCGCGTTGGGTAACGCTGCGCGTGAATCCATGACAGCTGTTTACACAAGCTTCAAAAAAGGCAAGTAAAGATTTTGGCGGACACTGAAGTTGTACCTAGAGTGTCCGCCGTCTTTAGGCTAATTCAAACATCTTGAAGACCTTGTCGTCCACTTTAGGACTGCTGTTCTTGCGGCGTGGCCGCTGGATAGTTTTGGGTGTCCCATGGTTTTGGTTGCTGCTGTTTTTTGCGGTCCCCTTTTTCATACTGTTACGTATCAGTGTGACCGACATGGGGGAGCAACTTAACCCCTTTGCCCCGCTCGTTGATGTTCAGGCGGGGCATTTTTCTTTACGGCTGAAGTTCTCCAGCTATGTGTCTTTGCTGCTCGACCCCGATTCAGGTTGGGGACAGACGCTTTATATCGAATCCTATCTGCTGTCTTTGCGCTACGCTTTTCTCACGACCTGCTTGTGTTTATTTTTTGGTTATCCCTTTGCTTATTTCTTAGCCCGCAGTCCAAGCAGCATTCGTCCTTTGTTGCTCTTGATGGTCATGCTGCCTTTTTGGACCTCCTTTTTATTGCGGGTTTACGCATGGAAGGGCTTGCTGGATGATGCTGGACTCATCAACAATTTGTTGATGCTGGTGGGTTTGATCGACGAGCCGATTCAAATGCTCTACAACGATATATCCATGCTGGTGGGCATGACCTATGTCTACCTGCCCTTCATGGTGTTGCCGCTGTATGCCAATTTGGTCAAGCTTGACCTGCGCTTGCTTGAAGCCGCTCAAGACCTTGGGGCAACGCCGTGGAAGACTTTTTGGCTCATCACCGTTCCCATGAGTCGCGCTGGTATTGTGGCTGGATCCATTTTGGTTTTCATTCCCTGCTTGGGCGAATTTGTCATTCCCTCTCTTTTGGGTGGCGCAGAAAACATCATGATCGGGCGGGTGGTGTGGGATGAAATGTTCAGCAGCAACAACTGGCCGCGTGCCAGTGCCTTGTCTATTGTGTTGATTTTGGGTGTGGTCATTCCACTGGCTTGGTTTAACCAACGCTTGGCCCGCAAGGTCGAAGAGGAAAGCAAGTAATGCAGGCCAACCGATGGCACCGTTATGTCAGCCGCTTATGGCTGGGTGGGGTGTTTTTATTTTTCTATTTGCCGCTGATGTTTTTGGTGGTGTTCTCCTTCAACAGCACCCGCCAAGACAGCCAGTTCACGGGGTTTTCGCTGCGCTGGTACCAGGCCTTGGGTCAAGACACCCGTTTGGTTGAAGGTTTTTTGCTGTCTTTGAATGTGGCTTTGCTCAGTGCCACCTTGGCAACGGTATTGGCCACCTTGGCAGCTTATGCCTTGATACGTTTTGGCGCTTTCAAAGGTCGCTCCTTGTTCAATGCCATGCTGAGTTCACCTCTGGTCATGCCTGAGGTGATCATTGGCTTGTCCTTGTTGTTGCTGTTTGTTGGTATGGAGCGATGGGTAGGTTGGCCTGGGCGAGGTGCCACCACCATCGTGCTGGGCCATGCCTTGCTGGGCATGGCATATGCCACTGTGGTGATTCAGTCTCGCCTCAAAGAGATGGACCGCTCCATTGAAGAGGCTGCACTCGACTTAGGTTGCCGACCCTACCAAGTGTTTTTTCTGGTGACACTGCCCAATATTTCGCAAGCGTTGGTTGCCGCTTGGTTACTGACCTTCACCCTGTCCTTTGATGATGTAGTGATTTCCGAATTTTTATCTGGACCTGGCGTGACCACCTTGCCCCAAGTGATTTTCAGCTATGCGCGGCGTGGGGTGAACCCCTCTATTTATGCAGCAGCCACGCTTTTAATGGCCGTGGTGAGTTTGGCGGTGGTGTTGTATGGGGTGCATACATCTCGGCAGATGCGGCGTGAAGCCTACCGACCATTGGACTGAAAATCAGCCAGCCAAACCCCACACGCCAAGGGCCGCAGTGATGACGATACCGGCCATGAAACCCAAGACCAACAACAAAATAGCTTGCAAGTTTTGATGCGTTCGGCGTTGCGCTTCTATCAAACGAATTAACTCATCACGCTCTGCGATCGGATCACGCTGCAAATAGGCGTGAACCAAGCGAGGAATTTCAGGAATCAGTTTGGCAAACCGAGGCGCTTCAATCTTGAGTTGTTGCCAAAATTTTTGTGGGCCCATTTGCTCAAGCATCCACTTTTCCAAGAAAGGTTTGGCGGTACTCCATAAATCGAGGTCAGGGTCGAGTTGTCTGCCCAAGCCTTCGATGTTGAGCAAGGTTTTTTGCAACAACACCAACTGCGGTTGTATTTCTACTTGGAAGCGTCTAGAGGTTTGAAACAGGCGCAGCAAAACCATACCCAATGAGATTTCTTTCAAGGGCCTATCGAAATAAGGTTCGCAAACTGCACGAATAGCCGACTCGAGTTCATCCACACGGGTGTGGTCTGGTACCCAACCCGACTCGATGTGCAACTCGGCCACGCGCTTGTAATCGCGTCGGAAAAATGCTGTGAAGTTTTGCGCCAAATAATCTTTATCGATCTCAGTGAGAGTGCCCACAATGCCGAAGTCGAGTGACACATAACGGCCGAAGGTGGCGCTGTCAGTACTGACTTGGATGTTGCCGGGGTGCATGTCAGCGTGGAAGAAGCCATCGCGAAAGACTTGGGTAAAAAACAAAGTCACGCCATCTTTGGCCAGCTGTGGGATGTTGACGCCGGCCTTGCGCAAAGCCTCGGTATGGCTGATGGGGATGCCGTACATGCGCTCCATGACCAATACATTGGTACGGCAATATTCCCAGACCATCTCAGGGATCAAGACCAAATTCAAGCCTTCCATATTGCGGCGCAACTGCGCTGCATTGGAAGCTTCACGAACCAAGTCGAGTTCGTCGTGCAGGTGCTTGTCAAACTCGGCAACAACTTCGCGGGGCTTGAGTCGCTTGCCATCACTGGAGAGTCGCTCTACCCACATTGCCATGTTGCGCATGAGGTCTAAATCTTTGTCGATGACTTTGAGCATGCCTGGGCGCAGCACTTTCACCGCCACCTCGCGCTCAGGTTCACCCTTGCTGTTACGCAGTCGCGCAAAATGCACCTGTGCAACCGATGCGCTGGCAACAGGTGTATGTTCGAAATGGCTAAACACCTCGTCAATTTTTTTACCAAAAGCCCTCTCAATCATTGCCACTGCTTGCGCGGAAGGAAAAGGCGGCACTTGGTCTTGCAGTTTGGCAAGTTCGTCCGAAATGTCTTCAGGCAACAAATCACGACGCGTGGAAAGCACTTGGCCAAACTTGACAAACACGGGGCCTAAGCGCTCCAAGGCAAGGCGCAGACGCTCCCCTCGTGGAGCGCGTAAATTTCGCCCAAATGTCAGAACACGAGAAACAACCTTTAACCAAGGCTGCTTGAAGCCTGAGAGCAGCAATTCATCGAGGCCAAAGCGCAGGACGATCCATACGATGAACACGCCGCGGTCAATGCGGATCATGAGGGGTGAACCGTAGGGGAGGCGGAGGCTGGTAAAAATCCTTTGAGTGCCGAAAAGACTCGCTTGGCCATGGCCACACTTTGATGCGCCATCGCATCGCCAATGACCCGGGAAAGGTCTTCCTCGATGTCCCAGCGCACATGGTCGACCAGCCAATTGATATCTGCCGCCAACATGACGTCTCCTTGCACTTGCATCGTGGGTTTGTCGCCCTGCGCCAAGCCTTGAACAATCGCCAATGGCGACTCTTGGCTGATATGCAAGGACAAGTCTGGCGAGTTTTGCAGCGCCGTCCTTTCGAGCAAACCCGCAGGGGTGATGCGACACGACAGTTGCAGTTGTCGCCAGCTGATTTGCATTGTGCGGTTTTGCTGGCGCCTTAATCTTGCTGTGGCTGCAGGCTCTTGCATCAAGACATGGTTGACCAAAAGAATCACGCGGTCTTGCGCCTCTTCAACCAAGGCAGCAGGTGGCTGAAAATGCATCACGGCAGAGCCGAACTGAGCGGCCAACTCTGCCAATGAGGGTAAAGTTTTCATCAACAGCGTCGGTTATTGCAAAGCCTGTACGCCAGCGACCAGCCAACCGATTTGTCCATTTTTAGGCTTGGTCATATTCCAGACCTCGCGGAAGGGGCTGGGACCTGCAGTTGCGTCCTCGCGAATCAAACCAGAGAACTCGATACTGGCCATATAGCCTTCACCCAAATCTTCAATGCCCAGCAACTGCGCTTCAAGCATGACAACCTCAGTGGTGTTGGGGCCAGAGACCATTTGTTCCCGCTCTGCCAACTGGGACTGAATTTCAAGCAGCATGTCATCGGTCATCATCACGCGCAAGGCAGGAATATCAGCCCTGTCCCAAGCGGCTTGTAGATTGATGAAATTTTGTTTGGCAGATTGAACAAAACCTTGCACATCGAAGCCTTCTGGAATGCTCCAGTTTTGACCACTGCCCATCAGTGAAGAACCAATTCGGGCAGTCGCACGATTGGGGGCTGTTGGTGAAGGGTAAGGGGTGCTAGAGTTTTCCCAAGGGCGTGCCGATGCATCGTTGCCCACCTTTGCGGGGTTGTACTGAGGAGCATGGTCAGGATTGCCAGGAGAACCTGCACCACCATAGGCATAGGGAGAAGCGTTATGAGTGCTGACACGGCGGCGCATGAACCAGCCCACCAGCAGCATCAAACCCAAAGCCAACAAACCAAACATCAGGAACTGACCAAACTCTGCGCCAAAGCCCATGGAATGAGCCAACCATGCCAAACCCAAACCGGCAGCCAAGCCACCCAGCATCGCGCCCCAAGGACGACGCGGCGGCTGGACAGCAGGTGAAGGCGTCGCAGCGGGCGCAGTGGCCGCGTTTTGACCCGCAGGGCGAGCCGATTCACGTTGGGTGACAGCGCCTGACTGCTTACCGAAAGAACGCCCTCCGCCCAAGCGCTTGGCTTCTGCCTGAATACTGACTGTCAACATCACGGCGCTCAACACCAAAGACATGATTTTCATAAACTTCTTTCCATCAAACAAAGATGCAAATTGCATCAACAACGTATTCCAACATGCAATGCCACCACCCCAAAGGAGAGGTTGTGAATGTCCACATGTGCAAAACCGCTTTGTTGCATGAGAACTTTCAACGCCGCTTGATCAGGATGCATCCGAATGGATTCAGCCAAATAACGGTAGCTGGCGTCATCGCCAGCCACCATTTTGCCTAGTCGCGGCAATACTTCAAAGGAATACCAGTCATAGACCTTAGATAAAGGTTGGGCAACTTTGGAAAATTCCAACACCAAGAGCTTGCCGCCGGGCTTGAGCACGCGAGCCATTTCTGCCAAAGCGCGGTCTTTGTGGGTCATATTGCGCAAACCAAAGGATACACAAACCACATTGAAGCTGGCATCAGGAAATGGCAAGGCCTCGGCGTCACAGACGGTGGTGGGGAGCATCAAGCCTTCGTCTAAGAGTCGATCGCGGCCTTGGCGCAGCATCGCCAAATTGATGTCGGTATGCACTACTGTGCCTTTGGGGCCTGCTTGCTTGGCGAACGCTTGGGCCATATCCCCGGTACCGCCGGCGATATCCAACACAGCGTCGCCTAACTGCACATGGGCCACCATCACCGCATAAGCCTTCCAAGCGCGGTGCATGCCCATGGACATCAAATCATTCATGATGTCGTATTTGCTGGCAACCGAATCGAAAACGCCACGCACCCGACGTGCTTTGTCTTCTTCGTTGACCTTTTTAAAACCAAAATGTGTTTGCGACATAGCAGACCTAATGGCTGTGACAAGCATTACCGCTGGCAGAACCCATGGGGTCATCGCGGCCTACGCCCGCATTTTTCAGACGCATTTCATACTGCACCCACAACTCAGCCTCACGCTGACCCAAAGAGTGCAAATAGTCCCAAGAAAAAATCCCGCTGTTGTGGCCGTCGCTGAACTGCGGTTGTACGCCGTAGTGGCCCACAGGCTCGAGCGCCACGATGGCTACTTCACGCTTACCGGTTTGCAGCACCTCCTGCCCAGGGCCATGGCCCTGCACTTCTGCCGAAGGGCTGTAAACACGCAGCAACTCGAAGGGGATGCGAAAACTTTGACCATCTGAGAAAGCAATTTCCATCACTTTGGACTGGCTGTGCAACACGATGTCTGTTGGCTGTGGGGTTGTGGGTGTCAGTCCTGCCATGTCTGTTCCTTAAACCAAAACGCGTTCTATTCCACCATGGTTGGCTTGACGAACATAGTCAGTCATCCATTGCTCACCCAAGATTTTTTTAGCCATTTCGACCACGATGTAATCGGCCTCTAGCAAGCCGCTTTGAAGATCATCTTGAAAACGGTTCAAGCCCATCAAACAACTGGGGCAACTGGTCAAGACTTTGACGTTCTCTTGGGGAGCGACCCAGTTTTTTTCGCGCATGGCTTCTTCACCCAAGCGAATTTCTTGCTCTTTGCGAAAACGAATTTGGGTGGAGACATCGGGGCGGGAATAAGCCAAACCGCCACTTTCACCACAACAGCGTTTGCTCTCGAGCACTTGCTCACCCAGCAAGGCTTTCACTGTTTTCATCGGCGCTTGTTGTTTCATGGGGCTGTGACAAGGGTCGTGGTAGAGGTAACTTCCACCCGCGGGCAAAGACAGTTGTTTTTCAAGCAAGTATTCGTGAATATCCAAAATACGTGAGCCAGGAAAAATTTTGTCAAACTCGTAGCCCTGCAATTGGTCAAAACAGGTGCCGCAACTCACCACCACGGTTTTGATATCAAGGTAGTTCAAAGTGTTGGCCACACGGTGAAACAAAACACGGTTGTCCGTGATGATTTTGTCTGCCTTGTCTTGCTGCCCCGAGCCCCGTTGTGGGTAACCGCAGCACAAATAGCCAGGGGGCAACACAGTTTGTACACCGGCATGCCAGAGCATGGCTTGGGTCGCCAAACCTACTTGGCTGAACAAACGCTCTGAGCCGCAACCTGGAAAATAAAACACCGCCTCCGCGTCTGCACTGGTGGTCTGAGGGTTGCGGATGATGGGCACATAGTCACGGTCTTCGATGTCAAGCAAGGCGCGAGCGGTTTTATTGGGCAAGCCCGCTGGCATTTTCTTGTTCACAAAATGCACCACCTGCGCCTTCAACGGCGGCACACCGAAACTGGCTGGCGGTTGCTGGGTTTGTTTCTTGGCCAGCACATGAAAGGCTTGGTTGGCCCAGCGCTGAGCTTGCATGGCAACTCGGGTAAGTTGATGGCCAAGGTTGATCGCCTGCGGATTGACCGTGGTCACCAACCACGATTGAAAGGACGATGCAGGGCGAAAGCTTTGCTGACCCATTTTGCGCAACAAGTTGCGCATGGCCATGGTCACATCACCAAAATCAATTTTGACGGGGCATGGACTGGCGCATTTGTGGCAAACCGTGCAGTGGTCAGCCACATCTTCAAATTCTTGCCAATGTTTGATGGACACACCACGACGCGTTTGCTCCTCGTACAGAAACGCTTCTATCAGCAAGGAGGTGGCCAATATTTTGTCGCGTGGGCTGTAGAGTAAATTGGCACCGGGCACATGGGTGGCGCAAACCGGCTTGCATTTGCCACAGCGTAAACAGTCTTTGATGGAGTCAGAGATAGCACCAATGTCTGACTGCTGCATGATCAAAGACTCGTGGCCCATCAAGCCAAAACTGGGGGTATAGGCTTGACTCAGGTCTGAGCTGCGCTGCTTGTTGGCGGGCAACGCTTTCCTGAGCAACTTGCCTTGGTTGAAGTGGCCATTCGGGTCTATGCGCGATTTGTAGTCGGCAAAAGGCTGCAACTCTGCATCGGTGAGGTAAGCCATTTTGGTGATGCCAATGCCATGCTCGCCAGAAATCACGCCGTCAAGGGACCGCGCCAAGGCCATGATGCGGTCCACCGCTTCATGCGCGGTTTGCAGCATGGCGTAATCATCACTGTTCACCGGCAAATTGGTGTGAACATTCCCGTCACCCGCGTGCATGTGCAAAGCGGCCCAAACACGGCCCTTCAAAATCCGTTGATGGGTCGTGTCAAGCGCTTGACGCAAAGGGGCAAAAGCCACGCCATTGAACAAACTGTGCAAAGGTTGGCGCAACTCGGTTTTCCAGCTGGCGCGCAAACTGTGACTTTGTAAATCAGGGAAGAACTGGTCTATGCCGATAAGCCATGAGGACCAGCGGGTTTTGACCTCATAGAGTAACTCCAATGCCTGCGTCACACGCTCTTGCAACAACTCTGGGGAGGGCGCTTCGCTGTCTTCAGAAACCTCGCCCAAAGGCAAAGCGCCATGGCTGAGCAAGTGTGTAAGCGCCTCGCACAGCGCAATCTTGTTACGCAAAGACAACTCGATGTTGATACGCTCTATGCCGTCGGTGTACTCGGCCATGCGAGGCAATGGGATGACCACGTCTTCGTTGATCTTGAAAGCATTGGTGTGACGACTGATGGCGGCGGTGCGTTTACGGTCCAACCAAAACTTTTTACGTGCCTCGGCGCTGACCGCCACAAAGCCCTCACCCGTTCTGGCATTGGCCAAGCGGATGACCTCCGAGGTGGCACGTGCCACCGCATCGGCGTCGTCGCCAGCGATATCGCCAAACAACACCATATTGGGCAAGCCGCCACGCTTGGACTTGGTGGTGTAGCCCACAGCCTTCAAATAACGACGGTCTAAATGCTCCAAACCAGCCAACACCGTGCCACTGGTTTTGCCCAACTGGAACATATAGTCTTTGATGTCCACGATGCTGGGCACCGCTTCTCGTGCATGGCCAAAAAACTCCAAACACACGGTACGTGTATGCGCGGGCATACGATGCAAAATCCACCGCGCACTGGTGATCAAACCATCACATCCCTCTTTTTGGATGCCTGGCAAACCACTCAAAAATTTATCAGTGACATCTTTGCCCAAGCCCGCTTTGCGAAAGCTCGACCCAGGAATATCTAAACGCTCAGTGCGAACAGGGGTGGTGCCGTCGGCTTGGAAATAGCGCAGCTCAAAACTCGCCAAGGCTGCGTCGTGAATCTTGCCTAGGTTGTGGTTCAAGCGAACCACCTCCAACCATTGGGCGTCTGGCGTAACCATGCGCCAGCTGGCCAAATTGTCCAGCGCAGTGCCCCACAGCACTGCTTTTTTGCCACCTGCATTCATGGCGATATTGCCGCCAATGCAAGAGGCTTCGGCCGATGTGGGGTCTACCGCAAACACAAAACCGGCTTGCTCTGCGGCATCAGCGACACGTTGGGTCACCACGCCTGCTTCGGTGGCAATGGTGGCAAAGGCGTGGTCCAAGCCCGGCAATTGCAGCATTTCCACCTTGCCAAGGTGTTGCAGCTTTTCGGTGTTGATGACCGCACTTTTCCAACTGAGGGGGATGGCGCCACCGGTGTAGCCGGTGCCACCGCCGCGTGGCACGATGGTCAAGCCTAAATCGATACAGGCTTTGACCAGCTTGGCCATTTCTGCTTCGGTGTCGGGCGCTAGCACCACAAACGGGTATTCCACCCGCCAATCGGTGGCGTCAGTCACGTGAGACACACGGCTCATCGCATCAAAGCGAATATTGTTGTCGAGGGTGCATTTACGCAAAGCTTTTTTGGCTTTGCCGCGCAAACGATCCATTTCATCAAAACTCTGGGCAAACGCGCTGACTGTGAGCCTTGCGGCTTCAATCAGTTGCAGCACCATGGCATCACGCTCGCGCTCGTGCATAGCATCGCGGCGCTTATCTATCTCACCTAAACGGTGTTGCAAAGCTTGCACCAGTTGTTGCCGACGCTTGGGGTTGTCCAATAAATCGTCTTGCAAATAAGGGTTGCGTTGCACCACCCAGATGTCACCCAAGACCTCAAACAACATACGCGCAGAGCGTCCAGTTTTGCGCTCTTGTCGCAAAGTTTCTAAGGTCTGCCAAGCACTGGAACCGAGCAGGCGAATGACGATCTCGCGGTCGGAAAAAGAGGTGTAGTTGTAGGGGATTTCCCTGAATCGCTGGATGTCTTGGTCAGCCTCCAGCAAAGGGGGCAAGGGCGTAGGTGCGTTCATAGGGGAGATGAATATTAACCTAGGCGGATTTCAGCGGCGCCAAGCCCTGAAAAATACCCACTGCAAAGAAGCGCATACGACCACAAGCAAGGAGTAGGTCAGCATCTTGCCGTCTTGACCGCCTAGGACCAGTCCGCCTATCAAAACAGCCATGCCCGCCAGACTGTTCAAGACAAACTGCTGCCAAGGCTTCACCAGCGAGGGTTTATGGCGCCATAAAAGGCGTGTAAGAACCGCCATCCACGCCGCCATAAAGACCGCTGGAGCTAAAAAATTGACTAAGTGCACAATAAGCGACAAGCTATCCATCCCGAAATTTTATAATCCCCACTATGTCAGTATGGGCGCTAGGACTCAATCACACCACTGCTCCGCTCGATTTGCGGGGACGGTTTGCATTTGCTATTGAGCAAATAGGGCCTGTGCTTGACGGTTTACGTCAAAGTTTTGGCTCGCAAACAGAAGCCACCATTCTCTCTACTTGCAACCGCACCGAAATTTATTGCGCCTCGCAAGAAATTGCCATGCCCCAGACCCTGCAGTGGCTGGCTGAGTCCGGTGGCGTGAGCCCCAACAGCTTGCACGACCATGTCTACACCATGGTTGACAACGAAGCAGCACGCCACGCGTTTCGCGTGGCCAGCGGTTTGGACTCTATGGTTCTGGGCGAGCCGCAAATCTTGGGTCAAATGAAAGACGCTGTGCGTGTCGCTCGCGAGGTGGGCGCCTTGGGTTCAACCTTGCACCAAATGTTTCAACGCTCTTTTGCTGTGGCCAAGCAGGTTCGAAGCTCCACCGAAATTGGAGCGCACAGCATCAGCATGTCGGCGGCCTCGGTGCGACTGGCAGCGCAATTGTTTGAAGACCTGACAAAAATCAATATATTGTTTGTGGGCGCAGGCGAAATGATCGAGTTATGCGCCACGCATTTCGCCGCGAAAAATCCGAAATCCATGATGGTTGCCAATCGCAGTCAAGAGCGTGGTGAGCGATTGGCTGTCCAACTCAAAGCTGATGTCATGCGCTTGGCCGACTTACCCGACCGCTTGCACGAATTCGACGCTGTCATCAGCTGCACCGCCAGCACCTTGCCTCTCATCGGTTTGGGTGCTGTCGAGCGTGCTCTGAAAAAACGCCGCAACCGTCCGATGCTCATGGTCGACTTGGCGGTACCACGCGACATCGAGCCGGAAGTAAAGTCCTTGCGCGATGTTTACCTGTACACAGTGGACGATTTGTCGCAAGTGGTGCAAACCGGCCAAGCCAGCCGCCAAGCCGCCGTGGCCGAAGCCGAGGTCATCATCGATGCAGGTGTGCAAAGCTTTGTCAACTGGTTGGACCAACGCAGCGATGTGCCGCTGATTCAACAGCTCAACCAGCAAGCTGAGCTTTGGCGTGCCACTGAATTGCAAAAAGCGCACAAACTCCTGGCCAAGGGCGAATCTGTCGAAGCTGTGCTGGACAGCATGTCCAAAAACCTTACCCACAAAATGCTTCACGGTGCCATGTCGGAGTTGCATTCCGATGACGCACAAGCGCGTCAACAAGCGCGTAGCGCCATCGAACACTTCTTTTTGCGCAGCTCGCGTTAGCTGCCGCCTCTCCCATGAAACCCTTTATGCGCGCTCAACTAGAGCGCTCGGTACAACGTTTGTCCGAGCTGGATTTTTTGCTGTCCCGCGAAGACATCATGCAAGACATGACGCAGTTCTTGGTCTTGTCACGCGAACACGCCGAGGTGATGGCGCTGGTCACGCCTTACCAAAAATGGCTGCAACTTGGCCAAGACTTGGTGGCGGCTCAGACCATGCTGCAAGAAGCTGACCCTGAACTGCAAGCCATGGCACAAGAAGAAATTGCCAGCGCAGAGCCTGCCATTTTGTCAATCGAATCTCAGCTGCAACGAATGTTGCTACCCAAAGACCCAGACGACGCTCGCAACGCGTTTGTGGAAATCCGGGCTGGCACTGGCGGCGATGAATCCGCTTTGTTTGCCGGCGACCTGTTGCGCATGTACACCCGTTTTTGCGCCATCCAAAGTTGGCGTGTGGAAATCATCAGCGAATCCGTCAGTGAATTGGGTGGCTATAAAGAGGTGGTGATCCGCATCGAAGGGCTTGGGGTTTACGGTGCTTTGAAGTTCGAGTCCGGTGGTCACCGTGTTCAGCGTGTGCCAGCCACCGAAACCCAAGGACGCATTCACACCAGTGCCTGCACCGTGGCGGTTTTGGCTGAACCTGACGAAGCCGAGGCGATCAAAATCAACCCCTCGGATTTGCGCATCGACACTTTCCGCGCCAGTGGTGCGGGGGGGCAGCACATCAACAAAACCGACTCAGCAGTTCGCATCACCCATTTACCCACCGGTATCGTGGCGGAGTGCCAAGATGGCCGCAGCCAACACAGCAACAAGGCGCAAGCGCTGCGGGTGCTTACTGCACGTATTCAAGAAAAAGACCGGTCTGAACGTGCCGCCAAAGACGCTGCCGAGCGCAAAAGCCTCATCGGCAGTGGCGACCGATCTGACCGCATCCGGACCTACAACTTCCCGCAAGGGCGCTTCACCGACCACCGCATCAACCTCACGCTTTACAAACTCTTGAGCATCATGGAGGGCGACTTGGGCGATGTGGTCGAAGCCTTGCAAGCCTATGAAGCTGCCGAGCAGCTGGCGACTCTTGAAGGTACAGGTTGAACATCGCCCAAGCCTTGGCCCAAGCCAAAACCTTGGGGCTGGAACATTTGGAAGTTCAAACCTTGCTGCTGCATGCCCTGGGACGCGACCTGCATGACCGCGCTTGGCTGGTGTTACATGACTTGGATGAACCCAGCTTGGACACTTTGCAGGCG
>Ga0209444_10000602_pt1 | contig 19940 bp, 15 predicted proteins | sample LauGreFaBDMM15DN_2_FD_188215 | JGI IMG/M metagenome (GOLD analysis project Ga0209444, IMG submission 188215) | Freshwater lake microbial communities from Lake Michigan, USA - Fa13.BD.MM15.DN (SPAdes) (version 2) | ecosystem: Environmental > Aquatic > Freshwater > Lake | place: Lake Michigan... | reverse complement strand
CTTTAGCATCGGCAAGAGAGTCAGCAGAGACGCTTCTGTTTAGAAGATCCTTTTGGAAATCTGGAAGTGAAACTAAATCAAGTTCTGACTTCTCTATTAGATGTGAGAAACCAAAGCCAGCAAAGCTCTCCTTGATGCCCTGGTAGATAGCAACCTTGCCATCTTCAACACCTAGGTAGTAACGGGTCTGGGTGTATGAGTAGATACCCCAGATAGAACCGACTGCAACGGTAGTCAGAATTACAAAAAACAGCAGTCCGCGGAGCTTCCAGTTCCTGACCTTGCCATCAAATTCCTTGACAGCTTGGGCAAAGGCAGGGTCATCAACAGCAATGAACTCCTCTTTATTGGCTGAGTTTCTCAAGGTATCAAACCAGGCTTTAGGGCTAAAAATCTCAAGGATGCGGCCAGCACTGTTTGGTTTGATTACTACCTCGTTGGCAGCAGAACCAAGCCAGGTAACGCCCTGCATAGGTAGTTCTTCATCCGCTTCACGAAGTTCAACCAGAATCACTGTGACGTTATCTGGAGCACCATATTCTTTAGCTTCTTCGATTAGAAGTTCAACTGCTTCTTCAAGATCAGGAACTTTCATGTTCTCTTCGATTAGCGCAGTTGGAACAAAACCACAGAGACCATCAGAGCAGAGTAAGAATCTATCTCCTGGCTTTACAGCAATCTGTTTTCTGTCGAACTGAGGTTCATCTGAAGCATCACCGAGAACACGCATCAAGACGTTTCTTCTTGGGTGATACAAAGCTTCTTCTTCAGTGATGCGACCAGAGTCAACAAGTGTCTGAACAAAAGTGTGATCTTTTGTAATTTGATCCATGATGCCATCGCGAAGTAAATAAACTCTTGAGTCACCGATGTGAACGATGTTTGCTTGACCTTCGGTAAAGAGCAAGCTATCCATTGTGGTTCCCATGCCTTGCAGATATGAAAACTCTTTAACTGTTTCAGTTAGTTTCTCATTTGCTCTCTGCATTGCTTCAAGCAATGTTCCAGTTGCAAGTTCTGCATCTTCATAAACATCATCAACTTGAGCAACTAGCTGTGTTGCTAATGCAGATGCAATGTCTCCACCAGCATGCCCACCCATACCATCAGCAACAACGAAGAGGTTGACACCGCTGTATCCGGAGTCCTGATTACTGCTTCTGATCTTTCCTCGGTCGCTCTTAGCTGCGCTAATGATTTTGAAGTTCATGACTAACCGCGCAGCTCGAATGTTGTTTTACCAATACGAATCTGCATCTCCGCTTTGATAGCAACCGGTGCACCAATTCTTGAGCCATCAACATAAGTTCCATTAGTCGAATTGAGATCCTGCAGTTGCCAACCCTCATCAACTTTTTGAATACGAGCATGTTGAGAAGAAACATAGTCGTCATCTAAAACAAAATCACTGTTAGGTGCTCTACCAATTCTGATTTCACGACGATCAAGAACTAACTCAGTTCCAAGTAGTGGTCCAGCAATAACAACCAATCTGGTTGGCAAACTGTTCATCGCTGAAACAACAGTTGCTGACTCAGGCGCAGAAGAGAAATCAACAACACTTGTTAGCCCTGTTGTTGGGGCAGAGAGAGTAGTTGGAGTGTTTTTCTCAACTACCTGAGAGAAAACACGAGTGCTAAAAAGATCAGCTCTGATGATTGAGATGATGCTCAAAATAAATAGCCAGAGCACAAGTAAGAAACCTGCCCTAACAATGAACAGTGCTAGTTCACTCATGCGTTGATCTCATTCTTAGCAATGACTCTAAATACAAATACTGTTCGCCCAGCTTCAATGCTGCTATCTGCTGGAAGAGTTTGAGACTTGACTAACCTGCCAGCAAGTTTGGTTCCGTTTGTTGAACCTAGATCTTCAAGAGTTGCACTAGAACCATCCCAGTTGATGGCAAAGTGCACTCTGGAAAGACCTGAGTCATTGACTTGGATATCAGCTGAAGCATCTCTACCGATAGTGCTTCTTGGCTTAGCCAAGAGATAGCGCTTGCCGCCAAAATCCAAAGCAGGAGACCAGGTAACCTCTGATACCTGAGCCGCAACGCTTGAAGCAGTTACCTGAAGTTGTCCTAGAGCGAGGGTTGAAAGGGCTTCAACCTCAATAACCAGCTCACCGCTGAACTGGTAGCGCTGTTTCTTAGCGTGAACTAGTAGCTGCTTTTTCACGTCGGCTACCAGGTCCTGGCCCAGAGGGCGAAGCCTTGCGTAGTCAGCTGGAGAGAGCTTTACGGTGTATGAATTGGGGGCAAGGATGCGCTCGCGGTCAACAACAGCGGCTCCAGCGTCCATCTTGGCTTTGATAGCTGAGCTGATCTCAATCGGCTGGATTTGTGATTTGAAGGCTTTGGAGAAGGCTCCATTAACGAACCGCTCTAGACGGCGTTCAAAGTTCTCAATCAGACCCAAAACTTAACCTCACTCGCTCTAAAACAAGTTTAAGGTCAATAACCTAAAGTCTGATAGAAACCTGCCAATTAGGTTAAGCGAACCTGATTTCGACCATTTGCGACTAAAGAACTCCCTAATCTGAATATGTCAGCACCAAACGAAAAGGAATTCGCAATGAACCTAAAAAACAAAGTTGCACTTATTGCTACCTCAGTACTAACTGTTGGAACTCTAGTTATTGCAGCTCCTGCACTAGCTCATAAGCCAGGTCCGAAGCCAACTGCTAAGAGCACCACTAAGGTCGTCGTTAGCCCAACAGGTATCCCGACTCCAACTGTTTCTCCTACTGTTCTGCCGACACCTCCAGTATTCAAGGATGGCGATGGCCACAAGGGTAAAGGTCACAAGGGTGACAAAGACAAGCACCTAGACAAGCCAAAGGGTGCTCCAATTACTCAGACTGTAACTGTTGATGTTCCTGCAACTGGTTCTTACCAGCTTCTTGTAACCGAAGTTAAGCCTGCTGATGCACCTGCAGCTCCAGCTAGAAAGCCTGCGCGTCCAGATCACAGTTTCACAGTTCCTGTTACCGGTACTGGTTCACAGACAATCACTTTGAACCTTCCACACCCAGGTGACTACAAAGTTTCACTGGTCAGTGTTGTTTCCACACAAATCATCACTGTAGCTCCAACCAAGTAAGTAATTTTTCCTCTCGGTTAGTTAGAACTAAACCCCAGACCTAAAAGGCTCTGGGGTTTAGTTTTTATGCTACTTCGTGTTTGCGTTTACCACGGGTGTGAGTTGGACTGCAGCCTAGATTCTCAGGCTTATCAGCGCAGTCATTACAGAGAAGAATCAGATCTCGACATCCAAGAGATGTGCAGTTGCGGAAGTGGGAAGTTGGTGCAGCACACTTTTCACATTCACCAATGGTCTTTGCTTCTTCAGTGAAGTTGATGTTCAGCCTGTCATCAAAGACGTAAAGAGAGCCTTCCCAAAGAGAACTATCCCCTTGTGATTCGCCGTAGCGAACAATGCCACCATCAATTTGGTAAACCTCTTTGAATCCGTTCTCAATCATGATTGCGCTCAGGATTTCGCAACGAATACCACCGGTGCAGTATGTGACTACTGGACGATCTTTAATATCGTCATACTTACCGCTTTTAATTTCAGCAACAAAGTCGTGGGTGGTCTGGACATCAGGAACGATAGCGTTCTTGAACTTACCGATCTTGGCTTCAAAAGCATTTCTACCGTCGAAGAAAACAACTTCGTCTCCGCGTTCAGCCACCAGCTGGTCAACAGCCTTTGGCTTCAGGTGCTTGCCACCGTTAACAATTCCTCGTTCAGTGACCTCGATCGCGTCAGGTGCATTGAAGGCAACCAGTTCATTACGGACACGGACCTTTAGCTTCGGGAAGTCATTACCGGTTCCCATAGACCACTTGAAATCGATCTTTCTAAAGCCGGTGTATTGCTTTGTGGTCTTCACATACTTCTTGAGGGCAGACATGTCGCCACCTAGGGTGCCGTTGATGCCGTGCTTAGAGATGAGGATGCGTCCCTTGAGACCTAGGCTCTCGCATAGGTTCTGCTGCCACAGCTTTACTGCCTCAGGGTCACTGATAGGCGTAAAGCCGTAGTAAAGGATGATTTTTTGTAGTTCCACTCTTGTAATTGTAAAGATAAATAGATGTCCCTAACAGCCCTAGGATTAACCTCATGACTAATACTCAAGGAATCAATAAATCAGGTTTTGACCACTCAGTTCGCCCTCAGGACGATCTTTTCAAGCACGCCAACGGTGATTGGCTAAAGAACGAAGAAATCCCTGCAGACCAAGCAGTGCACGGGTCTTTCGACAAGCTACGTGATGACTCCGAGGCTGCCGTTAAGGCAATCCTCGAGGAGGCAGTTGCTAACCCAAAGCCTGGTGTCAGCCAGCAGATCGGTGACATGTATGGCTCATTCCTCGATGAAGCACGTGTCAACGAGCTAGGTGCAGCACCTATCGCTGTTGATCTAGATCGCATCAGCAAAGCAAGCTTTGGTGACCTTGCTCACCTAATGGGTGAACTAGAGCGTGGCGGCATCCCAGGTCTATTTGGCTTCTATGTAAACAATGACCCAGGTAACCCAGAGAGATATCTTGTAAACATGTTCCAGGGTGGACTAGGTCTACCTGATGAGTCTTACTACCACGATGAGAAGTATGCGGCGTTCCGCGATGCATACACTCCTTATGTTGCAAAGATGCTTCAGCATGCAGGTTGGTCAGCAGAACAAGCTGACAAAGATGCAGCTGCAATCATGAACTTTGAAACTAAGTTGTCAAAGTTGCACTGGAGCGTTGTTGAAACCCGCGATGCAGAGAAGACATACAACCTGAAGACATTCGAGCACCTAAAGCAAATGAGCCCAACATTCGATTGGGATGCATATCTTTTGGGCAATGGCTTTGACGCCAAGATTCTTTTTGAATCAGTTGTGATGATGCCTTCATTCTTCGAAGGACTGCACGCCGTATTTAACGAAGAGAACCTAGCTGAAGTTAAGTTGTGGTTGCAGTGGCAGGTTATTAACAACTCTGCTCCATACCTAAGCGATGACTTTGTAAACACCAGATTTGATTTCTACGGCAAGACTCTTACCGGTCAGCCAGAGATGCGTGCACGCTGGAAGCGAGGAGTGCAGCTTGTTGAGGGTTCCCTTGGTGAAGCTGTTGGAAAGATCTATGTTGAGAAGCACTTCCCACCAGCAGCTAAAGCTCGCATGGATGAATTGGTGAAGTGGCTTATCGAGGCATATCGCGAAAGCATCACCAACCTTGACTGGATGACGGAAGAGACCAAGAAGAAGGCTCTTACCAAGCTAGACAAGTTCAACCCAAAGATTGGTTACCCAAGCAAGTGGAAGGATTACTCAACACTTGTTATCGACAGAAACGATCTTGTTGGAAACGTTCGCAGAGCTTCTTCTTGGGCAACTGAGAAAGAAGCAGCGAAGATTGGTGCACCACTAGATCGTGACGAGTGGTTCATGACTCCACAAACAGTCAACGCTTATTACAACCCAGGCTTCAACGAGATTGTTTTCCCAGCAGCTATTCTGCAGCCACCGTTCTTCAGCCTTGACGCTGATGACGCAATTAACTTCGGTGGTATCGGTGGAGTTATTGGACACGAAATCGGTCACGGTTTCGATGACCAGGGTTCAAAGTATGACGGTGACGGAGCACTAATCTCTTGGTGGACTGAAGATGACCGTAAGGCATTCGAAGAGCGCACCAAGGCTCTTATCGAACAATACGATGCTCTATCTCCTGAAGGTCTTTCAGATGAGTTCAAGGTCAATGGTGCTCTAACCATTGGTGAGAACATCGGTGACCTAGGTGGAATCACAATTGCATACAAGGCATACCTAATGAGCCTTGGTGGCAAGGAACCTGAGGTTATCGACGGTCTAACCGGCGCTCAGAGATTCTTCCTGTCATGGGGTTTGATCTGGAGAGGTAAGTCAAGAGACGAGATCGCTATCCAGCGTCTTGCTACTGACCCACACTCACCTAGCGAATTCCGCTGCAACCAGGTAGCTAGAAACTTTGACTCTTTCTACGAGGCATTCGATGTCACTGACAAAGATGCGATGTGGCTAGAGCCTTCACAGCGTGTAGCAATCTGGTAAATCACAAACTATGAAGTTATGGCTACGCCTGATCTGGGCTCATTTGAGCTGGCGCTGGCGTAGCCGACTTCAGGTTTCTGATGTTGGAGTTAGAAATTTCGTTGTCTGGCCAACCGACATCGACATCTTCATGCACATGAACAATGGCATCTACCTAACCCTTCTCGACATCGCTCGCTTTGATCTAATGAAAAGAGCTGGAGCCTGGCAGAAACTCAAGAAGCTAAAGATTCATCCTGTTGTTGTTCAAGAAACAATTACTTTCCGCAAGTCACTAACTCCTTGGTTGAGATTTCAAGTTCAAACCAAACTGATTGGTTGGGACGAGCAGGCATTCTTTATTGGCCAGAGGTTTGTAGTTAAAGGTGAAATCTACGCTGAAGCAGTTGTGAAACTTAGATTCCTGCAATCACCTAAAGGAACACCAACACCGGATGAAGTAAATGAAAAACTAGGTGGTTGGCCAAGCGTAGTTCCAGTATTACCTAAGTGGGTAACCGAGTGGAATAAAGGTGTTGCTCTTCCTAAAGGACGAGAAGCCGCTCCATCAGACTGGGTTTAGTAAAGAACTGAAGTTAGAGGATGTTTCCTGCATGCTCCCTGAATAACGACCATTAGGTTGAACCTCTGCGATGATTACTAATGTTTACGAAACAACGCAGTTTTATGCAGAACTCCACCCCTAGTTCTGCTCTGAATCCGGAGTTAATAGGTGCAAAGGTTAGAGCGCGATCAGGTAGCCGCTAGGTCAGTTGCCCTAGTCGAGACTTGGCTCAGTGAGTCTAGGAAGGTCGGCAAGAGATCAGCAGCCGAGAAGCGTTTAGCCAAGCTCCTCAAGGATCCAAAGGGCTTGAACTGGACTCTAAGGTTCGTAGACCGGGTTATCAGGCCTAGAGACAGGAAGATTGCCGCTAAAGAGCTCAGTTTCCTAGCTAAAGACCTCCCTAAGAGCCTTAGCAAACTGGACCGTTTCACCATCAAACTCGGTGGTGCTTTCGCTAAACCCTTCTCCTTTATTGTCATTCCCATAGCCAAGACCCGACTTAGACAACTAGTTGGGCACCTAATTGCCGATGCCAGACCTAGAAAACTCAAGAGACACATCAAGAGATCCAGGTCTAAGGGCATCAGTCTCAACCTAAATCTCCTAGGAGAAGCAGTCTTAGGAGAGCGTGAAGCGAATTACAGGTTTGATGAAACCTTCAAACTCTTAAGACGCAAAGATGTCGACTACGTTTCAATCAAACTTTCAGCTGTTGCTAGCCAGATATCCATGTGGGGATTTGAGGCTTCCGTTGAACGTCTTGTTGAGAAGCTAACTCCGCTGTATTTATTTGCCGCTCAATCAGAACAAAAGAAGTTCATCAATCTAGACATGGAAGAGTATCGAGACCTAGGTCTCACCATGTTGGTATTCAAGAAGCTCTTATCTAAACCAGAATTACAAAAACTAGAAGCTGGAATTGTTCTACAGGCTTATCTACCTGATTCATATGCAGCGCTTCAAGAGCTAACTGAGTTTGCTCAACTCAGAACAGCAAACGGTGGAGCAGGCATAAAGGTAAGAATTGTTAAGGGTGCAAACCTAGCAATGGAACAGGTTGATGCTGATTGGCACGGTTGGCAACTTGCAACCTACCCAACCAAAGCTGAAACAGATGCAAACTACAAACGCCTAATCGACTACGCCTTAAATCAAGATCGAATTTCTTCCCTTCGAATCGGAGTTGCAGGCCACAACCTATTTGATTTAGCTTTCGCACATGAACTTGCAAAGCACAGAAACATAAACTCAAACATTGAATTTGAAATGCTGCAGGGAATGGCGCAACACCTTTCAACTCAAGTAAAGAAAGATGTTGGCGGTCTTCTTCTATACACACCAGTTGTTCGCCCTAGTGACTTCCAGGTTGCAGTTGCATACCTAACTAGAAGACTTGAAGAAAACGGAAGTCCAGATAATTTCATGTCTGGCGTCTTTGATATCGATAACGACAGAAATGTTTTTGACAGAGAACGATTGAGATTCGAACTATCTCTTCGTTTGATGAATGACATCGCATCAACACCAAACCGTAAACAGAACAGACTTGATGAAAAACATTCCATTCAAGAGACTTTCACAAACGCACCAGATACCGATCCATCGTTACCAAATAACAGAGTCTGGATCAGACAAGCTGTCGCTGGCGCTACGGCTCTAGTTGGAAAACTAAAGACACACGAAGCATATGTAATCGAAGAGAACATCGACACTAAAGGTGTCGACAAGTTAATCAAGGTTGCTATCAAAGCATCAACCGATTGGGCGACTGATCGTGAGCTAAGAAAACAACTACTACTCACATCAGCAACTGAACTAGCTAACCGCAGAGGTGTCCTCCTACAACTGATGATGGCAGAAGCCGGTAAGACAGTTGCAGAAGCAGATGCTGAACTCAGTGAAGCAATTGACTTTGCTAACTACTATGCACACTCAATTGCAGAGATCACTAGAACAGAAGAGCTAGATGCAGTGGTCTTTGAACCACACAGAGTGGTCGTGGTAACACCACCTTGGAACTTCCCCGTCGCCATCGCGGCAGGCGGAGTATTGGCCGCTCTCGCAGCAGGCTCCTCAGTAATCATCAAGCCTGCACCGCAGGTTGCCAACTGTGTTCTAGCCATGGTTCAAGCGCTCTGGCAAGCCGGTGTCCCTAAGGATGTGCTCCAGATTGCTTTTGTTCCAGACAATGAAGTTGGGCTCTCACTCATTGGCCATAAGGATGTTGATGCAGTCATCCTTACTGGCTCATACGAGACAGCCAAGTTGTTTAAGAGCGTAAAGCCAGATCTTCAATTAGCTGCTGAGACCAGCGGTAAGAATGCTTTGGTCATTACACCTAATGCTGATTTAGATATTGCTGCAGCTGATTTAGCAAAGAGTGCATTTGGTCACGCAGGACAGAAATGTTCAGCAGCAAGTCTTGGAATTCTCGTTGGCTCTGTATACAAGAACAAACAGTTCTTAGCTCAACTTGTTGATGCCGTTGAGTCAATGAAGGTTGGTTACGGAATACAGCCTGAGGCAAGTGTTGGTCCACTTATCGAAGAACCGAGTGAGAAATTACTCAGAGCACTAACCACTCTGGATGATGGCGAATCCTGGTTACTAGAACCTAAGCAACTTGATCAAACTGGAAGGCTTTGGCGTCCAGGCATTAAGTACGGAGTGAAGCCAGGGAGTTTCTTCCAAACAACCGAGTGCTTTGGTCCTGTTCTAGGTCTAGTAAGAGCAAAGAACCTCAAGCAGGCAATTGAATTACAGAACAGCACCGCTTATGGATTAACTGCTGGCATCCATTCACTCAATACAACTGAGATTAGTTCTTGGTGTGAATCTGTCGATGCAGGAAACCTCTACGTCAATAGAGGAATTACCGGAGCGATTGTTCAACGTCAACCATTCGGTGGTTTCAAGAGATCAAGTGTTGGCTTTGGTTTGAAAGCTGGTGGACCAAACTACATTTTGCAATTTGGAACTTTCAAAGATAACCAAATGAAATTTGCTGGTGTAAACCAATTCCAAATCTCAGGTGTGAAAAAGAACATTGCAAAGTATGTTCACTCTGTTGAACTGCTAATGGAAAGCAACAGAGATCACTTGCTTCTGGAGATGGCTGCAGCAAGTGATGAGTATTGGACTAATGAACTCTTCAAGTCACAACCAACGGCAGGCGAACTTAACTACGAAGGTAATTACCACCGCTACCTAATCAACCCTTGCACTGTTCGCGTTAGCGCAGATGCAACTAAAGCAAAACTTGCCAGAGTTGTTCAAGCACTACTTCTTGCGCATCACAGCGAGCACAGTATTTCAATTTCTCCTGATTTCTTAGAAAGAACATCACTTACCAAAGAGCAGCAAATTGTTCTCACCGGTGGGTTGAAATATGTAGTTGAAGAACACCTAATGGCAGTGCCGAGTCGGCTAATCCTGGTCGGGTCAAAAGAAGATCACGTTCTTGGGCTTGAGAGCAACCCTGATTTGTTTGTTTATGACCTTGAGCATTCAAAGTCGGCAAGAGTGCTGTCTTTGGTGTTCTATCGTGAGCAGTCCATCTCAATTACGCAACATCGTTTTGGCGCACTCCAAAGCGAACTTCAAAACATTCTCTAAGCCAGTAAGGTAAAGCCATGACAACACCAGTTACCAGAACTTATAAAGACCACCTAGGTGTCGAGATCACCTTCTACGTTTGGGCTATTGAGAACCCTAAGGCCATCGTGCAGATTGCTCACGGTCTAGGAGAGCACGCTAGAAGATATGACCACCTTGCTGGTTCCCTAAACAGAGCCGGATACACCGTCTATGCCGATGACCACAGGGGTCACGGAGTTACCGGTGTCAACCAGATTGCTAATGGTCAGACCAAGAAGATGGGAAACCTTGGAACTGGTGGCATCAAGGCAGCTTTCGAGCAGGTTCACGAGCTAACCAAGCTAATCAAGTCAGAGAACCCAGGTAAAAAGTTGGTGCTTTTTGGTCACTCTTATGGTTCATTTATCTCGCAGAAGCTCATCAACCAGTATTCAACTGAATATGACGCAGCAATTCTCTCTGGGTCATCTCTTCTAGTGCCAGGTGTTCTTGGTGCAGGAGGATTCAACAAGAAGTGGGATAAGGAACCTAACGCAACTGGTTACGAGTGGTTGAGTAGAGACAAGAAGGTTTGCGAAGCATTCGCTGCAGACCCACTAACTTTCCTTGCTGATGCAGCGAAGGTAATGGGTGTTACTAATGCAATCCAATTGTTCTTCACTCCGAACCGCAAGATAAGAAAAGACCTACCCCTACTTATCCAAGCGGGTAGCGATGACCCGATCGGTGCTGAGCGTGGAAACCAGATGCTGGCTAACACCTACCGAAACAAGTCAGGTCTAGAGAACGTCACAGCGATTATTTACCACGACGGTAGACATGAGATGTATAACGAGATCAATAAAGAAGAAGTCATTCACGACTTACTCACCTTTATTAGAGAGAACGTCGCTTAGTTCAAAGGTCTTGAAAGCAAGCTCTGTGTTTCAGGGTGACGCTTCATGTATGTAACAACATAAGGACAGACAGGCCAGACTTTACCTAGGTTGTTCTCTTCGATGTCTTTGAAAGCTTCACGCATCAAGATGGCTGCATAGTTCTTACCCTGGTGAGCAGGATCAACCTCTGTGTGAGTGAACTGCAGTTCACCATCAACAGCTACGTAGTCAGCATGGCCAATCTTCTCTTCTCCTAGAAATAACTCGTATCTAGATAATGCTGAATTGTGTAATACATACGGGTCCATACTGTTAATCTCTTTCTGTGCAGAACATTTCTAAGTATCGGGTCATCGAAGGTGACAACCTATCTGTTTTGCAGTCTATTGCCGATAACAGTATTCAGCTGATTTATGTTGATCCACCTTTTAATACCGGTCGAGTTCAGAGCCGAGGTAAGTCAACAACCACTAGAAGTGAAACTGGCAGTCGAGTGGGCTTTAAAGGTCAGCGCTACGACATCGTCAAAGAAACCATTCTCAGCTACGACGACGAGTTCGCAGATTACTGGGCATTCCTTGAGCCAAGACTAGAAGAGGCTTGGCGAATACTAAAAGAAACAGGAACGCTGTACGTTCACCTTGATTACCGAGAAGCCCACTACGCCAAAGTATTACTAGACGCACTATTCGGGAGAGAGTGCTTCATCAACGAGATCATCTGGGCTTATGACTATGGAGCTAAAGCTCAGTCAAGATGGCCAGCAAAGCATGACACCATTTTGGTTTATGTGAAAGACCCAGAGAAGTATTACTTCAACAATGAATCAGTCGATCGTGAACCATACATGGCTCCAGGCCTGGTTACTAAAGAGAAGGCAGAACGAGGGAAGCTACCAACAGATGTTTGGTGGCACACCATCGTCTCCCCAACTGGTAAAGAGAAGACTGGTTACCCAACCCAGAAGCCTCTAGGAATTCTTAGAAGAGTCATTCAAGCAAGTAGTAAAGAAGGAGACACCGTTCTCGACTTCTTTGCAGGCTCTGGAACAACAGGTGCAGCAGCAGCTGAACTAAACAGAAACTTTATTCTGGTTGATAGAAACCCTGAAGCTATAGCGGTAATGAAGGAACGTTTTGCTTCATACGACGTGGCTTTCGAAACTCACGCTTAGGTTCAGATCCAACCGCAAACACAATCACTGTTGTGATAACAATCAGGATGAAAGCAACAGCCAACGCCATTCCATAGTTATCTCCACCAGGTCTTGAGATAAGCGAGAACATCAACATCGGAATAGTTGACTGATCACCAAAGGCAAGCAAACTCGCAGCTCCAAACTCACCAAGGGAAACTAGAGCACTAAATGCAATAGCAGTTTTAAGAACTGGTCTAACTGCTGTGAGGTCTATCCTCCAGAAGATAGACCAGGCACTTGCTCCATCAGTCATTGCCTGTTCACGACTGTAGTGATCGACTGCAACTAGAGAAGGGTAGAGAACTCTAATCACCATAGGAATTGCTAACACTGATTGAGCTAGCGGAACAAGAATCCAGTTGCTTCTAAGCCAAGCCAGTTCTCCAGTGAGTGTTAGTAAATAACCGAAACCAACAACAACTGCAGAGACACCGATTGGCAATAGGAAAATGCCATCTAGTAACACTCCAGTTGAATCAGTCTTCTTGATACCTCTTAGGTGTCTTCTCGTATGTTCGGCAAGTAAGTAACTCACAAGCCCTCCCACTAGAACTGCAATAACGCTCGCAATAACTAAATTGCGAAGGCTATTCGAACCTGCATCTAAGAAGGTTATGTTTAGGAGATCTCGAGAACCCTTAGTTTGCAGAAGTGCGAAGTTAGAGAAACTAAAGTGTCCAGCACTATCAATAAAAGCTTTAGCCATCACAAGTAACAGTGGAATGATCACAAAGAAGCCCATAGATAGAACAACAAAGAAAAGCGCAGGTCTATCCCGACCATCAATGTGACGAACCTTGTGACTTTGAGAAGGTTCGAAGCTAAGCGGATTACTTCCACCCCAACGGCTAGCTGTGAAAGCCAACAGTGAGAAAACTATTTGTAATAGGGCTAGCAGTGTTCCTTGCCGGAGATCAAGTCGCTGCAAGACAGCAGTGGAGATAGCAGTCTCTAAGGTATTGACCTGACCACCACCGAGGCTAAGAACTATTCCGTAGGAGGAAGCGCAATACAAAACAATCAAAGCGCTTGAGGCTCTAATTGAAACCAGTAGTTGGGGGAGAGCTATCTTGAAGAAGATTCGAAGTCTTCCCGCTCCAGCAACCTCAGCTGCTTCTTCAGATAACACATCTAGCAATTGCCACTGAGAGCCAACAGTTCTAACTACAACCGCATAGTTGGAGAAGATGTTAGCCAGGATGATTGCAACTATCGGGTTCAGTCCTCCAAAGAGTGTCCCGAACTGAGTAATAGCAATAGCAACTACCAGTGAAGGGAGCATGAAAGGAACAGAAATCAGAGCTCTAATGGTTGAAGCAAACCTAAAGCTCTTACGGTAAAGAAGATATGCACCTGGAATACCTAGAACAACACAGAACAAAGTTGAGAGCACAGCTTGCCAAACAGTGAACCAGAGCACTGGCCAAACCGCTTGAACGTTAGAGCCAAACCCTGAGGCTAAACCTTCGGTGAATACCCTAACCACTGGCCAATAGAACAGTATTGCCATGAAAGATATGGGTATTGCCCATAACGCAACTCTTCTAAGGGGCAACGTCAAACACCCAGTTGAAATCTGCTAACCACTTCTCACGATTAGCATCAACATCTAGATCTCCACCAATGGTGCTTATTGCAGCAGGTGCTCTCTTACTCCAAGACTCAGGTAACTTGATACCTTCAACTACCGGATACACATACATCGCACCAGGCAAAGACTCTTGGAAATACATTCCACGCATGAACTCAATTAGATCTCTGGCTGCTTGAGGGTTTGCTGCATTCTTTAGAACACCTGCATACTCGGTTTGGCGGTAGCAATCAGTTAGCAGTGCTTGAGTCTTAGCATTACCTTGTTCATCAACTTCATCTGCTGGTGAAGAAGAGTATGAAAGAACAATTGGGTATTTACCTTTACCTGAAGAACCACTGAAGTCTGTGTAGTAAGCATCTTCCCAACTTGCAGCGACCTTCACATCGTTATCACGAAGTTCTAACCACCAGTTAACTGTTGGTGGAATAACACCAGCGGTCATCGGAGGAAACCCAGCGTAAGTTGAAACTAGAAAAGCTAAACCAGTTGAAGAAGTGTTTGGGTTTTCAATCACAGTCAAACCCTTGTATTCCTTCTTAGTTAGATCTCTCCAGCTAGCAGGAATAGCGAGGTTATTTGTTTTGAAATATTCAAGATCAATGTTGAAACAAACATCAGCAAAGTCAATTGGAGTAAGTTCTCCGTCAATGATGTTGTTCTTGGTAGCAACAGGAGCAAATGTGTTGTCGATACCAAAAACAACATCTGCCAATGGCTCATCTTTGGTGAGAACAAGTTTGTTTGTCATAGCGCCGGCATCACCTGCTCGAACAATCTTCAGTTGATACTTAAACGTTTCTTCAAAAGAAGCCACTAGATCATCACTCATCACGAAAGAATCGTGTGCAATGAGCGTTACAGACTTAGGTGTTGTCTCTGACGAACAACTGCTAACAGTGACAACAGTTAGCAGGGCTATTAGGGATGCAAAAATGCGTTTCATGGTTTCCTTCCTACGCTGGCATTACCCAGTTCAGGTTTGACGGTTTAGAGCTTTAGCTCCCTCTCAGTCCGGTTCACCGAACTCCCGTGTAGTTAAAGATTACTCCCTCAACAAGTCAAATAACTCGTTGAGGGCGTAAGTAGATTTGGTTAGTGACCAGCCGCTGCAGCTTCAGCCTTCTCCTGAACACCAGACTTAGTTCTAAGTGCTAGTTCCCTGATAAACAGAGAGATTACGAACCCAAGAACGATTACGAGAGTTGCTGAAACGAATACGTTGCCAGCTGACTCAGCGAAGCCTTGCTTGACTGGATCGCCAAGCTCTGGGCTTGCAGTAGTTAGGAATGAGGAGTCAGTTAGCAATCTGCCGCCTAGTTCCTGAGGAGACTGCGGGAACCCTTGGTTACCAGGTAGTGAAGACAGACCTGGGTTTGCAGCTTTTGCTTGGGCAATCTTTTCCCAGATTGCAGGAACTCGATCTGTCATGTTGTTGAACAAGATAGAAAGGAACACGGCAACACCTAGGGTTCCACCCATCTGTCTGAAGAAGGTTGCGGATGAGGTTGCAACACCGATGTCCTTAGCTTCAACAGCGTTTTGTGAAGCAATAGTTAGTGTCTGCATCATCTGTCCTAGACCAAGACCCATCACAACCATTCCGATGGTCACCTGCCAAACAGCCCAGTCTGCACTGAGGTTAGCTAGGTAGACATAAGAGATTGCCATGAGCGCTGTTCCAAGAACCATGAAGATCTTGTATTTACCGGTTGCAGAAGTGATACGTCCGCTGACGATCGAAGAAGTCATTAGACCCATAACCATAGGAATCATTAGGTAACCAGATTCGGTAGGTGTCGCACCATAAACAATCTGTAGTACTAGTGGAAGTGAAATCATTCCACCGAACATTCCAATACCGACAACAACTCCTAGAAGAGTTGTTAGTGAGAAAGTTCTTGATTTGAAAAGTGAAAGTGGAAGTAGTGCATCATCTCCCATTCTTCTTTCAATCAAGATGAAGGAGATGATTCCAACTACACCAGTTGCATATGAAGCTACAGAGTTGAATGAAGTCCAACCCCACTCTCTACCCTGTTCAGCAACAATCAGAATTGGAACGACACCGATGATGATTGTGACCACACCCCACCAGTCAATAACTTTTGACTTAGCTTCGTGATGTGGGATGTGCAGGAATGAAAGAACTAGGAACAGAGCAATCAAACCGATAGGTAGGTTCATCAGGAAGATCCAACGCCAACCAGTTACTCCAAAGATGTTATCGACACCTGCAAAGAGCCCTCCAATAAGTGGACCAAGAACAGAAGAGGTTCCAAAGACCGCAAGGAACATACCTTGATACTTTGCTCGCTCTCTTGGTGGAACAATGTCAGCAAGAATCGTTAGAGCAAGTGCAAACAAACCACCAGCACCGATACCCTGAATAGCTCTAAATGCAGCCAACTCATACATTGAATTAGCAAAACCAGAAATAACAGAACCAACAATGAAGATTGAGATTGCTGTGATGAACAAATATCTTCTACCGAAGATATCTCCCAGCTTTCCGTAAATAGGCGTCGCAATAGTTGAAGTGATTAGGTAAGCAGTTGTTACCCAAGCTTGAGCTGATAGACCATTCAGGTCATCAGCAATAGTTCTCATTGCAGTTCCAACTACGCTCTGATCCAAAGCAGACAGGAACATACCTGCCATTAGACCAAACAGAACAAACATGATTTGTCTGTGTGTCATTACTCCGGTTTTAGCTGATTCAGCTGCTGCCGCTTTACGGTCTGCACGCGCCAATGCGTTCTCTTTTCTAGTAGTGAAAGTTAGACTTTAGAAATGTCTAGTGGAACTAAGAAACGGTTGATATCGACAATTCTTCTGTTGTCTGTTTTGTTTCCCTCGGTAACTAATTTTACACCTGCTCAAGCCACAAGACTGATGGAGCAGTCAACAACTGATCCTGAGTCAACCTGGATCGTAGTGAACAAGCAAAACCCACTAAATCCCATCGATTACGTGCCAAAAGACCTTGTTGCACCCCAATTCCCAGTACTAAATGCCAACCCCTACGGTAGAAAACTGAGAAAAGAAGCCTCTAAAGCCGCATACAAACTAGCCATGGCTATGAAGGCAGCTGGTAAAGGGAGCCTAGTTATCCAGAGCGCATACCGTTCTTATGCCGAACAGAAAACCATTCATGCCCGTCAGGTAGAGAAATATGGCCTAGCAACTGGTGAAGCACTAGCTGCTAGACCTGGATACTCAGAACACCAGACCGGCTGGGCTATGGATGTTTCAGCTAGGGGACAGGGCTGCCAGATCAGGGTCTGTTTTGGTCAAACCAAAGCTGGTCGCTGGTTAGCCGAGAATGCATGGAGATTTGGCTTCATAACCAGGTATCCAAGTGAGGCAACTAAGGTCACGGGCTATCAGTATGAGCCTTGGCACTTGAGATTTGTAGGTCTTGGTCTTGCCATGGTCATGCATGATGACAAGGTCAGGGTACTTGAGAAGTTCTTCGGGTACCCATCAGCGCCTAACTACTGATAACTCAACTAACCTTTAACCATGCCTAACTCAGTGAACAGAAAACCTACCTACGCCTTCTTAGGTCCAGTGGGGACCTTTACTGAGCTTGCCCTTGCCCAGGTCAAAGAAGCTAAGAATGCCAAGAGCATCCCTGTTTCAACTGTTACCGAAGCCATTGAGGCTGTTCTAAGCGGTAAAGCTACTCGAGCAATTGTTCCAGTTGAGAACTCAATCGAAGGTGGAGTTTCAGCAACCCTAGATGCTCTGGCAAATACGACCAACATCAGAATCTTCGGTGAGTATTTAGTTCCAGTAACTTTCAACCTCGTGGCAAAGCCAGGCAGAAAGCTAGCTGATGTAAAGGTCATCTCCACTCACCCAACTGCGTATGCACAGTGCAGAGGATATCTAGCTGAGCACCTACCTAAGCACACTCACATTCCATCAACCTCAACTGCTGCAGCTGCAGTTGGTTTGCTAGAAACATCATCTGTTGCTGATGCTGCGATTGCAGCTAAGAGCATCACTGATCACTACAAGCTCACTGTGCTTGCTAAGAACATCGGTGATAACAAGAATGCACAAACTAGGTTCATTGAAATCGGACTACCTGCTAAACCAACAACAAGAACCGGTAAAGATAAAACCTCAGTCATTGTTGAACTTCCAACTGATCGTCCAGGTGCGCTTCTAGAAATGTTGGAACAGTTCGCAGCTCGCGGAGTAAACCTTTCTCGAATTGAATCGAGACCAGTTGGCGATCAGCTAGGTAGATATAGATTCAACATCGATGCACAAGGACATATTGACGACGAAGCTGTTGCAGAAGCACTTAAGGGTTTGCACCGTTTCAGCCCTAACGTAATCTTCTTAGGTTCATATCCTCGAGCTGATAAGCAGAAGAGTGAGCACCTAGGTAATAACTCAAACAAAGAATTCGCAACAGCCGACACATGGCTAAACAAGTTGCGCTCTGGACGCTAAAGGAAATTAGAACAAGATGATTGACGCCAACCTGCTCAGAGATAACCCTGACGCCATCAAAGCATCTCAGCGTGCTCGTGGTGGAAGTGAAGCTCTAGTCGATGCTGCTGTTGCCGCAGACATCTCTTGGCGTAAAGCACTCTCTGATTTTGAAAACCTAAGAGCAGAACAAAACGCTAAAGCGAAACTTGTTGCAGGTGCTGATAAAGATTCAAGAGCAGCACTAATCGAAGAAGGTAAAGCTCTAGCTGTTCAGGTTAAAGCTGCTGAGCAAAGCGCAGCCGATGCTCAAGCAAAACTAGATGAGATTATTTGGCAGATTGAGAACGTAGTTATCGATGGCGTGCCTTCAGGTGGCGAAGATGACTACGTAGTTATTCGTGAAGAAGGAACCAAACCTAGTTTCAACTTTGAACTAAGAGATCACGTTGCTCTCGGTGAACACCTAGACATCATTGACATTGAAAGAGGAGCAAAGATCTCAGGATCTAGGTTCTATTTCCTAAAGGGTTGGGGAGCAAGGCTAGAGCTAGCTCTGATGAATATGGCTCTAGATCAAGCCGCTCAGGCTGGTTTCACTGCTCTTATTACTCCTACCCTGGTTCGTCCATCGGTAATGGCCGGTACTGGTTTCCTAGGTTCGCACGCTGATGAGATCTACTACCTACCTGCAGATGACCTCTACCTAACTGGAACAAGTGAAGTGGCTCTTGCTGGATATCACAGCGATGAAATCATTGACCTAAGTGAAGGACCACTGCGTTATGCAGGCTGGTCAACTTGTTACAGACGTGAAGCAGGTAGTGGTGGAAAAGATGCTCGAGGAATTCTTCGAGTGCACCAGTTCAACAAACTTGAGATGTTCTCATACATCAAACCTGAAGACTCAGAAGCAGAGCACGAAAAGCTTCTGGCTTGGCAAGAAGAGATGTTGAAGAAGTGTGAACTTCCTTACCGTGTTATTGACACAGCCGCAGGCGATCTCGGTTCATCAGCAGCGAGAAAGTTTGATGCTGAAGCTTGGGTTCCTTCACAAGAAACGTATCGTGAACTAACTTCAACTTCTAACTGCACAACATATCAAGCTAGAAGACTAAACGTTCGATACAGAAAAGAAGGCGGTAAGACTGCAACAGCTGCAACTCTTAACGGAACTCTTGCAACTACCCGTTGGTTAGTTGCGATTCTAGAAAACCACCAGCAAGAAGATGGTTCAGTGCGTATTCCTGTTGCTCTTCGTCCATACCTCGGTGGAGCTGAATTCATCACTGCTAAGAAGAACTAACTTGAGCATCGAGAATCCCTGGCTGATTGCCATCGACATCGATGGCACACTTGTGCACGACGATGGTTTCCTATCTCCTGTTGTAATTAGAGAAGTTCAAAGAGTTAGAGAACTTGGCCACCACGTTATTGTTGCAACCGGTCGTGCAGCAGCTAACGCAATTCCAGTTGTTAAAGATGTTGGTATTGAATACGGTCACGTAGTTTGCTCCAACGGTGCGGTAACCGTTGAAGTTGATTCATCAGCTCGTGAAGGATATGTTGTTCGCGAAGTAATTGGTTTTGA
>Ga0209444_10000598_pt1 | contig 19971 bp, 17 predicted proteins | sample LauGreFaBDMM15DN_2_FD_188215 | JGI IMG/M metagenome (GOLD analysis project Ga0209444, IMG submission 188215) | Freshwater lake microbial communities from Lake Michigan, USA - Fa13.BD.MM15.DN (SPAdes) (version 2) | ecosystem: Environmental > Aquatic > Freshwater > Lake | place: Lake Michigan... | reverse complement strand
TAAAATTACCATTGTGGTTCCTTGTAAGAACGAGGAAAACTATATCCATCATTTGTTAGATTCACTACGTGGACAAAACATTGGTAATACTAGAGTTATTATTGCTGACTGTTCTACTGATGCAACTAGACAAGTGATAAGAGACAATAGTTTTGGGTTAAATGTAGAAATCATTGAAGGTGGCCCTGTCAGTATTGCCAAGAACAATGGCGCTAAACTAGTCACTACTCCTTACATATTGTTCATTGATGCCGATGTTCGCTTCTTTAAGAACACTGTGATTCATGATGCTGTCAACACAATGGAATCAAAGAACTTGGATCTTATTGGATTGAAAATTAAGTGTTACGATCAAGACCCAAGAGCCAAGATTGGTTTTGTTATTTTTAATACCATAAATCACGCATTGAAATACTTTAGTCCTTTTGCCGTGGGAGCTTTCATGCTCACCCGTAGGGACCGTTTTGAAGAGTTTGGCGGCTTTCCTGAAAACTTTTCAACATCAGAAGACTTCTTCTTATCTCGCAAATACAGTCCTAAAAAGTTTAGAATCATTCGCCATCATTTTGGACAAGACAGCCGTAGATTTAAAAAGATGGGCTATATGGGTATGGCCAAATACCTAGTCAAGAACTTTGTTAATCGCAATAATAAAGCCTATTGGGACAAGTTAGATTCGTCTAAGTATTGGGGTTAAAAACGGGCTTTTTATAACTCAATGTAATCTCGATGTAATAATCTAGTAGTTTAATTTTTTTGTATAGTATAAATAATGTTATGAAAAAACTACTATTAACCATTTTGGTCCTGTTCTCGTCAGTTGTTTACGCACAGCTACCCACTTCAACAATACCACTTCCCCCAGACATTGCCGCAATCAAGAAGAAAAACGTCTTGATCATTGCTATGACTAAGAAAGACGTTCCTCCATTCTTCAGTGGCGAAGGTGCCGACATTCGAGGTCTTGACGTTGAAATTGGCCGACGAATTGGTGTTATGATCGGAGTACCTGTTGAGTTTAGACGAGATGCAGAAAGTTTCGCTGACGTTGTGGAACAGGTTCGTGACGGTCGTGCAGATCTTGCTGTGAGCAAGCTATCAATTACTGGCCCAAGACTGCTCACAGTTCGCTTTAGTGATCCCTACATCAAACTCAAACAAGCAATGATTATTAATCGTTTATGGTTGAGTCAGAACTCACAGGGTCGCGAAGTGCATGAAGTGCTTAGAACATTTAACGGTAAAATATCATTTATCAAGAACAGCAGTTATGATACATTTGCCCGAACAAATTTCCCCAAAGCTGTGTATACTCCGGAAGAAAGCTGGGACACAATCATCAACAATGTAACCAATGGCACAATTGCAGCTGGCTATAGAGATGAGTTTGAAATTAAGAAGATTAGTTTTGAGTTTCCTAACGCTGCAATTACTACCAAAACAGTGACCATCTCAGACAGCATAGACAATATTGCTGTGGCTGCAAATGTTAACTCACCACAACTACTCAGCATAGTTAACTATATTATTAGAAATGAGTACAGCAACATTGACACCAAGAAGTTAATGGATCGATACAAGGCTGAGAAAAAACCTCCAGCACTTGTAAAGAAATAATTAGGAAACATCATGAGCTTTAATTTAAAATCATTTCTCTCTAGTCCGTGGACTATTTTAGGGTCAATCATAATCGGAGTGTTGGCAGGAGTATATGCACCTGCGGCAAGTATGAACTTTGAAAGTGTCGGCGGCATCTATATCAGCTTGCTTAAAGTTGTGGTGATACCTTTCTTGTTAGCTACAATTTTGGTTGGTGTTATTAGTCTACTGCAAAAAGAAGGCAGTGCTTCAATGATACGTAAAATCATTATTGGCTTTGTTGGTAGTATGTTCCTTGCGGCGGTAATCGGTGTTGGTACAGTTGCGTTGACTGGCAGCGAAATGACTCCTGCAAAACAAGCACAACTTGGTGCAATTGTCAACGACAAAGAATCTGGCAGTGATCTTAACATTACGTTAAAAGAACCAATGCCTGTTGTACCGCACGTTGATCCAATGCAGATGGCACAAAAGTTTATTCCAGAAAATATCTTTAACACACTGGCTGCTGGCGAAAGTTTAAAGATTGTTATCTTCTGTTTGATATTTGGTGTCGCCTTGGGCAACATCAAAAGTACAGGGCAGGAAATGCTGGTTGATGTATTGAAAAGTGTTCAACAGGCCAGTATCAGTATTTTCAAATTCTTAAACTATTTCCTACCGTTTGCATTATTAGCAATGATCAGTAGTCAGGTTGGTAAGGTTGGTGTAGGCATTTTCTTGACCATGGTTGAGTTCATCATGCAACAGGCCGTTGGTGGATTACTAGTTATCATCGCTGGTACTATTGTTATTTGGCAACGTTCAGGCCTGAGCCTAATGACTGTGATCAAGGAAACAAAAGAAACGCTAATTGTTGCTGTTAGTTCACGCAGTTCATTAGCCTGTATCCCATACGCACAAGAAGCACTACACAAATTAAAATTTGATAGAACTGGTGTAGAACTAACTGTACCACTAAGTTTCACAGTAAACCGCATTGGCAGTATTGTTTATTACGCAATTGCCACAGTGTTTATTGCCAACATATACGGTGCACCTATGGGAGTAACTGGTTTGTTGGTGGTGTTGTTTGGCAGTATTTTAGCTGGTCTAGCATCAGCTGGTACAACAGGTATTCTCACAGTGGCCACAGTAGCAGTGGTTTGTGACCTGTTAAAACTTCCAAGCGAAGCAGTATTGGTACTGTTGATTGCTGTTGATCCACTAATGGATATGATTCGTACTGCAAGCCATGTACACGGGAATGTAGCAGTGACAGCATTCGTTTGTGACAAGGAAGTAGACGATGGACAAACTGAAAGAACTACTGCTTGAACTGTTAAAGTATATAGGTGAAAGTCCATTTCGCCTATTCACAGTTGTGTTCCTATGTGTGTTGGGGTTCGGAGGGTGGATAGTCTACAGTGAAAAAGATGCCTTTATGGCATCTTATCGTGCGCAACAGGCCATGCCTAAAATGAATGGCAAGTATGAAGAAGCGCATAATTTCCTATTAAAGAATACAGACGTAGAACTTGTATCTATAATGGAAGTTAATACTCTAGCAAACACAAGGAAAATTGCGTTTTTGTCCACACGCAACGGCGGAAAGATTAAAGAATTCAATGGCCTAGACGTTGGCCTGTTTAGTAAAAACTATGACAACAACAATGATGTTATCAGCCTGATGTCTGGTAAGATTCCCTGTAGTCCCTATCTCAAACCACAAAGTCTCATTGGGTTTACCTACAAAGACAACGGTGTTAACTTTATGTGCCGTATCAGTGTTCCAGCTGAGCCCGGTGTATTTATAGGACAGATAAGTGTTGGTTGGAAAGAACAACCTACTGATTTAGAATCGGCTCACACAGCACTGATCATTGCGTCGGCATTGTTGTACAAAAAATGAGACTGCCTACTGTCATAGCCGTTGGCATTTTGATAATCATCCTATTGGTTATATTATGATCAAGCGACTAGGCGTACTGGGTGGAATGGGGCCTGCTGCTTCGGCCGAGTTTATGGTACGATTGGTTGCACAAACTCCAGCGACAAAAGATCAAGACCATATTCCCACCATCCTGTGGAGCAACACTGAAGTTCCAGACCGTAGTACCAGTATGCGTAACGGTGACAACAAACCATTACCTTACCTGTTGTCGGGTATACAAGGATTGGTGTTGGCAGGGTGCAATCTAATTGTTATACCCTGCAACACTGCACATCTTTGGTTCAAAGAAATGGAAAAACAAGCATCGTGGCATGCCAACATTGTACACATTGTTGACAGTGTTGCAGATGCATTACGAGATGTAAACGTAATTGATTCTAAAATTGGAGTCATGGGCACACAGGCAACCGTTGAGTTGGGATTGTATCAGTATCGTCTAAACAAACTGGGATGGGAATGTATTGTGCCTACCAAACTAGAAATGGATACGCTGGTACAACCAGCGATTGATCTAATCAAAGCCAATCAAATTGAAGCGGCACACACAATGTTAATGACTGTTATTCACAGTCTTATCGGCAGGGGAGCAACAGCAGTGGTGCTGGGCTGTACTGAAATCCCGTTGGCTATTAGAGAATCTCAACAGGACAATATCCCACTAATAAATAGCATTGACAGTTTGGTTAAGAATGCTATCAAACAATTCAAAAGGAATTAACATGAAATTAACATCATTTATATTTGTCATCGCAGTGTTTGCAACAGCTTGTGCAGCAGTCTGGACGCCAAGTGCAGCAGAACTTGCATTAAGTGCCAAGGAAGATGCTAGAGAACTTGCGTTATTCAACCTGCTTGGGTCAAAATAAGTTGGTATAGTTCACGCCAGTTCTTAACTATGGGATAGTTGCATTCGTGATGCATATTATGTCCGTGTTCAATAAGAACGCTTTTTAATCCCAGATTGTGGCCAACATCGGCATTGGCTGGCTTGTCTTCAATCCACCACAGACCACTGTCACGGTATGGTTCCAATGCTGAATCTTTGTCAGCACCTGTATCCAAACAAATAACTGACTCAATGGCATTGCCAAATAGTTTACGTAGATTCATTTCACGTAGTCGTCCTGCGTTCTTGTCTAGGCTTAGGCTTGTGATCACCCGGAATTCGTAGCCGTGCTCTTCGTGCAGTCTTTTAACATAGTGAGCTGAATCACGCAGTGCAGGAAGGAATCCAATGGCTGCAGATTCATTAAAAGTTTTAACAACTTTCTTTGAATCCCGTTCTTCTAGCTCATTGTAGTGATCATGCAGATAATAGCTTTTCTTGTTATCTGCTGTGAGTGTGTAACCTCGTTCCTGCATCCAAACTGAGAATGCCCATTCCCAATCTAAAATCACGCCATCTGCGTCTGTAAGTATAAGTTTGTTTTTCATACTGCATTATAGCACCAGTTTAGCAGAGTGTCAACAGGCTAAGTAAAAGATGATAACAATAATCGCAACTTTAATATTAACACACATCACAATAGTATGTGTTACTCTGTTTTTACACCGTAGTCAGGCACACAAGGGAATTGAATTCCACCCAATCTTAGGCCATTTTATGCGCTTCTGGTTGTGGCTTACCACTGGTATGATTACACGGCAATGGGTAGCCATACATCGCAAGCATCATAGATTCAGTGATGTGGAAGGCGATCCGCACTCACCGCACGTACATGGCTTTTGGAACATATTGAGTCGCGGTGTAATGTACTATGTTCGAGAAGGCAAGAATACTCAAACCATGATCAGCTATGGTAAAGGCACCCCCAACGACTGGATTGAACGTAATTTGTATACCCCATATAACTTCTACGGCATTCTTTTAATGCTGATCATAGATCTATTGTTCTTTGGGCCGTGGGGGTTATTAGTATGGGGTATACAACTTGCATGGATACCTTTCTGGGCAGCTGGAGTAATCAACGGTGTTGGTCACTGGTTTGGCTACAAGAATGGTGACACTAGAGATCAGAGTACAAATATTGTACCCTGGGGTATACTAATTGGCGGCGAAGAACTACATAACAATCACCATCTCGAACCTGCTAATCCCAGACTTAGCCGTCGTTGGTTTGAGTTTGACATAGGTTGGATGTGGTTTAACCTGTTTAAATTCCTAAGACTGGCCAAATTACGCACATAAGAAAAGGCACCCGAAGGTGCCTTTCTTTTACTATTTTTATTTTAATACCGCTATGCGGCCAATAGTTTATTTTTTAGCGCCAGCATTGACAAATGCGTACATCTTTTCAGCTGTTTCTAGAACTTTGTCAAGTCCCGGAAACTGTGGCATTGTGACTGTACTGATAATTTGGCCAGTCTTTTCATCTTTAGCAGCACTCATTTCCCAGCCTTGGAATTTAGCGTGGAAGTCGTCTTGCACTAGGCTTTTAGCCATACCCAAGATGTCTGTGCGGATTTCATATCCGTTCTTGTTGAACTTAACTTCTGGTAGCTTTGGTGTTTCGAATTGTGACATAATAATCTCCTGTGTGTTTAATGTCTATGTGTAAACAGCAACTGTTGCTGTCTATGTATTTATTATACAGTGATACAAACTGTTTGTAAAGCTGAATGAACTATTTCTTAAACTTGTTTACTCTTTCTTTAATAAGTTTAACAACAGCGTCACTGAGCACAACCTCATAGTGGTTGTAGTCCACTTCCACTAGTTCCATATCTTCGTGATGCCGTTGACTGGCAATGGTCACCACACCGTCATTAGGCTCGTGCATAAAAGGACTTTGACCCTTAACTGTGACAATATTAGTCCACGGATGCTGTATTTTAATACGCTTGGCCTGCTTCATAACCCACGAACTGGGCCCAATGTCACGCATGAGCCTGCTGAATGGTAAGAAGTATTGAGCATAGTCCGCTACTTCAGCACCACCATATGGCGTACTCAATGTCACAGCACCTTTAACAGCAGTGGGCATTGAGTTGGCCAAATGTAGACTGTAGATACCACCCAGACTGTGAGCAACAAACACTAGATCAGTTTGCCCGTCTAGCGTAGACTTCATATCTTTTAGATTATTTTCAAACCCATTGCGACTATCATAGTTGAGATCTAGGCCTTCACCTAGTTTACTCTTGATATAGTTGAAGCTCTCGCTGGTAGCATTGGCACCGTGAATATACACTAATTTCATGCCAATATTTAGCGGTTAGATCCAGCCGCGGAACTCAGAGTCGAGGTTGATAGGATGTACTTCCCATCCGTTCCTACTCCATTCGAGTAACATTAGTAATGTAGTGATCACTTGTATGCTGCCTTAGCGCCTTCAATGTCGCCCATACGTGCTAGGCTGGCGGCAGCACGGGCTTGTGCAAATACTTCTAAAAATGACCAGATTGCGTTAGTGATTGTTTTCATAGATTTTTTTCCTTTTGAGAATAGTTGTATTGTTGGATGTAGTTTTCCAATTGTGCGGCATCGGTAATGCCTTTGTCTGCTAGATAAGCATCTAGACTTGATTGATAGCTGGATCCTGGAAACATTTCGGTTAAACGTTCCATAACAGCTAACATTCGATCTGATAAGAATTTCATTTCGTTTTCCTGTGTGTTTATGTAGACTCAGTGTTTCTACTGAGTATTTAGTCATTGTATGCTGCAACCGCACATTTTTTAGATGAATAATAACATTTAGACAATCTTGAGTTTTGATAGAATATAATATCATCAATTTTTCTATTACATCCATATTGATAAATATGTAGGGAGCCGCAAAATGACCGCATTATCAGCACTAAACAGCATACGTATTATACCAAGAGATTCCGAATTCTTAGATAGGAAGCTGGGGTCACGAGGCGAAATTTTCTTTGATCAAGCGTCCAATACACTGAGACTATACGACGGAGTTACAACAGGTGGTATTCCTTTATTACGAGCTGATCTTTCCAATGCTGAGGTTGGAATTGGAGTAGTATTAGGGGATAATCCTCCCACAGGAACCACAGTCCAAACAGGATCTATATGGTTTAATACTTCAAACGGTAGACTCTACATCTACTATAATGACGGAAACAGCACACAATGGGTGCAACCAACTACTCCAAGTTATGGCGGCAGTGGTGGTGGCAGCGGCACAGTAAATTCCGGGCTAACAGGCAAACTTGCTTACTATCCCAGTGCTGGAACAACAGTGGATGACTTATCCAATGTTGAATGGTCTGGTAGCACACTGAGTATCACCGGTAACATTAATGTAAGTGCTCAAAAAAACTATGTGAGATTTCATTGGGACACCCTAACAGATCTCAACACCGAAGCGCCTGCAGTCACTTGGCACGGCATGGTAGCACATGTACATGCCACAGGAAGATTGTATGTGGCTCATGCTTCTAATTGGTTGCCATTAGCTCTATTGTCAGATGTTGCAGTCACTGGACTTCTGGCTGGCACCAACATAACTATATCAAACACTGATGGGGTGTATACCATAAATGCTGTGGTGGGCGGCGGCGGTGGTGGCATCACTTTAGATGAAGCTCAAGACGGTGCCGCTTCGTTGTTTTCAAACGGTACACAAACTGGTATCACTTTTGTTTACAATGATGCAAGCAACTCTCTCTCAGCTACAGTTGGTACCGTAGCTCTAGGAACAGGCACTTCAGGCAACTATGTGGCCAGTGTACAAACTGGCAGTGGTCTCACAGGCGGTGCAGCTGGCTCAGCAGGATCAGCTCTTACGCTGGCAATTGATACTTCAGTGGTCAGTACTTTGACGGGTGCCCAGACGTTAACCAACAAGACCATAAGTGGTGCATCAAACACCATATCTAATATTGGTAACAGTTCATTGACCAACAGCAGTATCACTATTAATGGTAATAGTGTCAGTCTTGGCGGCACTGTTACAATTTCTACTGCATCTACCTTAGACGGGTTAACCGATGTAACTATTGTTACACCAACTACTGGTCAGGTATTGAAATACAACGGTTCAAGTTGGATCAACGATGCCGATGCCACCGCCGGAGGTGCTGGCGCTGGCACAGTTACCACAGTAAGTGTTGCCTCTGCAAATGGTTTTGCAGGCACTGTAGCCACTGCTAGTTCAACTCCAGCAATTACAATTACAACCAGCATTAATGGCCTATTAAAAGGCAACGGCACTGCTGTATCAGCTGCTGTGGCTGGTACTGATTATCAATCAGCACAATCAGTCACTGGTATTGTAAAATCAAGTGGTACAACTCGTTCGGCAGCAGTTGCTGGGACTGATTATCAAGCACCCATTACATTAACTACTACTGGATCAAGTGGCGCAGCAACTTTTATTGCCAACACTTTAAATATACCACAATATTCAGGCGGAGGCTCTGCATCCGATAGTTTTGCCACCATAGCGGTAGCAGGTCAATCCGACATAGTGGCAGATTCTAGTACAGATACTTTGTACCTAGTAGCAGGCACTGGAATAGAATTAACCACCAACTCTGGCACAGATACAATAACAATTACCAATAGTATGTCAGCGGGTGCAACAACATTTGCTGCACTGACTGACAATGCCGGTCTCACAGCAGATAGATTTTATTTGCCTGCAATCACGCAGTTGGCAGTAACTGCCAATGGTTCTAGTGCATATAGATTTGATCAGTACAGCACCACAGATAATCCTACAATCTATGCCATCAGTGGCACAACCATTGCATTTGATCTCAGTGTAGGACTGGGCAGTCATCCATTCTTGATTAGATTTTCAGGTGCCAACTACTCAACTGGACTGGTGCATGTGACAACTGGTGGTACAGTGACTACCGGAGCCTCTGCTCAAGGAAAAACATCAGGCACACTATACTGGAAAATCCCAGCTGGTATCAGTGGAGACTACGGCTATCTATGTAGCGCACACGGCGGTATGGCGGGCATTATCACTGTCAAAGCTATCAGCGCAATATAAACTAAATATCTATTATAGGATAACATTATGGCTATAAATTTTCCAAACACTCCCGCTTTAAATGAAATATTGACTGTAGGCACTGATACCTGGATATGGAGTGGAACCACTTGGGAAGTAAGACCAGTATCATCACCTAGTTTTACAAATGTCACAGCATCAGGAACAATCACGGGTAATGTCACTGGTAATGTCACTGGCAATGTCACTGGTAATACTGTTGGAACACATACTGGCGCTGTCACTGGCAATGTCACTGGTAATACTGTTGGAACACATACTGGCAATGTCACCGGCAATGTCACTGGCAATGTTACTGGCAATGTCACTGGCAATGTCACTGGTAATGTCACTGGTAATGTCACTGGTAATTCTTCTACCGCAACAACATTACAAACAGCAAGATCAATAAATGGTGTGAGTTTTAATGGCAGCACAAATATCACCGTAACAGCAGCAGCTGGAACTTTGTCTGGCGCTGCTATAAATTCATCAGTAACGTCGTCTAATCTAACCAGTGTTGGTACACTAAACAGTTTGGCAGTAACTAATGACATCACAGCTAACGCTAACGTGGTAATCAATCAAACTCCGCAATTACCAACACATGCTACTAACAAGCGTTATACAGATTCTAGAGCGATTGCCTTTTCAGTGGCGCTGAGTTAAAACAAGGACAAGAATAAATGGCAAAGAAACAGATAAGCAATTATAAATTTTTTCCTGGAGTGGTACCTCCGGCCTACGGACAGTATCCAAATGCTGTAGCGTTGATCACTGCAAACAAAGATTTTGTAATACAAGAAGCTAATCAATATATCAAAAATCAAATAGCTGCTAACACCGGAAATAGTGGGAGCATTTGGTATGGTTATGTTTACGATGCTACAGCAGAATTAAACCAGAAAAAAAACATAGAGTACGTACTAGACGGTTACATCTATGATCTTACCTACGGCGGAAATTCTTTAACCTATGCCAATGCATCAAGATACTACATCAATGGTGTGTTGCAGGTAGTGTCGGGTGATGTTGAAGTTGATGTACAGACCACCATCAGAACACAGATCAACGATTTAATCCTGACCAATGAAATCGATTCGTCTGTTTTAAATCTTGTAGGAGAACCTCAAGTTCTTCTAGGTGCTACCGCAGAAGCAGGTGCATTTGCTGCATTCCTTACATTAGCCAACATCGTTATTGATGTAATTGATACAGGGCTTAGTACGCTGCCAGCCCCTGTGGCTCCGGATAGCCAGGGCGGTGGACTACTACCCAACGCTGTTTACTTGCTTGAAGTGAACAAACGATTTGTACAAGAAGAAACTATTGCGTACATCCAATACAACGTTGATAATAATATTTCACCTTATGTGAACTATACCTATAATGCAGAAAAGTGCAGACGAGATGTCAGTTACATTCTAGAAGGCTACCTCAGCGACTTGAAGAAAGGTGGTAACCGACAGACCTACTTCAACGCAGAAAAATATTGGGAAAACGGTGTTGCACAGGTTGATGGAGATCGCCAACCTGAAATATATGCACACACCTTTATTAGGGATCTCATAGACAACTTTATTTGGGCAAATGTAGCATTTACAGCTAGACAGATACTGGTCAGCCAAGTTATTGACCTGTCCTACACAGCAGAGGAACCAGCACAGACTAGGTTAAAAGAACTCAGTAACATTGTGCTGGATGTGATCGAATTTGGCGTATCAAGATTGCCAACCAAGATCAGCAATCGTGGCTACGTTAAAGTACCCGGCTTTTACAAACTCAAAGATCTACTGTTAATTACCAACAGTTCACGTAACACCATCATGTATAATTTTGCTGATGATAGTTTGGCTGCGGAAATTACCTATTCAGAAGATTATGATTCCAGTTTTGCCGGTGCATTGTACGGTGTAGATAAAATCACTACCATAACATTTGACATAGACACCAGTGCCATGATGATCACTGACAACATACAGATTTTTGTTGAAGCCAAGGAACAGGCTGTGCGTTTGAACTCCATAGCCACTGATGCCATGGAAAGACAAAAAGTAGGTATTCCACAGAGCATGCTAGATGCTGACTTTGAGTATGGACTTCAACCTACCAAGTGGCAGGCCATTGGATTAATGCGTAATTATCCTAGCATCTATGAAATACCAGGCAGTGACATTCCTGTGGCTACTGTTACCACAGATGCCAGCTCAGGCACCAGCGGCGTAGGTGCTAGTCTTATCACAGTGACTACCACATCCACCCACGGATTGGCTGTTAATGATCCGATAACCATCAAGGCTCTAAGTACCAGTGTGCAGGGATTTAGTCGATCTGAAGGAAGTTTTTTAGTTGCTGTAGTGGGATCAACAACGCAGATATCTTACTATGCCAAAGCCAAAGTAGGAACCACCAACGGTGAAGTATTGGCCAGCACATACACACAGCTGAGAAAAGGTGGATTTTACACTGGAGCTGCTGTGGGATCACCTAGTTTTACTGTGGTGTCAGGCGGCAGTTCGGGTACTATAACAACCAGTTTAATCACCCCAAGTGGTAGCACTAGGATAGGATTTGCCTCGGGCGGCCCACAGATAGGAGCACCCGTTAGCGGCACTGGGGTGACCACTGGCACACAGATCACGGCAGTTACTGGATCTGGCGGTGCAGCAGCCTCAACCACTCTCAGCGCCGATGCTGCTATTGGTGCTACTACCATAGATGTTACCAGTACCACAGGCATTGGTCCTGGACTGGTGTTTAATCGTGGTGACGGTCAGGCAGTGACCGTAACAGATGTCACAGGATCTACTGTGACTCTCAGCGGAGCATTAACTTCAGCAATTGTAGGTACTACTGAAACTTATACAGCACTAACACAAAGCGCCACTTCTGGATCAGGTTCTGGAGCACAGTTCAGCATATCAAGAAGTCCTTCATACGGTGTCACAGTAACTACTCCAGGCTCTGGGTATGTAGCCTCTGATACAGTGACTATTCTAGGAACCAGTCTAGATGGCGCTGCTCCTGCTAATGATGCCACGGTTCTTATAGTTTCAGCTTCACCATTAAATGTAGCCGCAACCCTTGGTGCAGTTACCTTAGGAGGCACAGGCTATACAAATGCAGTTGGAGCCGTGACAACCAGCGGCGGCTCGGGCACTGGACTAACAATAAACACTACCACTTCGGCAGGAATTGTCACAGCGGTTGCAATCAACGCTGGCGGCAGCGGCTACGCAGCCAGCGAAGTAATTACCATAGGGCCAACTGGTCGTGTTTCTACTACTAACACTCTAGTAGCAGGCACAGGATATACCACAGCCAATGCACTTGTTACTACCGGCGGTTCAGGTACAGGTCTTACAGTGGATATTATAGCTGATGGCAATGACGGTAGTGTGAACACTTTAACTCTCACTACCCAAGGTACAGGATATACCACAGGCAATGGAGTGGCAACCACAGGTGGTTCAGGCACAGGTCTTACAGTGGATATTATAAACGATGGCAATGACGGTGGTGTGGACACTTTAACTCTCACTACCGCAGGTACAGGATATACCACAGGCAATGGAGTGGCAACCACAGGTGGCTCGGGCACGGGTCTTACCGTGAACATTGTTGCCAGTGCTGGTATAATTTCTTCTGTTGTTCCGAATGACGGAGGCACAGGATACACAATCGGTAATGTTGTAACAGTTTCCACAGGAGGTGCCAATGCCACACTAACAATCACTGACACGTCTAATGGAAAAATTAATACTGTTGCAATTGCCAGTCCGGGAACTGGATACGCAATTAATAATGTTGTAACAGTTTCCACAGGAGGTGCCAATTCCACACTAACAATCACTGACACGGATAATGGAAAAATTACTGGTGTTACAGTTAATGCCCCAGGATCAGGATATTCTAGCGCACAGACAATCACTGTAGTGCAAAGCGGCGGAGCCGGAGGTACGTTTGCTGTAAATGCTTTACACACTCAGGCACAATGCACAGTGGCCACAGTGACTCCCGGCGGTGTGATTCAATCTGCCACAGTCTCAGGTACAGCAGTTACAGCTCCTACGAAAGATTTCATCAGTGCTTTTACCATCACTGAACCGACCACTTCTCAAATAGCCAGCGGTAATACTGGACTCACATTCTCAGCTATTTCTACCATACAAGCCACATTTGCCACAGCACACGGGTTTTTACCAGGCAACACTATCACAACACAGATCACAAGTGTAGGCACCAATGCTCAATTAGCAGCTGGTGCTTTCTTTGTAGAAAGTGTGCCAACTACAACTACTCTACAATACACTGCTAGGGCTGCTGGTACCATAGACAACACCTTGGTCGGATCAGTATATGGTAGACCAGATAGTTTCTTCGTACACAGACCCTATGACGGCGGTGTACAACTAGGCACAGCTGGTCCAGCACACGGCTCTACTGCTATACGTATGAGTAAAAAATACATACGTTACCAATCAGGCAAGGGCATTATGTATAATACCGGTGCTCTGTTTGCTCCCAGTTACGATCTACGTTCGGTTAGTGCCACAGGCACGGCCATAGGCAGCATCATTACTATAATCTGTGATGATACCGATCATGGATGTCAAGTTGGTGGTGTTATCACAATCTCGGGTGTTACTACTTCTGGATATAATGGCACTTACACAGTTACTACCATAACCAATGAAAGACAATTGAGTTTTGTAGCCACGCAGCTCTTGGGTAGTGCAACTCCAGTATTGGGCAGTCCTTGCTTGCTGAGTGTAAAAAATTGGCATGGCGCCACTGTTAGAGCAGGTATATTCGATGATCAAAACGGCATGTTTTTCCAGTACGATGGTATGAAAATGGCTGTGTGCAGAAGAAGCAGCACATTTCAAATTGCAGGTACCATCAGCATCAATGCAAATGCCAACACAATAACAGGTACCAACACTCGATTCACAGAACAATTAGCAGCAGGCGACAGGGTTGTCATCCGTGGTATGACTCATGTGGTTTCCTATGTGTCTTCAAATACATCAATGACCGTGACGCCGGATTGGCGCGGTGTCAACAACGTCAGCAGTGTAAAAATAACCAAAGTTTTTGATACACTGGTTCCTCAAGAAGATTGGAATCTAGATACCATGAATGGATCTGGACCCAGTGGATATAACATAGACGTGACCAAGATGCAGATGATCAGTGTGCAGCACACCTGGTATGGTGCTGGATTTATTGATTTTATGATGCGAGGCTCGGACGGAAATTATGTGTTTGTTCATAGATTTAGAAACAGTAATGTAAACTTCGAAGCATACATGCGAACAGGTAACCAACCAGTTAGGTACGAAGTGATCAATGAAGGTTGGAAAGGTAGGTTATCTGCGGCCATGAACAGCAGTCAGACTACTATATCAATGAGTGCTGATGACTTATATTGGTTTCCAAATTCAGGTACTGTGAGTATAGACAATGAATTGATCAGTTTTACTGGCAACAGTGGCACAGCATTAACTGGTTGCACTAGAGCTACTACACTAAATCAATTTGTAGCAGGATCATCTAGAACTTTCAGCGCAGGCTCAGCTGCCAGTCACACCATACGCACTGGTGTGATATTGGTATCCAACACAGTGACTCCGATCATCAGCCATTGGGGCTCAGCATTTATGATAGACGGGCAATTCGATGCAGATCGTGGTTATATCTTTAACTACGCTGCTACTGGTCTATCAGCATCGACTTCCAAAGTCACTGCTTTCTTGATTAGACTAGCACCCAGTGTGAGCAATGCACTGATTGGAGATCTCGGAGAAAGAGAGCTGCTAAATCGTGCGCAGTTATTGCTATCTAGTATTTCTATTACCAGTGACACTGTTTCAGGCGGTGGCGCTATTGTTATTGAAGGGGTGCTAAACCCAATTAATTATCCCATTAACCCATCTAACATAACCTGGGGAAGTTTGATTACACAAGCTGCTGGCGGACAACCTAGTTTTGCACAAGTAGCAAGTGGTGGTTCGGTGACCTGGAGTGGTGACTTAACAACTACCACGTCAACAGTACAAGGGGCATTCAGTAGGACGTTAACTGCTCCCGGCATTGCATCGGCAACCAACAGTCTTACTGCTGTGAGTTTTGGCACCGTTACACAGACAGTCACAGCTGCCAGCTTTGGACAGACTGTTACTGCATTAGGATTCAACAACAACGAACCCTTCGGCGCCGGCAACAACAATTATAGAAGAGCTGTAAGGTTTAGTCGAACTGATATCCTTATCACAGATACTCAGTATGCTGCTCTAGTTACCCCTATAGCTGTTGGGAATACAGTTACGCAAGGTAGTTATTTTTCAAATCCTACGACTATCAGCAGCATAACCCCAAGCTATCTAGGCAGTGTGTATACACGCATAGTATTGAGTCGAACTCCCTTTGCAGAAAGTTCGGAAGGTTCAGGCAACAACGTAACCTTCCAAATCAACGGAACATACGGGCGAGCCATTGACACTAGTAGGAGTGATTTTCTAATCACTCAATCGTCATACGCTGCGTTAACCACTAATATAGGTAATTCAGACACCTTGTCTGCGGGCAGTAATATTTCTGGTCGAACAATATCTAGTGTAACTGAAAACTATATCACTATTGCCAGTGTGTCCTATGCTAGAATCATAATGAATGGTAATGGCAATACCAGCAGCACGTTAGCTTTGAGCGACGGTGCAAATAACGTCACAGTAACCATAACCAGCAGTGTAGCCACAAGGTTTAACACAGCCATATCCACTAGCAGAAATGATTTCTTGATCACACAGAGCCAATATGCAAGCAGCACAGTAGTGGTAGCTGACGTGCTTAGTGCAGCTACAGTGCTGACTGGTGGCCAAACTATATCTAGCATAACTGCTAATTATTGGACTATAGCAGGCACAGCCTATGCTAGAATTACTATGAGTGCTAATGGTACAGCCACCAGCACAGCAGGTTCAGGCAACAACGTGTCGGTGACCAGCACCAGTGCGATCACAGCTGCCTATGGTTCAGCATTGAGCACTGCACGTAGTGATTTTTTAATCCCTGACAGCACTGCTACAGGATCTGGAATAGCTGTTAGTGATGTGCTGAGTATTTCAAGCACAGGTACCACACTGTCTACTGTGGTAATTACAGGCTCAGCGGGTCAATTTAGTTGTGCATCAACATATCTTGCTGTTGGTATGAGGGTTACAATTAGTGGCACAGCTGGTGGTGGCGGATCTATTACTGGCTACTCAAATCCCACAACCTATAGGATCTCTGTTACCAATGGATCAACAACATTTACATTAACTACCACAGGCGGTACTGCTATTGTCACAGGTGCGGGCACACCAACAGGACTAACTTATACTCTGTTGACATTTATCAGCAGCAGTCAAACCATTGCCAGTATTACTCCTAGCTATGTTACAATCAGCTCAACCGCCTACACCAGGATTGTAATGAGTGCAAATGCTAATCTTACATCTGAAGCAGGTTCCGGTAACGATGTGGTAGTAACAATCACAGCGGCATTATCTGCTGCCTCATACGTGAACAAAAACTATCTGTTCTTTACATCCGGCAGTTGGTTGGCCAGCGGTGCTGGAGTCAGTACCAAGGTTGCTACTAGTGTCACACAGTTTGCAGCTGGCACCAGTATTACAGCAGTGGAGTCAAGAACCTTCGGAGCTACCACTGTTTACAAAGTGGTGTTTAGTCAAGCATCCAATACCTCTATTGCAGCATCTGCTAGTATCACATGGCAGTTTGGTGCTCAGTATGCACTGCCAGGAGAACAGGTATTCTCCTTTATTGCTAATCCGGGAGAAACTGCAGAATTGAGTTTAGAAGCATTGAAAGAATTAACTTCCACTGCCATTGGTGGACGCGGTACATTCCCCAACGGTCCAGACGTGTTGGCTATCAACGTGTATAAGGTAGCAGGCTCAGCTACATCTACTAACATCATTCTACGTTGGGGCGAAGCTCAGGCTTGATTAATAGCTATTTTTATTGTAGTATACATACAGTGTAAATAAAGCATAGGACACGGAATGAAACTGAAAACAAGATCGATATTGCAGGAACTGAATAGTATTGCCGATGTGCGCAGCACCGATTCGTTGATAGAAAGTCGTGCTGCCAACATCATTAATTCTGCTATCAATCTCTTGGAAAGTATTCATAAAAATTATGATTCTGCTTCAGCAGACGAACTTGAGCGTAGACTTATCAATGCAATCAAGGGTCAAGATCCTGCAAAATTCACACGTGGTGTTCGCAGAATAGCAGAAGCACGTAAACTCAAGAAAAAATTGGATGAAAGCAATGATCAGTAAACTGTCAGAAGGCGGCAACGTATTCAAAGGCCCGGAAAAACAACCACTAACACAGCGTATTGCCACAGGAGACGTAGAGGAAACCATTCTCTACATTGAAAAAATCACAGGCCTTGACTTTACCAAAGAAAAGCATCTTGATGACAAGAAGCCGGTTAAATGGCTAGGTACCACAGGCCGCAAAGAAGATCCAGATGGCACCTTTGAAAAGAACAGCAGTGGTGATCTAGACCTGTCAGTTGATGCCAACGAAGTGGATAAAAAATCATTCGCTGAAAAACTAATATCACAATTTGGCAAAGAAAATATCAAACTCAGCGGAGACAATGTACACTGGAAGGTGCCTATCAAGGGCAGTCCAGACAATGGCTTTGTGCAAGCAGACTTTATGTTTTCCGCCAACCCTAAATTTCAACAAGGCAGCATGATCGGAGGGCAAGGTGAATATCGAGGTGAGCATCGCCATATCCTATTAAGCTCAATTGCTCGTGCCCGCGGCATCAAGTACAGCCCCAAGCACGGAATACTAAATGCTACCACAGACGAACTATTGCCCAACGGCAACGACTGGAATCAAATTGCCAAAGTGCTGTTGGGACAAACTGCCACAGTTAAAGATATTAAATCAGTTGACACAATTCTCAACTATATCAAGAAACTACCCAACTACGAAGAACTAGTTACAAGTGCAAGAGAAACACTGGGCAAGCAGGGTATTAGTCTGCCGGAAAATGTTATTTCGTTTGAAAGTGCTCAAACAGGAACACCCTCTTGGTTCCGCAAAATGATGGAACGAGTTAAATGAGAGCATTTGAATTCCTTGATGAAACGTGGAGCAAGAAATACAAAAGTTCTATCAACTGTGCTAGCCCCAAAGGATTTAGCCAAAAAGCGCATTGTGCTGGCCGCAAGAAAAACGAAAGTATCTATGAAGCTGACGCAGCACCTCCCGCCAAGAAAGTAGGGCGTGAGTTCAACCACCTAGAAGATCTTGTGTTCACAGAAGCCAATGGTGCTAACAAGGCCATCAAGATACTAAAAGACCTAGCCAGTCCCGAAACCAGTATCACCATCAAGTGGGATGGTAATCCCACAGTGTACTGGGGACGTGAAGATGATGGCTCTTTCCGACTGGTGGGCAAGAACAACTGGGGACGTGAAGAAGGCAAAAGTTCTAGTCCAGAAGAACTCAAACAATTTATCATGAGTCGTGGCAAGGGCGAAGATTGGCGTGAAAAGTTCGCCGGAGATATGGCAGCACTATGGCCCATATTTGAACGTGCAACTCCTGCAGAATTCCGTGGTTATGTCTACGGAGATATCCTATTCCACCCAGGCAAACCATATACCGGCGCTGACGGCAAAATTACATTTACTCCTAATCAAACCACTTACTCTGTTGCTGGTACTAGTGAAATTGGTCGATCATTGGCCAAGGCCAAGATAGCAGTGGCAGCTCACAAGGTGTTTGGTTACTTTGGAGACAAGACGGGTGAGGACTTTGATAATCCTGATCAGTTCAGTGGCAATCCAGAATTAAAAGTATTTGGCTTGACCAGTGTTAGCTATAGACCAGCAGTGGGTGCAGACAATCTTGCTGCTATTGAAGCACTGGCTAAAAATCAACAGGCCATTGATAAATTGTTAGCACCTGTTGCTGGTATGGGTTATCTACAGAGTGAAATCTACACTTTTGTTAATAACCAATCGAAAACAAAACAACTGGACAATATCAACACAGAAGCTTTCATGGCCTTTGAACAAAAGACTCCTGCTAAAGCTGCCAAGATAGCAGCACACAGTGAACAGCATCCCGGAGTTATGGATGTGATGTTTGAACTAGTGCGTGAGATCATGGCGGCCAAAGACGAAGTAATTCGTGAGCTGGATGCATCAGGTGGCGACATAGAGCAAACTACAGGTGGCAAACCAGGCGGCGAAGGCTATGTTGCAGGCGGTTCAAAACTAGTGCCACGTGATCGCTGGACACCGTTTCGAGCCGATTAATAGTTCAAAACCCCTGATTTCTTCAATCCAATATAAATACTTGCATAGGAATCAAGGTGATTCTTATACAATGCCAGTCCCGGAGCGGGACTATTGATTTAAGGAGAACATAT
>Ga0209444_10000597_pt1 | contig 19971 bp, 19 predicted proteins | sample LauGreFaBDMM15DN_2_FD_188215 | JGI IMG/M metagenome (GOLD analysis project Ga0209444, IMG submission 188215) | Freshwater lake microbial communities from Lake Michigan, USA - Fa13.BD.MM15.DN (SPAdes) (version 2) | ecosystem: Environmental > Aquatic > Freshwater > Lake | place: Lake Michigan... | reverse complement strand
GAAAAAGTAAAGCAAATATAGCTATTTGAAACCTTTTTCGATGCTACGATTTTTAATTTGAGTCACTTTCAGCCAATTTATTCTTGGGCGAATGTCCAATGCGCTATAGAGCCATGGCAATCATTCCATTGTCACGAAAAGAACTGACTGATCACACCTTGTTTATGAATGTGAATGATGAGGTATTCTTAGGCTTCGGTTCTGGAATTGGAAAAAACATCATGGACCAAAATCGATTTATTGCCGCATTGGGTTGGCGTTTCGATAAGAATTTCAATGTTCAAGTGGGATACTTAAATCAGTTCGTTGTGAAAACGGACGGATTGAAAATGGAACGCAATCATACCTTGTGGATTTCCACCACCTATAATTTAGATTTTACTAAAAAATAAACACTACTCTCCAAGCGAAATTCAGCCGGTGCGTTCAACGTATCGGCTGATCTTTTTTAGTATCTTTCCTTTTTTATTCAACACATGGAAAGAAGAGATTTTGTAAAGGCTTCGGCTTTAGCGGGAATAGGTGCTTTGGTTCTGCCAAATTCGGCTTTTGCGGGACAATTACCCACGGATCGTAAAGTTCGATTAGGATTCATTGCAGTTGGTTACCGCGGACAATCACATATGGAGGAAATGATGAAAAGAGATGATGTAGAAATCATCGCTTTAGCAGATCCTGAGCCAAGAATGATGAGGGACGCACTTAGTTTAGTGCTCCGAGCGGGAAGAAAAGAACCAGCCGTTTATGGCAACGGGGACGAAGATTACAAAAACCTTCTTCAACGAGATGATATTGATGCTGTATTCGTTTGCTCTCCTTGGGAATGGCACCTGAAACATGGGATTGATGCCATGAAAGCAGGAAAAATCGTTGGAATGGAAGTGTGTGGTGCTATGAAATTAAGCGATTGTTGGGATTTCGTTAAAACGTACGAGGAAACGAAAACACCCATCATGATGCTGGAAAATGTCTGTTATCGTCGTGATGTGATGGCGGTTTTAAACATGGTGAAACAAGGACTTTTTGGTGAGTTGGTTCACGGTCAAGGTGGATACGAACACGATTTACGCGGTGTTTTGTTTAATGATGGTCAGTCAGCGTACAATTCCGGTGTTGAATTTGGTGAGAAAGGATTCAGTGAAGCCAAATGGCGAACGAATCATTACGTGAATCGAAACGGCGAATTGTATCCAACGCATGGACTCGGTCCCATTGCCACGATGTTTGATTTAAACCGTGGAAACCGCATGCTGCGTTTGACGTCCATGGCGAGTAAAGCAAGAGGACTGAAGAAATACATTGAAGAACATCCGAAAGGAGGGAAGGATCATCCGAATGCGAAGATTGACTTCAAATTAGGTGATGTTGTGACCACTCAAATTCAATGTGCGAATGGTGAAACCATTTTGTTAACCCACGACACAAGTTTACAGCGTCCATATAATTTAGGTTTCCGTGTACAAGGAACAGAAGGAATCTGGCAAGATTTCGGTTGGGGAGATGCAGAACAAGGATTGATTTATTTTGAAAAGCAAATGAGCCACTCCCACAAATGGGATAATACCAAAACGTGGTTAGAGCAGCACGATCATCCACTTTGGAAACGCTTTGCGAAGGAAGCAGAAAACTCTGGACATGGTGGAATGGACTTCTTTGTCGACAATGCGTTTATTGAATGTATCAAACAAAATAAAGAATTTCCTTTAGATGTCTATGATTTGGCTGCTTGGTATTCCATTACGCCATTGAGCGAAAAGTCCATTAAGGAAAATGGACAACCACAAGATATTCCCGATTTCACCAAGGGAGCATGGAAAACACGTAAACCAGTTTTTGGACTAACGGATGAATTCTAGTCCAAGTTTGGTCATATTAGCTGGTGGATTAGGATCTCGATACAAAGGGTCCAAGCAAATCGATGTCATCGGAGAACAACACGCGTTTCTTTTAGAATTTGCCATGTATGATGCAGTGGAAGCAGGATTTGGTAAAATTGTATTGATTGTCAATGAGAACGTTCATTCGGAAATGAAATCGAAATTGGCTCATTGGGAAGCCCAGATTGACGTACATTTTGTCTTACAAGCGTTAACACCTGAGCAACAAAGTCGAGTGGACATCAATCGCAACAAACCTTGGGGAACTGCGCATGCCTTACTCTGTACGCAACCTGTTGTGAAAGGTCCATTTGTTGTCCTGAATGCCGATGACTATTATGGGAAAACCGTCATGAAAACTGCCAGTTCATTTTTCCAAAATGAACAACTGTCACATGGATTATTATCCTATTCCTTATCAGATACCTTAAGTGAACACGGAGGTGTATCTCGGGGAATATGTACCTCGGATGAACAAGGGTTTTTGAAAGAAATCGCTGAATGTCATGGGATTACGAGAGATGCTCGAGGACTTCAGTGTCAGGATGCAACGATCCTATCGGAAAAAGACCGCGTTTCGATGAATTTATGGTTTTTTCAAGCCAGTATTTTCGAACATTTGGCAGCTTATTTTGAAGCGTTTTTTGCTGTTCATCATCAGGAACTAAGGGCTGAATGTTATTTACCTTCGATGGTACAATCGGGAATTCAAACACAAAAATTTACGGTAAAGGTATTGTCAAGTCATGAACAGTGGGTTGGACTCACCTTTCCAGAGGATAAAGATTCGGTTATTCAGCACTTAAATGAATTAACGGAACGAAATGTGTACCCCAAATCGTTCTCCCATGAATAGGCAATTGGAACGATCGGTGGCCAACGACTTTTTGAAGTCGGTCGGGACAAAAGTCCAGCGGATTAGTCTACTAAAAGGTGGACTCATTCATAAAACCTTCCTAGTGGAAGCAATGAATGATGCATATTTTGTCCTTCAAGGAGTGAATACCCAAGTTTTTCGCAATCCCAACCTTGTTGTGATGAATCAACAACGCATTGCGAAGTTTCTCGAGCAGAAAGGATATCCGAAAACCTGTTTGACGATGTTAGCAAATGCAGATGGGAGTTTTTTGCTTCTGGACCATAAAGGACAAACTTGGCGTATGTTTAAAGCCATTTTTCCAAGTAAAAGTTTAGAAGTTTTGAGTAAACATTCGCAGGCTTTCGCAGCAGCAAAGGCCTTAAGCGAATTTCATTCTTACCTTATGGACTTTCCAAAAAATCAGTTGCACGAAAGCATTCCTGGATTCCTAGATTTCAAGAAACGTCGGAAAGATTACCGATACGCGTTGAAGGTCGCCATACCGTATCGTCTCACGCAAGCAAGTGAGTTGATTCAGAAACTAGTGGATCACGAGGGAATTCTCAATCGTTATTTGCTGCTATTACCAAAATTACCGGTGCGCATCATCCATGCAGATCCAAAATTGAGTAATTTTTTATTTAATGAGGAGGGTGATGATGTTTGTGCACTGATCGATTGGGACACCATCATGGCTGGAAGTATTTTGTATGACTTTGGAGACATGATTCGATCGTTTTGTCAAGTGGGAACGGAAGATAGCCAACAGAAAAAAGCATTTAATTCCCAAATATTGAAGGAGTTGTTAAATGGCTATTTTGAAGGACCGATGAATGATAACTTGAGCGATTTGGAACGGGAAAACATCCTACTCGGGGCAAAAGCAGTTATTTATATTCAAGGATTGCGCTTTCTAAGTGATTACCTCATTGGGGATCAATATTATTGGGTAGAGGACGAAAATCACAACCTTCGTCGAGCAAGTAATCAGCTGCAAATGTTAGAGGAAATCGGTTTACATGATTAAATCACCATTGGTACGCTTTATCGCTCAACCATTTTCCTTGCACGCGTAGTGTTTGTTCGATGAGGTCACGGACACAGGTTTTACCACCATCAAAAGGACTTTGGTAATCAACAACGCTTTTCACGTCAATCACAGCATCTTGCGGACAAGCAGAAAGTCCGGCAACTTTTAATACAGGAATGTCAGGAATGTCATCTCCCATGTAAGCAATTTCTTGGTCCGTCAAGTTGAATTCCGCTTTGATTTCTTCGTAACATATCAACTTACTGTGTGCGCTCAGATACACACGATTCATACCAAGTCCAAGTAAGCGGTCACGTACTTCTGTTGAGTTCCCACCAGTGATAGCGAATATTTTATATCCCATTTTTACTGCATATTGAACAGCATATCCATCTTTGGAGTTTAAGGTTCGAACGATTTCATCCTTCAAGAAATATACTTTTCCATCTGTAAACACACCATCTACATCGAAAATAAAAGTGTTGATGTGATTCAGGGACTCTTTGTAGCTATTCATGGTCTTTGTGGGTATTTTGAATGCTTCGAGAAAGCACTTCGTAGATGTTTAATTCCTCACCTGTCAACATCGCTTGATGTGTGAGCATGGTGGTTTGATCATTTCGTTTTGCTGGACCTGTTTGGGCATCGAAGGCTTTTAAATCACCAAGTTTGGCAAGAGTCTCCTCTAAAAGTGGTTTCAACATGTCCCAATTTAATCCGTCCTGAACCAATTTCACTTGCGCTTTATGGACGATGTGATTAACGAAATTATTCACGAAAACAGCTGCTAAATGGTATTTTTGCCTGTCCTGAGAAGAACAGTATTCAAATTTAAGCCCAGTGATTTCGCAAAGTGATTCCATCTTATTTCGCATCGGTTGTGAATTCGATTCGAGCAAAATAGGAATTTCATCCACCGATAAATGTCGGTCTTTCGTAAAGGTTTGTAGTGGATAAAACACACCCGAATGCGTGTGCGATAAATCAGCTAAATCAACAGAACCAGCAGTATACGCGATGAATTTATCTTCACTTAAAGATGCGCATAATGTGCGAACCGAGGAGTCATTGGTCGCAATGATGATGAGGTCAGCATCTAAGTTATTTGGATCCAAGATAAACGGACAATCTAAGTGGGAAGCAAGCTTCGAACCACTATCCTGATTTCTACTCGAAATTCCCGTAATTTTAATCCCTTTGAAGCGAAAAATAAGTGCAAGTTCTGTAGCTACTCTTCCGGAGCCAATAAAAGCAATGCGCATATTTTTCACGTTCATCATTATTTACCGTGACATTGCTTATACTTCTTACCACTTCCACACGGACACGCGTCATTTCTATTCACTTTTGGTTCGGCAATAATTGGTTGACGTTTTTCCGGTTGTGGCATGGAGTTCGCAATCGCTTGATCGTAACCTTGTCTTCCTTCGAAAGAAGGCGTTGGCGTGGAGGAAACCGATTGATTTGTTTGTGCTTGTTGGTAATTATTTTGACGCGCTTCTTGATTGGTTCCTTGAACAGTTTGTTCCACGGGAACATCCAACTTCATCAATAATTCAACCGCTTCTTCATTTAAGCGATTCAACATCGAACGGAATAATTCATAAGACTCTAGTTTGTAGACAACAAGTGGATCTTTTTGCTCGTAGGAAGCATTTCTTACGGCTGAACGCAATTCATCCATTTCACGTAAATGTTCTTTCCACTCATCATCGATTTTGGATAAGATCACATTTTTCTCAAAGGCTTTGGAAATATTTTTTCCTTCTGATTTATAGGCTTCTTCGATGTTGACAATTAACTGCAACTCACGACGACCATCCGTCAACGGGAATACCATGTCCTTAAATTTGTCCGAGAGATTCTCGTGCACATGCTTAATCTGTGGCAAAGCGCGAGAAGCAATTTTATCGCATTTACGTTCGTACGACGCTTTCATCGAGTCGTAGGTTTTATCCGTTAAATCAGTGCGACTCATGTTGGAAAATTCCTGAGCTGTCACCGGTGATTCAATTCCGATAATGCGCAATAATTCCCGCTCAAAATCATTAAATTCTGATCCACCGTATTGTTGAACCGTCGTTTCACATAATTCAAAGAACATATTATCGATATCAATGTCCAAACGGTCTCCAAACAATGCGTTTTTACGTTTTTTGTAAATTGCTTTGCGCTGAGAGTTCATCACGTCATCGTATTCCAATAAGTTTTTACGTACACCAAAGTTGTTTTCTTCTACTTTTTTCTGTGCGCGTTCAATCGATTTAGAGACCATTCCAGCAGAAATAACTTCTCCTTCTTTTAGTCCCATACGGTCCATCAGTTTCGCGATGCGTTCTGAACCGAACTTACGCATTAAATCGTCTTCCAAAGAGACAAAGAAACGGGAAGAACCTGGATCTCCTTGTCGTCCTGCACGACCTCTCAACTGACGATCGACACGACGTGAATCGTGGCGTTCTGTACCAACAATCGCTAATCCTCCAGCTTCTTTGACGCCTTCACCTAACTTGATATCGGTTCCACGTCCAGCCATATTTGTCGCAATGGTTACTGCTCCTGCCAATCCAGCATTCGCGATAATCTCCGCCTCTTTTTGGTGGTATTTGGCGTTCAATACTTGGTGTTGGATTTTCTTCATTTGGAGCATTCTGGACAATAATTCAGAAATTTCCACGGTGGTGGTACCGACAAGAACAGGACGTCCTGCTGCAACTAATTCCTCCACTTCTAAAATCACCGCGTTGTATTTCTCACGTGCAGATTTATAGACAAAATCATCCAAATCTTGACGTGAAACGGCTCTATTTGTTGGGACGGTCACCACATCTAGTTTATAGATATCCCAGAATTCTTTCGCTTCTGTTTCCGCAGTTCCGGTCATGCCCGCAAGTTTGTGGTACATACGGAAGTAATTTTGCAAAGTCACGGTCGCATACGTTTGAGTAGCAGCTTCAACCTCTACATTTTCTTTTGCTTCAATCGCTTGGTGCAATCCGTCAGAGTAACGGCGTCCCTCGAGGATACGTCCCGTTGACTCATCAACGATTTTCACTTTTCCTTCTAGGATAACGTATTCCACTTCTTTTTCGAAAAGTGTATAGGCTTTCAATAATTGATTGATGGAGTGAATGCGTTCTGATTTAATCGAATATTCACGTACCAAGCCATCTTTTTGTTCAAGGTAGTTTTCTTTCTCTAGGTTTTGCTTTTGCAATTTTGCAATTTCATCACCGATGTCTGGCATGACGAAGAAATTTCGGTCATCTTTTCCAGAAACCAAATCGATTCCTTTGTCCGTAAGTTCAATGGTATTGTTTTTTTCATCGATCACAAAGAACAATTCCGCATCGATCTTCTTCATGTTTTTACCTTGTTCGGCCATGTAGAAGTTCTCCGTTTTTTGCAGGTGAACTCTGATTCCCGGTTCCGATAAAAACTTGATTAATGTGCGATTTTTCGGAAGACCTCGGTGAGCTCTCAGTAAAGCGATGCCGCCATCTTCCAACATGCGTTTCCCTTCGTTTTTGTCCTCTGGTGCCTCATTGATGACAGTCAAAAACTTTTTCGCCTCCGCTAAGCATTGCTGTACATATTGTTTCTGCGCATCTACTACGCGTTCGATGCGTGGTTTTAACTCATGGAACTCGTGCTCATCACCTTTTGGGGTTGGACCGGAAATGATTAAGGGCGTTCGAGCATCATCAATCAATACGGAATCGACCTCATCGACAATGGCAAAGTGGTGTTTTCGTTGAACTAAATCGTCAACATGTCCAGCCATGTTATCACGCAAGTAATCGAAACCAAATTCGTTATTGGTTCCAAAGGTAATATCAGCGAGATATGCTTGTCTTCTTTCTTTCGAATTTGGACGGTGTTTATCGATGCAATCCACAGATAAACCATGGAATTGGTACAATGGACCCATCCATTCGGAGTCACGTTTCGCTAAGTAATCATTTACGGTTACAATGTGCACACCTTTACCAGCAAGCGCATTTAAGTAGACAGGAAGTGTTGCCACCAACGTTTTTCCCTCTCCCGTTTGCATCTCCGAAATATTTCCTTTGTGCAAAACGGCTCCACCCATTAACTGAACATCGTAATGCACCATGTTCCACTTGATGTGTCCGCCTGCAGCGGTCCACTCATTATGCCAAATCGCTTTATCCCCTTCTATGGTAATTCCGTCTTTTTTCTTCGCTAATTCACGATCAAACTCCTCAGCAGTAACCACCAATTGTCCGTTCGTTGCCCAACGATAAGCGGTTTCCTTCACCACAGCGAATGCTTCAGGGAGGATTTTAATCAGTGTTTCTTCGATTTGAGCATCGACTTCTTTTTCTAATTTATCGATGCGGTCGAATAAATCTTCTTTTTCGTTGATGCTTGTTTCTAAACTCTCCGCTTTGGTGCGCAGATCCGCTAGTTGATGCTCTAAACGCTCTTTTTCCTCTCCAATTTGGTGCTGAAACTCACGGGATTTTTGACGTAATTGCTCGTCGGATAAAGTTTTTATGTGTTCATGAGCAGCAATTGCTAACTCGGCGTAAGGCCAGTATAATTTCTTGTCTTTCGCGTTCTTATCTCCAAAAATGGATTTTAAGATATCTCCAATCATCTTTTTTCTCTTTAATGCAAGCACCAAAGTTAATCAATTCTACTTAATCTTAAGGACATTCACTCGCTTGAATTGCAACTATTCACAAGAATATAACACAATGTTGTTTCCTCCGCTTTGCTGCATAAAAATCACCAAAGCTTTGGGCACGACTAATTAGCAATAATGCTTATCTTTGCGCCATGCATGAAATGATATTAATTTTAGATTTTGGATCCCAATATACGCAGCTAATTGCGCGTAGAATCCGCGAGTTGAATGTTTATTGTGAAATCCATCCGTGGAATAAAATACCAGAAATTGGAGCTAATGTGAAAGGGGTAATCCTTTCCGGAAGTCCGTTTTCTGTTCGCGATGAAGCTTCTCCAAGACCGAATTTAGATGCGATTAAAGGTAAAATGCCTTTGTTAGGAGTTTGTTTTGGCGCACAATATCTTTCTCATCATTTTGGAGGTGAAGTGTTGCCTTCTAGTATTCGTGAGTATGGACGCGCTCATTTATCTTATGTGGATGAAAGCCACATCCTGACCAAAGGAATGACGAACGGTTCGCAAGTGTGGATGTCACATGGTGATACCATTAAAAAAATCCCAAGCAATTACAAAATCATTGCCAGTACATCTGATGTAGAGATTGCAGGTTTTCACATCGAAGGCGAAGAAACTTACGGAATACAATTTCACCCAGAAGTATATCATTCTACAGAAGGAAAGATTCTTTTGCAAAATTACATCGTAGACATTTGTCGTTGCGCATGTGATTGGACTCCAGATTCTTTTGTCGATGAGACTACTGCTCGTTTGCGTGAGCAATTGGGAGAGGACAAAGTCATTCTTGGACTTTCAGGTGGTGTGGATTCATCCGTTGCTGCTGTGCTTTTGCATAAAGCCATTGGAGCAAACCTACATTGTATTTTTGTGGACAATGGACTTCTTCGCAAGAACGAATACGAGTCTGTTTTGGAGTCTTACAAAGGAATGGGCTTGAATGTGAAAGGAGTCAACGCTTCTAGTCAATTCTATGCTGCCCTGACTGGATTAACAGATCCAGAATTGAAACGAAAAGCAATTGGAAAAGTATTTATTGATGTTTTTGATGAAGAATCGAAGAAAGTGGAAGGAGCGAAGTGGCTCGGACAAGGAACGATTTATCCAGATGTGATCGAGTCTGTTTCCGCGACTGGTGGACCATCGCAAACCATTAAATCTCACCACAATGTTGGTGGATTACCAGATTACATGAAATTACAGGTCGTGGAACCTTTGCGTTTATTGTTTAAAGATGAGGTTCGTCGAATTGGACGTTCACTAGAAATCGATGAGCGCATTCTTGGACGTCATCCGTTCCCCGGTCCTGGACTTGGAATCCGTATTTTAGGTGAAGTGAGTGCTGAAAAAGTGCGAATTCTTCAAGATGTGGATGCCATTTTCATTGATGGACTAAAAGAAGACGGATTGTATGATGAAGTGTGGCAAGCCGGAGCGATTTTCTTGCCGATTCAATCGGTTGGAGTGATGGGTGACGAACGCACATACGAAAATGCGGTTGCCTTACGAGCGGTTTCATCAACAGATGGTATGACAGCTGACTGGTGTCATTTGCCGTATGAATTCTTAGCGAAAATATCGAATAAAATCATCAATCAGGTGAAAGGAATTAACCGTGTAACCTACGACATTAGTTCCAAGCCACCTGCAACCATCGAATGGGAATAACCTTCATCAAATGAAAAAATCCTTGCTGTTCTTTTTGTTGTTGAGCGCTTTGCTTGTCCACGGACAACAATATGCTCAAATCACAGAGCGAGAGGGAAAGAAATGTTATATTCATACTGTTGCCGACGGGAATAATTTGTATGGATTGCAACAAATGTATGCATGTCCAGCGGAAGACATTTTAACGATGAATCCGGGAATCGAACGCGGACTGACAACTGGTGAGGTCGTCTTTATTCCAGTTCAGCGCCGAACAATCAAGCACACCGTGGTTCAAAAAGAAACCTTATACTCCGTATCGAAGTTGTACGATGTTTCGATGGATAGCATTATCTCATACAATCCGTCGACGAAAAACGGCTTGAAGTTGAACCAGCGCTTAACCATTCCCAACGCAATTGCGCGTATTCAAACAGATGAACTTTCCACTTCTGTGGAGGTGATGACGCAAGAAATCCCGAAGCCAAGCCCGGTCGCTCAAGCGAAATTTAATATTTCCTTTACGGATGACATCATCTCTCATGTAGTGTTGCCCCAAGAATCTCTTTATACTTTGTCCAAAAGATTCATGGTTCCAGTTCCAGAGTTGCAAGCCTTAAATCACCTGACATCAAGTCGCGTGAGCCCGGGTCAAACCATTCGGATTCCGGTTAAAAAGGAAAAGGTAGCGCATATTCCGATACGAGAAGTTCCAGCCAAGAAGGTGAGCAACGCACCGAATGAACTTCATTTTTCCGCTCGGAAATCCTATGAAGTGGCGCTTTTCCTGCCTTTAAATTTAGATTCGACAGCGAGTTACAATCGCTTTGTTTCCAGTGCGGCCTTGGATTATTACATGGGTGCGAAACTAGCAATGGATTCTTTAGATCACCTTGGACTGAATGCGGTATTCCATGTATATGATTATGAATCAGCAAATGAAAATCTAACGGCCATATTAGCGAAGCCAGAATTGTTGAGCATGGACATTATTTTTGCTCCGCTACAGCAGCGAGAGGCGGAAATAGTGAGTGCATTTGCCAGAAAAAACGAAATCACCGTTGCTTTCCCAGTTTCCATGAAGGAAAGTGAGTTGCTTGGTAATCCAAACGCCATTTGCTTATCTCCGTCACCGGCTAATTTAATGGATCAATTGGCGTGGAGTGTTCACCGTCATTTTGTGAATCAAACCCTTGTTTTAATTAAAGGCGAATCAGAAACGGATATGAAAACAGATCAAATGTTTTTAACAGCGTTTCGAAATGTGCCATCTTCGGTTTCTAAAGCAAAAATCATCGAGGCGACGTGGAAGAATTATCAGCAATATGAGTTTATGAATGATGAAATGATCTATATCGTTCTCAGTTCAGATAAAGCAAAAGTACTATCCTTATTGGAGAAATATAAGTCCAACGAAAAAGTACATGTGTACGGCTTAAAAGAATGGTTGGAATGGAAAGAAGTAAGCGGTACGATTGCGAACAAGTATGCATTTACGTATGCGAGTCCTAGCTATTTTTCCTATCACTCGCCCAGTGTAATGACATTTCATAAGAAATACCGAAAAACGTATGCTGCTGATCTGAACAGGATGTCCTGCCTAGGTTACGACGCCACATTAATGGTTTGCCGTCAATTGGTAAGTCAAAGCAACAAACAAAGCGGAATCATTAGTAATTACCAACTAATTCAACAAGGAGTAGGAAACGGATTTCAAAATACTTCAGGGTTTGTTTTAGACTTTAAAGGATTTGAATCTAAGCCAGAATAAGCATGATGCGAATAGAAATTGAACAAGCTTTTCGAGAAATCCAGTTGCACATTTGTCAATCCCTGGAGGAAATTGACGGACATGCAAAATTTATGGAAGATGCTTGGGAGCGAGAAGAGGGCGGGGGTGGATTCACCAGAACCATGGGAGATGGACGCATTTTTGAAAAAGGAGGAGTCGCGTTTTCTGCAGTTCACGGTCCGGTTTCTGAGGCGATGAAAAAGCAATTGAATCTAGAAGGAGAAAACTTTTTTGCCACGGGCGTTTCCATCGTATTGCATCCAAAACATCCGAGACACCCAATCATTCACATGAATGTCCGTTATTTTGAACTAGACAATGGCGAAACATATTGGTTCGGCGGTGGAATTGATTTGACACCACATTACGTCGATCAGCAATTAGCAACGGATTTTCATCAGCAGTTAAAAGAGGTTTCTGATCAATATTCACCAGAGTTTTATCCGAAATTTAAAGAATGGGCGGACCGCTATTTCCACTTGCCGCATCGCGAGGAGTCTCGTGGAATTGGTGGAATTTTCTTCGATCATTTAGATGAAAAATGTGGCTTGACGAAAAACGAGCTGTTCAACTATTGTTTGGACTTAGGCCGTTTATTTCCAATTGCCTATAAACACCAAGTGGATTCCATTGTGCTGAACGAGGTCACTGAACGAGAATTAAACTGGCAAGCGATTCGTCGAGGTCGGTACGTTGAATTCAACTTATTGCACGATCGAGGAACGAAATTCGGCATTTATTCTGGCGGACGAACAGAGTCCATTTTAATGAGCATGCCGCCAAGAGCAAACTGGGAATACAACCTCGAATTAGAGGAAGGATCAGAGGAAGCGGAAACACTTGCGTTTTTGAGAAAAACGCATGAATTTATTAAGAAATAAAACAGTTTAAAACGCATGAAATCAACATATGTAAACGTGAATGGCATGCAGCACATCGGAGTAGCTGTTAGTGACATGAATAAAATACTACCGCTTTACCGAAAATTGTTTGGAATGGATATTCCCTTTTTCGATTCCATTCAGGCAGCTCCATTAATGGACGTTTATACACACGGTGTCACGATGACCAAGCGTGCAAGTATGATCATGAATTTACAAGGTGGGTGTGCGATGGAAGTGATTGAAGCAACATCGTTCAAAGGAAAAGGAAACTTGAATACGTTTGCTTGGGGTGATTTAGGAATCAATGCGGTTCAAATGAAGTCACGAAATATTGAAGCTAGTTTCGAATTTGTAAAGAATTTGGCGCCGACAAAATCCATTCAAGCTGGACCAGATCAACGCAAGGGATTTTTTATGAATGACCCTGATGGGAATTTGTTTCAATTTGTCGAGAATAATGAGTTTTATTCGAACACAGGCCACCATTCTGGCGGTGTGTTAGGAATCAGTCTTGGCGTTAGCAATGCCGATGAATCCATGAAGTTATACCGAGATATTTTAGGTTTCGATGAGGTCGTTTTTGATCAAACAGCCGTTTTTTCCGATTGGAGCGAATTACCAAATGGAACGGAACAATACCGCAGAGTTTTGTTGACGAAATCTAAACCAACTGGCGGTGGATTCGGAAAAGTAACGGGTAAAAATTACATTGAACTAGTTCAAGCAGTAGACCGAGTTCCACAGAAGCTATTTAAAGGACGCATTTGGGGAGATTATGGATTCGTTCATTTAGGCCTCGACGTAAAAGGAATGCGTGATTTAGAAAAAGACATGTCGGCAAAAGGATTCCCGTTTACGTGTGATAGTTTATCCGCATTGAGTATGGGGAACACAAAAGTACATTGTGTGTACATTGATGATGCAGATGGAACCTTAATCGAAATGATTGAAGTATTCAAAGTGCCAATCGTTGAGAAGTGGGGTTTGTTCTTAAATGTCGAGAAAAGAGATCCAATGAAACCACTTCCAGATTTCATGTTGAAGTTCTTGCGCTTTTCTAGAATTAAGGATTAATAATCAAGTTGCGCTAAAAAGCGTAATTTAGGACATGCGCATCATCAGCATTTCTTTCATTTTTATAGTACTTGCATGGATTTATTCGTGCACAGGTGATCAAGTGGCCGAGCGCAGCTATCAAACTGAAAATGTGGTTATTGTGGTTATTGACGGTCCGCGTTATTCAGAAAGTTGGGGGCAATCCGGTCGACCAAACGTTCGTTACATGGATTCGGTACTGGCGCCGGTCGGCTGTACACATTCCTATTTTTACAATTTAGGAGAAACATGGACAACACATGGTCATACGGCATTAACGACTGGAATTTATCAATCCATCAATAATACCGGTGGTGAGTATCCGCAAAACCCAGGAATCTTTCAACATTACCTGAAAAAACATCCGAATGAGTCAGACCTTGTTTGGCTGATTACGAGTAAGGATAAACTTCAGGTTTTATCAGACTGTAAAGACCCGAAATGGAAGAATAAATACATTGCGTCAACAGATTGCGGTGTCAACGGACTTGGAACCGGATATCGCCACGATTCGATCACTTTTCAGCGAGTGATGTCCACCTTGGCGCTTCGTAAACCAAAGGTGCTCTTTGTCAATTTCAGAGAGCCAGATTTCTCAGGACATAAAAACGATTGGAACGGGTATATCCGAGGGATTCAACAAACGGATTCAATGGTTCATGAGATTTGGAAACTCATCGAAAACGATCCGTATTACCAAGGGAAAACAACGATGTTTATTACAAATGATCATGGAAGACATCTAGACGGTGTTTCCAACGGATATGTATCACACGGATGTTCGTGCGAGGGTTGTCGACGCATCCATTTATGGAGTTTCGGCCCGGATTTTAAACAAGGCACTTGCCTGAATCAAGCCGCAGAACTCATCGATGTCAATGCGACGATTGGGGAACTGTTACAGTTACATTCCTTGAAATCGAATGGAAGAGTCTTGTGGGAGTTGTTTCAGTAAGCTAAACTAGGATCCGCAACCAACACAGTCAATGTGACTATCCATGGGACGCACACCATTCAACTTCATTTCCAAGTTATGGATTTGATCTTTGATGTCCATGTCGCCAAATAAGTCGCCCGTTAATTGCGTTTTTAACTGATCGATTTGACCCTCTATTTGCAGTTGTTGTTCTTCCATGGTTTTTGATTTTATAATTCTAAAAATATTGTTTTTTTTCTTTCGATGTGAAATAATCATTAAAAAAATATTACTCCGCAATTATATTACGGGATAAATACTACCTTCGCTTTATGTTTCAGTTAACAAACCAAAGTCGTCGTGTACACGTATTGCTTACGTATTTGAGGCAACAGTCGAATGCGCGCGCTACATTTAGCGAATTACTAGACTTTCTCAATGAGCAACTGCCGTTATCGTCACAGAAAAAAATAAGTCGTCGGACCCTAGAAGGTGACTTACAATTCATTCGCGAAGAACTGAAGCTCACGTTGACTCACGTAAATATTTCTAGAAAGCATTTTTATCAATTAGAAGAGGGACTTCTCCCAGAAACAAAGGAAAAGTTGCACGGATTGATGCTGCATCAAATGGCGAAAAGTTTGGGAGTTGCCGAGCTTTCTACGGACCTTGCTTTAGGGACAAATCTGGAAGGATTAATGGTCTTTTCTTTTGCTGGATTGGATGATGGTGGACGTGCCATGAACCTAGCCCGTGAAGTCGTTCAAAGTATATTGGCTCATGAAGCCATTCAATTTTGGTATAAACCAATTCATGCGACGTACCGTTCAAAATTACAGATTGTCGCGCCACTTCAAGTTCGTTTTTATGATGGACGTTTTTATTTGGTGGCCCTAGATTATAAGGACAATACCGAAGGACAATTCAAACACACGATTAAAATATTCGCGTTTGATATGATCGAAGACCATGTGATTGCTCCCGCTCAATTGGAAAAAGAGGATCCCCTTTTAGAGCCGGAAACCATTCGTTTTCATCATGCGGACCTCGCGCATAAAGTTGGATTAAAGGATTATTTTAAGCATTGCCTGGGAGTGGCTCGTTTCAAGGACAGTGAACCAGAATACATTCGCATCAAGTTCACCGATTGGGCGATGTCCTATGTCCGCGAGCGCTTGTTGCACCGAAGTCAACGCATTGTCGTGGATCATCCAAACTACATGGTTGTGGAATTGTACATTTACCGCACCTACGAATTGGATATGCTTCTAGCGCGTTTTCGTGAATTTGGGGTGGAGGTGAAGTGAGTTACTTCGTTTTCGGAACAATCGCTTTTGGGAATTCCTTCAAAAGATGTGGTAGCGAATAGCCTTTTAATCCAGAAATCGTGACCACGTTTCCTTTTTCCAATTGCAAATGATGCTCATTATCGAGAAGCTCTTCCTCGTAGAAGATTGCTTCAACGGAGGCGATGATGTGCATGCAGCCATTTTCTTTGATGAGGTATTCATTCACGAATTTACAAAGCAATTTAACAGGACTTCCTTTGACAAACGGAATCGGACAGCCACCGTGATAAACAGGCACTAACTCGGTGTGGTCAAATTCACTTTCGTCTGCCGTATAATTCGCGGAGGACTGATGCGCTTCCTCAATGATGTCGCTGTAAATGTGATTGATGGAGAAGTATCCGTATTCCTTGATATTCGAATAGGTATTTCTCGGGGTAAAGCTTGGACGAATAATGAATCCGATTAACGCTGGATCGCTTCCAAGGTGTGTAACAGAAGAGAAAACAGCGACATTGGTTTTACCGGAATTTGAAATCGTTCCAATTAAATTCGCGGATTTATATCCGGTGCAACTATTCACTAAGTTTAACCGTTGGATCTTATCCATCTGTTCAATTTGCGGTCGATCAATGCGCACGAGTCCCATGTAGTTTCGTTTTATTTAAAACAAGAATAGCTCTTATTTGTTGAACGAAGGCTGATTCTTTTACGTAATTTCGTTTTGAATGAAGGCGAATGCGATTCATACTTCTGTATACCCAACGAAATACGAAATGAAAATAGAAATCTGGAGTGATATTGCTTGTCCATATTGTTACATGGGCAAACGCAAGTTTGATATCGCACTTTCCCAATTTAGTGGAAAAGAGGATGTCCAAATTGAATGGAAAACGTTCTTATTGAATCCCGAATTAAAAACAGATCCGTCCGTTTCGATCTTTCAGTACTTGGCTGAAATCAAGGGATTTCCAGAAGAACAAGCACAACAAATGATGACTCAAATTACGGAATCAGGAAGTGCCATCGGACTCGATTACCAGTTTGATCAGGTCGTGCTCGCAAATACCACGAAAGCACACCAATTGCTGCACGAGGCGCGCGTACAAGGATTCCAGCATGAAATGGAAGAGCGTTTATTTGAAGCGTATTTTGTGGAGGGAAAAAATACAGATGATGTGAATATCCTCGTTGAATTGGCAACAGAAGTAGGCATGAACGCCACTGCTTTAGACGTAAAAATACTCGGCGCACACTATTCGACTGAACTAGAAGCGGATCTCGAACTTGCACAACAGTTTGGTGTCAGAGGAGTACCCTTTTTTGTCTTTGATCGAAAATATGCGGTAAGTGGAGCGCAGGAACCCGAGACATTTTTAAAAACGATGGAGCAAGTATTATCCGAAAAGTAATGTTTAGTTACAGTTGCCTTTCGCCACTTCACGTTCGGCGTCGGAGATCATTTGATTGAATTTTTCCTTTTCTTCCTGTTTTAAAAACTTTAAAGCGTTTCGGCAATCATTCTTGATGGAGCTTAATTTTTCTAAGCCTTTCTCCTTTTCTTTTGTGGAAAGTTCTGTCGAATTCATTGCAGAACACATGATACTTTTGTAAGTAGAAACAAGTGTGGAATAATCACTGGCTTTTCTAGAGCAGCTCGTTGTAAGGTATCCCAAGAAAATGAAGAAAGTAATTTTTTTAAGCATATTCAAATTTTGGAGAGTGTCATTTCATTCATTATTTCAAAAATAAAGTAGAATTTACACAGGTTTGATACACAATTGGTACATTTGAATTACCCGATTTTACGGAGTCGTATTTTAGGGGGTATTTTAATATGGGTCACTAAAGTTGTCAAATTATTAACCGAATTTATATTTTTATCAGGTGTTTGAACCTATTTGCTTAGTGATCATTTTTGTTTAACGAAAAGGAAATCAATATGAATATCAAAAATAATACACCATTTAATACGATGTAACTAGTTGTTGAGAAGTTAGTTTGAAATAAGTAAAATAAATTAATTGCGAGTGCAGCAAAAAAGAATACTCCGGAAACAACTCGAATATTGGTCGTGGTTCTGGGAGATTCAAAATTTACTCCGATAGTCATGGCTAATGTGCTTGCGAGAAACACAAAACTACCGAAGCTCAGTAATATTTTGTTTGTGCCGTCATAAGAATTGAATAATCCATACGAAATGAGCAGGCATATGCTGATCGCAATAAGGGTTTGAATAAAATTTATTTTCATTTTCCTGAGTTTTATTGAAATGGTGGTGGAGTTAGTGCAACTAATTTTAAAATTTCGGGCAGTTTTTCAGCAAATACCCATGTTGGCATGCCCGGTTTCCAAATGTACGTTTCCTTAATAACTTTTTTTTCGGTAATTAAACGCGATAATTCTTGTTCTGAAAATGGACCAGCTTGGTTTCCTTCTATGATTGCGTAATAAAATTGAGGGGCTGATGTTTGCAACGAATTCATAGAACCTGGAACTTGCATATTTGTCATTGCACTATTCATGACGTTAACCATTTGTTGTGCAACTGCCATACCCATACCGAATTCAATTAATCTGTTTATTGAAAAAAAACTATCATCATTCATAGCTATATGGATTAAGGTTAAATAGTTGGTGGAGGTGGAGGTGGAGGAACTGCTCCAAATAAAATTGTAAGTTCTTGAACATTGCTAGCTAATTCCCAAGCTGTCATTCCTTGCTTCCACACATGTGTGGTTTGCGTCAATTGCCCATTTTGAACCATTTGTTGTAGTTGCTGTAAATTAAATGGTCCAGCTGTTTGACCGTTTACGGAAACATTGTATGCAATTGTTGGAGGTGGAGGTGGTGTATTTTGCTGTTGCTGCATGTTTTGCCCCATGTTATTCATCATGCCTGCCATTTGATTACCCATTGCTCCTCCCATCATCATTCCGGTCATCATTCCTGCAGGATTCATTCCGCCTCCTGAATTCATGTTGCTCATATTACCTAAACTTTCTGCTCCCGTTTTTAAAACATCCGTTTGTTGGTTCAAAGCATGAGCTCCAATAAAATTGGTTTCTGTTTGCAATTTTTGAGCTCTTTGAGCTTCCTCGCGTTGGATTTGCAAAGTATCCTCTAAGTTTTTCGCGTTAATACCTTGCATGTCATTCATGTTTTTGATATTAACGTCGGTTTGTGCCGTTAACGTTTTTTCTTGTTGATTTCTGGTTACTTGTAATAGTTTTATAAATCCTTCACTTTCTAGATCTAATTCCAAAGAATCAATATCAAAGCGTTTGAGATTAACACCGAAGTCATCAGAAAAAACATCTTTAAGTTTTGTTTTAAGAAGGTCATTAATTAGGTCAAGATTTTCTTCAATTTGAACTAAGTTGAGTGGGTTGGTGCGGTTAATGTTCATTACACCTGATTTCACACTACTCGTAACCGCTGATTTTATCAGATTTTTAAAGTCGTCTAATTCAAAATTGATTAGACGGGTATTTTTAATAAATAACTTGTAATCAGTTATATTAAAAATTATTTGACCTCTTACGGACATTGGAACGGGAAAATCAGGTAATCTACTGTCGGTAATATTAAAATAGGGCACACCAAATTTAATTGGAATATTTCCTGCCAGATTAATAAAGTATATTTCGGCTTGAAATGGGGATGACCCGCCAAAAGCTGAACCAACAATTGAAGTTAAAATTGGGAAATTGGCTGTTTTAATAGTTTCATCAAAGGGACCTACAATAAAGTCCTGCATTGTCCCGTCCTTTTGTTGGTAAACAAAAACGGCAAGTTCCCCATCTTTTACACGCAAACTACTTCCATAGCGGATTGCATTTTCTTTTTTTGATGAATTAGCTTCTCCTGAGGGTCGCCACTTCCAAACTAAATATTCATGTTCATCACAG
>Ga0209444_10000595_pt1 | contig 20000 bp, 14 predicted proteins | sample LauGreFaBDMM15DN_2_FD_188215 | JGI IMG/M metagenome (GOLD analysis project Ga0209444, IMG submission 188215) | Freshwater lake microbial communities from Lake Michigan, USA - Fa13.BD.MM15.DN (SPAdes) (version 2) | ecosystem: Environmental > Aquatic > Freshwater > Lake | place: Lake Michigan... | reverse complement strand
AATTGTAAGGGACCAGCTTCCTGAAATTCCGGTCAAAAACATTGTAGCGGAGCCTTCCAGAAAGAACACAGCGCCCTGCATTGCCTATATCTCCTACAAACTGCAGCAATTGAATGAAAAAGGAATATTGATTTGTGCACCTGCAGACCATATCATTCTTGATGATACAGCATTCACCAAGGTTTGCCTGGAGGCCACGGGTTTTGTCAAAGCCCATAAGGCATTGATTACCCTGGGCATCAAGCCCAGCCATCCCAACACGGGTTATGGCTATATCCAGTTTGAACAACAACCTGCGAGCGACAATGTATACAAGGTGAAAACCTTTACAGAAAAACCGAATGCAGACCTTGCAAAGACCTTTGTGTCCAGCGGTGAATTCCTTTGGAATGCTGGCATCTTTGTTTGGCAGGTGAACAATATCGTTGCTGCATTTGAAAAGCACCTTCCTGAACTGGCAGAAATATTTGAGGCTGAAAAAAGCCTGTTCAATACCGAGAAAGAAAAAGCGGCCATCGAAAAAATCTATCCGCTTTGCACGAATGTGTCCATCGACTATGCAGTGATGGAAAAAGCAAACAATGTCTATATCATCCCTTCTTCATTTGGCTGGAGTGATCTTGGAACATGGAACTCTGCCCATGAAAACATGGAAAAGGATTACCTGGGCAATGCCGTTGCAGGTTCTGAGGTGATAGTGATTGATGCAACACACAACATGGTGCACGTTCCCAACAAGAAACTTGTGCTGCTCCAGGGATTGAACGACTATATCATCGTTGATACCGAAGATGTGCTGATGATCTGCAAAAAAGAAAAAGAGCAGGAGATCAAACAGTACGTTGCAGAAATCAAACGCAACAAGGGAGATAAGTATTTGTAAAAAATAATGCACTCCATCAACTCCAAACTTCCCAATACCGGCACCAGCATTTTCACGGTGATGAGCGCCCTCGCTGCAGAACATGGTGCCATCAACCTTGGGCAGGGTTTTCCGGATTTTCCAATGGATGAGGAATTGGCGGCATTGGCAGCCAAGGCTATCGCCGATGGCCATAACCAGTATGCTCCCATGGCGGGATACATGCCCCTTCGGGAAGCCATCGCTGCAAAAATCCAACGATGCTATGGCAGCAATTTTTCCCCTTCAGAAAACATTACCATCACACCCGGCGGCAGCTATGCCATCTACACAGCCTTCACTACCATTCTCCAGCCGGGAGATGAAGTAATCGTTTTTGAGCCCGCCTATGACAGTTATATCCCCAACATCGTCGTCAATGGTGGCATTCCGGTTCGCATACCCCTTGAGTTTCCCAGCTACAAGATCAATTGGGAAAAAGTAAAAAATGCCATCACCAGCAAAACCAAAGCCATCATCATCAACTCACCGCACAATCCTACGGGAAGTGTGTTGGCACACGAAGACATGTTGATCCTCCAGGATTTGCTGCGCGATACCTCCATTTTCCTGATCAGTGATGAGGTCTATGAACATTTGGTATTCGATGGATTGAGGCACAACAGCATCCTGAAATATCCTGAATTGTTTTCAAGGAGTTTTGTTTGTTTTTCCTTTGGGAAGGTGTACAACTGCACCGGATGGAAGCTGGGATACTGCGTTGCGCCATCGGCCCTGACAGCGGAGTTCAGGAAGATCCACCAATTTGATGCCTTCTGTTGTTTTACACCCACACAGGTTGCATTGGCGGCTCATCTCCAGAAGGAAGAAAGGTACCTGAACTTGTCCACCTTCATGCAAGAAAAAAGGGACCTTTTTCTCCATGAAATGAAGGACTCGCCCTTTACCATGCTCAATTCATCGGGCAGTTATTTTGTATGTGCCACCTATGAAAAAATAGGGAAGATTCCTGCCATGGAGCTAGCTATTCAAATGATCAAAACAATTGGCGTGGCCACCATTCCTGTTGCTGCTTTTTATGCAGATGGAAACGATGACCAGGTATTGCGGTTTTGTTTTGCCAAGCGTGATGAAACCCTTCAAGAAGCCGCTAAAAAACTCTCTGGGATTGCACACATGGCTGATGTTTTTCAGTAACTTCATCTCCAACGAACATGAGTGCCAACCATCCTACCATCAAGGAAATAGCCCTGAGGCTGAACGTATCGATATCCACGGTATCGAGGGCATTGCATGACCATCCAAGGATTGGAATCAAAACAAAAGAACGCGTGAAAGAACTCGCACGCAAAATGAAATACGAGCCCAATGCCCAGGCCATTTTTTTCAAGCAACAAAAAACTGCTGTCATTGGCGTGGTGTTGCCCTCCATCAAAGAAGAATTTTTTTCACAGGCCATCAGCGGAATAGAAGCCGCAGCTATCCAGTACGACTATACCATCCTGTTCGGACAAAGCCATGATGATCCTGCCATAGAAAAACGGGTCGTTGAAACAATGAAACGACAAAGGGTAGATGGCATCATCATCTCCCTTTCCAAAAACACGAATAAAATTAGCTACCTCAAGGAGATTGAAAATGCAGGCATCCCTGTTGTATTTTTTGACAGGGTTCCTGACCAGCCGGATGTTCACAAAGTGTACTGCGACATCTTCAAAAGCACCATCGATATGGTGAACTGGTTGTACAGCCGCGGCTACAGAAAAATCGCCATGATCAATGGGCCTGTCAATCTCACAGCCAGCAAGGAAAGAATGGAAGGATACAAGCAAGCGCTTTCGCAAAAGAAGATGAAAATCGATATGCGCTATTTTGAAAGCACTGACCTCACCAAAGAAGGAACGACCAACGCCATCAAAAAACTCCTTTCACTAAAAACCAGGCCAACGGCGATCATTTCCTTCAACGACTACGTGCACATGGATGCGACACAATTTGCGCATTTGCAGGGTGTCAAGATCAATGCAGACATTGCTTTTGTAAGCTATTCAAACCTATCGATTACGGACTATACGGCCTATCCGCCCCTTTTGTCTGTTGAACAATACCCTTACGGACAAGGCGAACAGGCCATGGAAACCATGATCCGCGCGATGAAAGAAGAACATATAAAAGATATTTTCTATCACGAGGAAGTTCCGGCAACGCTGGTAATCCACAGCACCAATCACATTCGGTAATCCGATTTGATTGGTGCGCAATCGTTTGCGCATCTGTACATCAATATTATTGTGTATATTAAAACAAAAAATATGATCAGCAAACACAAAAAGCTGCTTTTGACGGTATGGTTATCCATCGGTCTTTTCTGCACCCAACTGTATGCACAAACAACAATCAAGGGAGTTGTCATTTCCGCCTCAGACAACAAACCCGTTGAAGGTGCTACAGTTACCACCAAAGGCTCTGTAAAGGGAACGCAAACCAATGCAAATGGTGAATTCGTTCTTGCAGGTAAAACGGGGGACCAGATTACAATCAGTTCAATTGGTTATTCAAGCCAGGTCATCATCATCAAAAACGCAGCCTCTTCCTTGACCATTTCTCTTGCAATGGCCAAAAATGATTTGGAGGATGTAGTGGTAGTTGGATATGGAACCCAGAAAAAGGTAAGCCTGACCAGCTCGGTTTCACAAATAAAGGGTGCAGACCTTGTCAGGCGCCCGGTGTCCAATCTTCAGCAGGCCCTCCAGGGTCAGGCACCAGGACTGACTGTTCTGGACAGGGGTGGAGAACCTGGACGCTCCGCAGCTACAATGCGCATCAGGGGTATCACCACTTTTAGTGGAAACAGCTCTGGGAACAGTTCCCCACTTATCATTGTAGATGGTGTTGAACAAACCCTTTTTACACTAAACCCTGAAGATGTTGAATCCATTTCAATTTTGAAAGATGCATCCTCAACAGCAATCTATGGTTCAAGGGCAGCCAATGGCGTTGTGTTGGTTACCACCAAGCGAGGCAAGTCTGGCAAAATTCAAGCCTCTTACAATGGATATTATGCCATTCAACAATCTGTCAACAGCCCGGAAATGATGGGCCTTGAAGATTATATGCGGTATCAGGTGCTTGCACATACCAATCAAGGACTTGCCATTCCTGCCCGTTACACAGAATCAAGCATCCAATCATGGATTACCGCCACTGACAGGGAAAAATATCCACTTCCCAACACCTGGTTCCAAACAGTTTTAAAGGCTGCCCCTCAGCAGAGCCATAATTTTTCCTTTAGCGGTGGAAATGACTTTTCAAGAACAAGGGTAAGTTTCCGGTACATGGACCAGGATGGAATTGCAGCCAATTATGGTGCAAATATCCGTGAATTGAGGATGAACAATGATATGCAATTGAGCCCCAAGCTCAAGTTGAGTACAGACATCAACTACAGGTACAACCTGTCAAAAACACCCTTCAGCGGAGATGTATTCAACCGTTTCATCCATGGTACACTTTTCGCTTACCCTAAATATGCAGATGGTACATATGGCCTGAGCCAACAAACATCCAATCCCCTGATGTTGGCTGAAAAGTCCGGTTATAATAAAATCGCGACACACTACCTCTACGGATCTGGAAAGCTGGATTATGAAATCCTGCCTGACCTGGTTTTCTCGGCACAAGTTTCAGCGGTCATCAACTATGCGGAAACAAAGGCATTCCAAAATGCATATATCAACTATGATGCCATCAATGCAAGAACATTCACCGTTGCGAACAATACGCTGACTGAGGGAAGGGACCGCAACACGGAATTGACGACCAACTATCTCTTGAACTATTCCAAAAAATTGAACAAACATGAATTGCGTGGGCTTCTTGGGTATTCTGAACTATACAACCAGGGTACAGGACTGTCTGCATACCGTGAAAGATTCTACAACAATGATATTCAATCCATCGGTCAGGGTGCAAACGATGCCACCAAAAACAACTCGGGTTCAGAATACAAGTACGGTCTCCGTTCTGGTTTCACAAGAATCAACTACAGCTTTGATGGAAAATACCTTTTGGAAGGGAATGCCCGCTATGATGGCTCTTCGCGCTTCACAGGCGACAACCAGTTCAGCTTTTTCCCTTCTTTCTCCGGCGCTTGGAGGATATCAAAGGAGAAGTTCTTTGATGACCTGAACCTCCCTATTTCTGACCTTAAAGTCAGGGGATCCTGGGGCCAGACAGGAAACCAAACGGTTCCATTGTACAGCTATTTTGCATCGCTGTCCCAAGGTTCTTATTCCTTCGGGGGTACGGCTGCACAGTCATTTTCACAAACCGGTCTGGCCGATCCGACCATTACCTGGGAAACCAATGACCAAACCGATCTTGGACTTGAAGCCCAATTGCTGGACAACAAGCTTTCCTTTTCGGTTGATTATTACAAGAAGAGAACTTCTGGAATTTTGCTCGCATTGCCACTCCCTGTGGTTACAGGATTTACTTCTTCAACACAGAATGCAGGTATAATTGATAACAAGGGCTGGGAATTCACGCTTGGTTTTAAAAACAACCAACACAAGTTTCAATACGCCATTAATGGTAACCTTGCCATCAACAACAACATGGTGATCGACCTCAAGGGTGCTGGACCTTTCATCAACAACTCTTATGAGTTGGACCCCCGTTATATTGTAAAAGTTGGCCTGCCTTTCAATGCCCATTGGGGGTACAAGACAGATGGCTATTTCCAAAATGCGGCTGACGTTGCCAGCTATCCCTCCATTGCACCAGGCACAAAACCAGGTGATGTCAAATTTGTTGACCTCAACAAAGACGGAAAGATTACAGCTGATGACTGGGCAATGATTGGAAACCCCTTTCCGAAATATACCTTCGGACTCAGCTCAGACTTCTCTTACAAAAACTTCAGCCTCAACTTCCTTTTGCAGGGGGCAGCCCAGGTTGATACAAGGTTGTCTGGTGGTATCACAGAAATTGGAATCGCTGAGGCGTTCACACACAAGATGGTTGCCAACAACTACTGGACGCCTGAAAGACCAAATGCCAAATTTCCGTTACCAAGAAAAAGTGATTTCAGAAATGTCGGTACCTCAGACAGGCTGATCATTGATGGCTCCTATCTAAGACTCAAAAACGTTCAGCTGATGTACTCCATCCCTGCATCCATCTGTAAAAAGATTGGAATCAGCGCTGCAAGGGTATATGTATCCGGAACCAACCTCTTTACCATTTCAAAATTGAATGAATGGGGATTGGATCCTGAGGCCGATTCTGGAAGGGCTACCTACTATCCCCAGACCTCCTTGTATACCTATGGACTCAACATCAATTTTTAATTGAATAAACAGAACACAATGAAAAGAAATATCAAATACCTTGGATGCTTTTTGGCCATCGTTGGAACTGTTTTCCAATCTTGTAAAAAAAATGTGCTCGAAACAATTCCCAATGACCGCGTATCATCTGAGATTTATTGGAAAACAGAGGCTGATGCACGCTATGCAGTAAACTCCATATATGCCAACCTTGATGCCACCAACCTTTTTGTATTGGATGGTATTACAGAGATCGGACATACCAATACAGTATTCACCGTTGAATACAACATTGAAAATGGCACCTACGATGCTTCGCACTCCAGGATTCAAACAGAATGGCAAACTGCTTACAGAAGCATATTCCTCGCCAATTATGTTTTGGAAAACATCGATAAAATCAAAACAACCAATACTGCCCTGATCAACCAATTCAAAAGCGAGGCCCGTGTGCTTCGTGCCTATGCCTACATGAAGCTGGCAGGGCTCTATGGTGATGTGCCGCTGATCAAGACTACCATCACCACAACAGATGGTCTGGCTGCAACAAGATCAAAGGTTGCAGATGTTTGGTCCTTCATCAACAAGGAGCTCACCGAAGCATCGGCATTGCTGCCCAACAGCTTTTCTGGTGCAGACAGAGGGAGAGTAACAAAAGGTACAGCACTGGCCCTGAAAGCAAGGGCTGCATTGTGGTCTGGCGATTTTGCCACAGCCTCCGCTGCAGCAAAATCAGTGATGGACCTGAACGTGTACAACCTGATCGCAGAATACGGGAAACTGTTTACCTATGCAAATGAAAACAGCGTAGAGGTTGTTTTTGACAAGCAGTTCCTTGTTGGTACCAATACCCATAACGCCTTTGCCTTTATGGGGCCTTACAGCCAAAAATCCAGTGGCAGCACTTTTGTTCCGACAAAAGACCTGGCAGACCTGTATACCATGAAGAATGGGAAAGCCATCACGGATGCCACATCAGGGTTTGATCCTAAAACCCCTTATACCAACCGTGATCCAAGAATGCGATTTACCATGTATGTTGATGGCGATCCTTTGCCCAGCGGCATTCCTTTCAAACCGGTTCCCGGCATGGGCGGCGGTGATGAGATTGGAAAAACACAGTACAATACCACAACAGGGTTCTCCTTGAAAAAATATGTTTCTGCTGAAGACTTTGCCAATCATGTTGCAAGTGGCCTGAACTTCATCCTGATGCGCTATGCAGAAGTGCTACTAACATATGCTGAGGCCAAAATTGAACAGAATCAAATAGATGCTACCGTGTATGATGCCATCAACAAGGTCAGGACCCGATCTGATGTCGGACTTCCTGCACTTGTTACCGGAATGACACAAGCTGAACTTCGCGCTGCAGTAAGAAGAGAGCGGGTTCTTGAGCTTGCCTTTGAGGGCATTCATCTTTTTGACATCAGAAGATGGAAAACAGCCCAACAGGTAATGACTGGTCCGGTTAAGGGCATCACTTATTACTCAGGTACAACTCCGGTTACTGTCCTGGTTCCTAGCGTTATCAAGACCTTTGATGCTTCAAAACATTATCTCTGGCCTATTCCTCAAAAAGAGAAAACACTCAATCCGGCCTTGGGGCAAAATCCTGGTTGGTAAATCTTTTTAAAACGCCTTCAATTTGAAGGCGTTTTTTTCTATTTTACAGCTTGAATCAAGCCATTCAAAAAAACAATATGCCAAAAATTTTTCTCGCAGCGCTATTTGTCCTCTGCCTCGCCAGATCATCCGCACAGCAATCCAAACCCAACATCATCTATATTTATGCTGACGACCTGGGCTATGGGGAGTTGGGCAGCTACGGGCAAACAAAAATCAAGACCCCCAACCTTGATCGCATGGCAAAAGAGGGAATGCGGTTCACACAACATTACAGCAGTGCTCCTGTATGCGCACCATCACGCTGCATGTTGATGACAGGAAAACATCCCGGCCATTCCTATATCCGCGGCAACTATGAAATGGGTGGATTTGATGACGACAAGGAAGGCGGACAAATGCCCCTGCATGAAGGTGCCTACACTGTTGCAAAAATGCTGAAGGAAAGGGGATACAATACTGCACTGGTTGGAAAATGGGGCATGGGTGTGACCGGAACAACGGGCAGTCCTTTGAACCATGGATTTGATTATTACTACGGTTACCTCGACCAAAAACAGGCGCATAATTTTTATCCCACCCATCTTTGGGAAAACGACAAATGGGATTCCCTGAACAACCATTTCATCAATGTTCACCAACCCATCAAAGATACTGTGCACGCTACGGATGCAGACTTCAATTACTACAAGGGCAATGATTATGCACCGGCAAAAATGACAGAAAAAGCGCTGGGTTTTATAGACAAAAACAAGAACAAGCCTTTTTACCTTTACCTGCCATATACCTTGCCCCATCTTTCGCTTCAGGCGCCTGATGAGTACGTGAAAAAATACATCGGCTTATTTGAGGAGCAGCCCTATTACGGACAAAAAGGATATGCTGCCACAAAATATCCCCGTTCTACTTATGCCGCCATGATCAGCTTCCTGGACGATCAAGTAGGCATCATCATGGAAAAAATAAAAAAGTTGGGGCTTGACCAAAATACCATCATCATGTTCTCCAGCGACAATGGGGCCACTTTTTCTGCCGGTGTCGATTCCAAATTTTTCAACAGCGTTGCAGGTTTGAGGGGATTGAAAATGGATCTTTACGAAGGCGGCATCAGTGTACCCTTTATAGCAAGATGGCCGGGGAAAATTGCGCCCAATACCGTTTCAGGCCATGCCTCTGTGCAATATGATATCATGCCCACTCTTGCCGCATTGACAGGAAAACCAGTGCCCAACTTAGATGGCATTTCCTTGTTGCCCACGTTGATGGGTCAGGCTGCTGCACAAAAAAATCATCCCTTCTTTTACTTCGAATATCCTGAAAATGGCGGCCAACTGGCGGTGAGGATAGGTAATTGGAAAGGGATCAAAAGAAATGTGAGAAAAGATCCTTCAAGTGCATGGGAGCTTTTCAATATGGAGACAGACCGGTATGAAAAAAACAATGTGGCTGCTGCACATCCGGAACTGATCAGGGAAATGATGGAGGTTGCACAAAGGGAGCATATTCATCCCCATATTTTGGATTGGGAATTCATCGACCCAAAGATTAAAAAAGCACAATAAATAGAGAGGACAGACAATTGCACAAAATATAGTAGCCGATCAATGACTTGCCTTCAGGTAGCTCCATCCCTCGGCCTGTTTTTTGATCAGTTCCACTACAGCGCTGGGCACAACCGTGGTTTCAGCCATCAGCTTGGAAGGATCTATTTTCAGGCGCTTGAGCGAATTGTTGCAAACAGCAAGCGTAACCCCTTTCTCTTTGGCTACCTTAACCCTTGCCGCAAACTGCGTAGAATCGTTCATCAAGGCCAATATGGCCTGCCCGTGAAAAACCACTTCTACCTGAAGGTCTGGCACCAAGGCCTTGGCATTGTTGACCTGGCGAAATACAGCAGCCTGAACCGCAGTATCGGCGCTGGATAGATCCCATACCACACTCAACTTTTTTTCTTGCGCAAATCCAGCCAACACTATCATGCTCAAAAGCAATGCCATTAGTCCTTTTTTCATATTGTCTTTTGCACAAATTACAACATTGTGGTCGGAGACAGATGGTCTGATAGGGCGAATTTTCCGCTTTCATTGAGGGATGTATTATTTTTTTAAAATTGTACAATGATATCAAATTCAAAGTTGACCTTTATGACCATTACAAACAGTGATTTAAATCACTGTTACAAAAAACAACCTGCGTGACATCAGTCACACGCTATGTTGTCGGCATGATTCAACTTTGCTTTAAGAAAATTTACACATGGAAATATTGGGCTACTTCGCATCACTGGTTATTGGCATCTCGCTCGGGCTTATTGGCGGCGGCGGGTCCATTCTCACAGTTCCTGTACTTGTTTACCTGTTTGATGTTGACCCTGTGATGGCAACCGCCTATTCCTTGTTCATCGTTGGATCAACAAGCCTGGTTGGAGTTTTTCCAAAATACAAAAATGGAGAGATCAATTTTAAGACCGCCATCATCTTTGGAATACCATCCATCATTGCCGTATATGCCACCCGCGCATTCATCGTTCCTGCCATCCCTGCTGAATTGTTCACTATCGGTTCCTTGGTTGTGACCAAGGCATTGATGATGATGATGATTTTTGCCATCCTCATGGTCTTTGCCTCCGTATCCATGATCCGCAGCCAGGATAAAACAATGGAAGAACAAGGTCCTCAGGTTTTCAACTACCCCATGATCCTGCTGGAAGGCGCAATAGTGGGCCTGTTGACAGGTCTGGTTGGCGCCGGTGGCGGATTCCTGATCATCCCAGCACTGGTGTTGTTCAGCAAACTCCCCATGAAGCAGGCCATCGGCACATCCCTGATGATCATCGCAGCCAAATCACTCATGGGCTTCACCGGCGACCTGGGAAAACAATCCATGGACTGGACCCTTTTAATTTCTGTCACTGCGTTGGCCATTGTTGGTATTTTTATCGGCAATGCGATGAGCAAAAAAGTATCGGCTGAACTCCTCAAAAAAGGATTTGGCTGGTTCGTTTTGGTAATGGGTATTTACATAATTTTAAAAGAACTTTTTTTCAAATAAAATCAACTCCCCATCTTTTAACGCAAGTGCGTTAAGAGGACAACAGCATACGATTTAAAAATATTAAAAATCAATCCATGTTTTTTCAACACGTTTACGACAAAACCCTTGCCCAGGCCAGTTATTTCATCGGATGTCAAAAAGCGGGTGTTGCCGCCGTCATCGATCCAAAACGCGATGTGGATACTTACCTTGACATCGCGAAGCAAAACAACATGACCATCACCCATGTGATGGAAACCCATATTCATGCAGACTTCCTTTCTGGTGCACGCGAACTTGCCGCCCTCACCGGTGCCAAGCTCTATCTATCGGATGAAGGTGGTCCAGGCTGGGAATATGAATTCGATCATGTCGGATTGAAGGATGGTACAACCTTTATGGTAGGCAACCTGAAAATGGAAACCCTGCACACGCCCGGACATACGCCCGAAAGCATCAGCTTTTTGTTGACGGATACACCAGCAAGCGCAGAACCCGTCATGTTCTTTACAGGAGACTTCGTCTTTGTTGGAGACGTCGGACGTCCTGACCTGCTCGAAAAAGCAGCTGGCATCACTGGCACCTCAGACGCAGGTGCACACCAGATGTTTAAATCAATTGACCGCTTTGCCAAACTTCCGGATTATATCCAGGTATGGCCTGGTCATGGTGCAGGTTCTGCCTGCGGAAAATCACTGGGCGCTGTTCCCAGCACTACAGTTGGATATGAAAAACTGCGCAACTGGGCCTTTCGTTTTGGGAATGATGTGAACGGATTCACCAAATTCCTGTTGGAAGACCAGCCCGAGCCACCGAAGTATTTTGCCATGATGAAGAAGCTGAACAGGGTTGACCGTCCTTTGCTTACATCAGTTCCAAAATTGAAACAACGCAGCAACCATGAGATGATGGAAGCCATGGGCAATGGCATCAAACTGATTGATGCACGCAACAAGGCTGAATTTGCAAAAGGATATATTCCCGGAAGCATCAATATCCAGGGAAACAATGCATTTGCCACCTGGGCCGGATGGCTCCTTAATTATGAAGAACAGTTTATGTTGCTGGCCGATGAAACCCAGTTGGACGATCTCACCCGCAAACTGATGCGCATTGGTCTGGATAACATCATGGGCTATGTTCCATCAACCGAAGCCTTTACCGATCAGGGCGGTCAGCTCGACAAGGTTCCTGTCATAGATATCGAAACATTCAAATCCATTCTCAAAGAACCCAATGTTCAGGTAGTTGACCTGCGCAATGCTACAGAATTCAAAAGCGGGCATGTTAAAGGGGCAGAGCATGTGTTCGTGGGAACCCTGATGGACAATCTCGACAAAGTCAGCAAGGATAAAAAAGTGGTGACGCACTGCCAAAGTGGTGACCGTGCAACCATCGGATATTCATTGCTTGCAAGAGCAGGCTATACCAACGTACTCAATTACTCGGCCAGCATGAATGAGTGGATGGCGTTGGGAAATGCGGTGGAGGTTTAGCGGTTGAAAAATTTCTTAAACCACTTCAACAGGCCGAAGGCCACTTCAACCCTATCTCCCTGCTTCACGGATGTATTTCGCCCTCTCCTTTGAATCAGGATGGGTGCTGATCCATGAAAGGCTACCCAATGAACCATCTTTTTCACCAAGGCGATACAGAAAATCAGCAAAACCATTGGGGCTGATGCCCGCCTTCTTCAAATATTCAATCGCCTTGATGTCTGCATCTTTTTCAAGCTTGCGGTCGTATGCTGTTGATGACAACATGCCCAACAATTCCTTGATGGCGCCGCCACCTGCTTCTCCGGTGGTGATGCTGATCAAGAGGGTGTATCCCATTTGCTTGAGCAATTTTTTCATGACGTGCGATAATTCCATGTGGGCAATTTCATGGGCCAATACCCCGCTGAGTTCATCATTGTTGTGAACAGCATTGATCAATCCTGTATGAACCACCATGTGGCGGTCGGGCAAGGCAAAAGCATTGACCTCGCTATCGCCCATGATATGAAGTTTGATCTTGTCTCGCTTGAACCCATTGCTTTTACAAATAGCAGTAACCAGGCTATCAACCCTATCATATTCTTTTCCCTCTTCAATAGACTGCTCTTCCATTCCAGCCCAGACCATATCGCCCAATTTCTGCTCAAGGGCATCCGTCATTTTTTCAATGCGAAAAAGCTTCATCCAGTTTACACGGCTGATGAGCAGGTAAATACCTGCAGCCAATGACAGAAGAATGAATGCCTGTAGAATTGTTTTTTTCATATCAGGGTTTACACATCATTTGGGTGAGGGGTCCATAAAACCACCAGGAAACATGGTGGCCTTTTCGGGTGTTGATGGCAGCAGCAATCGTCATGCCCAGCTCAACAACATTGACGACAAAAACCGTTATGACATAGGCCATATAAGGGTTTGATATCTGCGTGTCTTCCTTGAACAATACAGATACCGTCCACCAAAAACCAATGGAATTGATTACAAAAAGGCTCAATTGCGAAAGCAGTGCCTGTGTGCAATGCCAGCGCACAAAATAGGTCGACTTCCGGTTCGCGATATAGAAAAACAAGGTGGCCATCAGGTTGATGATGGGCAATGGAAATCCAACCATGATGGCAATCAACGACATCAGGTAACTGTTCGAAGCTTTTTCTGCTTCAGTTTCGGTTGGGTGATATGTGAACGTTGAAGACATGTTATACTCCCTTGTAAATATTCCAGCACCAGTTCAGCAATAGCAATATAATCAATGGCCAAGCAACCTGCTTTTGTCTTATCGTTTTTTCAACTCTTGCATAAAAAACATGGAAACTGTTTTTCTTCAATGCGAGATCATGCAAGAGCCAAACAGGAAAAATGACCAGTCCGCCCAACAAAAACAATCCTATGGGATTCCATAAAATGGCGCTTATTAAATCCCCGCCGATCAATGCAATCATTGACCGCGTTGCGCCACAAGATGGGCAAGGTATTCCAGTTGCGTTTTTGAACACACAAACCGAACCCACAACATTTGCCCACCTATGGTCAAGATGCAACAAAAGCCACGAATAGCCTGACATGCAAAATAGCATGATTAGGATGTAGAGGTTTTTTCTGTTTATGCCCATCAATACAAAAACTGCTGAAATTTGGCAAAGTTCTTCTCTCTTGTTGCCCCCATGATCAGGAACCAATCCACCAATGCCCAAATACCCAATCCGCCACAGGTCAATAATTTCCAAATCCCAAGGCCGGTATCACCAATCAAAAACCGGTCAATGCCCAATGCTCCTGCAAGTATTGAAACAATGATGCTGGTTGTCGGATCCTTGAACTGAATGGTTTGGATGATTGACCACTTTGCATCATCCATGGCAAGCAACTGTTCCCTAATATGCATCAATTGGGTGCTTTCAAAAAACTTACCATTGGTCAGGATGAACATGTCCACTTTGTTAGAATCCATTTTGCTGTTTGTTTTTTAAAATTTACTTCAACCTCTCTCAACTTCCCTCAACTTCTCTCAACCTCTCTCAACCTTTCTTACGCCCTCGTCAACTTCACCGGCGTCGTCTTGTTCGCATTCCACTGGCAAACATAAATGCTTTGGTCCTCATCAATGCAAACATCATGGCCATGCTTGAATACTTTTGATTCGTGTTGGAATGTTGGTTGGAGAATCCCGTTTTTATACACTGGCGCCGTTCCGCCAGGGCTGGCCAAGACTTTATAATTGGTATCAAGAATGGTCAGGAATCCAGTTGCATTTTGTTTTTTTCCTTCTGCGTCTTTGGACCAGCATACACCGGCATAAAGATGCTGTCCGTGAATGACAGGCCTGCAAACGAACATACCTGGCGTATCAATGCGTTTGATGAATTTTCCATCAAGCGTAAAGACCTTGAAACAACATTCTTCCCTTGAAGTGCAGATCAATACTGGATTGTTTGGATCCCTGTTGTCTACCACCACACCATGCGCACAGATTAAATTATGCTCTTTGTTTTCGTTTTTGCGGCCTCCAAACTTCCTGATGAACCTGCCCTTGCTATCAAATTGGATGATATAATCAGAGCCGTATCCATCGGCCACATAGATGTCTCCATTGGGTGCTACTGCAGTTTCGGTTGGGCGGTATGCTTCCTCATCTTTGTAGGCTCCAACGGTATGGGGCTGCGCCAATGAAAAAATAATCCTTCCCTTAAGGTCTGTCTTCACCACATTTCCGGGCTGTGCTTTTGATTTGCCGGAAAGATCCTTGTAAAAACCATTGTCTACAATGAGGAGAAAATCTTCATCGTTTTCCTTGCTGATGGTAAGCCCATGCCCTGCAGGAAATGAAGTTCCCCAGGAATCCAGCAACTGGCCAGACTTATCAAAAATTAGGATATTGTTGTGCGTGTCATCGCCCACCATGATCAGCCTGCCCTTGCTGTCTTGCACCATTTCGTGGCAGTTGATGACAGGGTGGGTGCTGGCGCTGATTTTGGCCCATCCATGATCAACTTTGTATGTAAAGCCATTGTGGCCTATGATCAATTCCTCTGGCTGCCTGTTCCTGTCAACAATGGAAAAAGCAAATGATTTGCTGGCAAGCAATCCGGCTGAAGCAACTGCAGTAGACCGGATAAAGGTTCTTCTATTTTTCATTGGATGAATGTAGGTAAAAAAAGGGAATTGTTATTTGAACTACATTTGAAACATGCTTGAAAAAATCGACCTGAACTGTGATATGGGCGAGGGCTATACAACCGATGCGCTGATCATGCCCCTGATCAGTTCGGCCAATATTGCCTGTGGATACCATGCCGGTGGGGGAGAACTGATGCGCCAGACCATCCGCCTGGCCCTGCAACATGGTGTGGCCATAGGCGCCCATCCTTCTTTCGAAGACAAAGAAGGCTTTGGGAGAAGGGAAATGCATTTGTCATCGGATGAAATTTACCAGATTGTATTGGATCAGGTCAATATCATGCGGAAAGCAGCAGCAGAGGAGGGCGCAAAACTGCACCATGTAAAACCACATGGTGCCTTGTACAACATGGCTGCAAAAGATGCAATGGTTGCCGATGCCATTGCAAGGGCAATAAAAAAGATTGATGCTTCCCTGGTGCTGTATGGTTTGCCCAACAGTGCTTCAGAAAGATCAGCGGCCCAATACGGACTGCAGTTTTACAGGGAAGTATTTTCGGACAGGACCTATACAGACGAAGGGCACCTAACGCCACGCAGCAACACCAATGCTATGATTGAAACTGTGGAGCAAAGTATTGAACAGGTCTTGCAGATCATCCTGCAGGAAACCCTACAATCAACCACAGGAAGCGTAATTTCCATCAAGGCAGATACGGTTTGCATCCATGGTGATGGCGAAAACGCAGTGGCGTTTGCCCAAGAGATCAACAAGGCCTTGAGCCAAAACAAGATCACGATAAGCGCAATACAATGAGGAAACAATCCTGGCTCAGCAATTCTCCTGTCATCGCAGCAGCTTTTCTGATGGCAACCTCAGCGATCGGCCCTGGCTTTCTGACACAGACAGCAGTATTCACCAATACCTTGCTGGCAAGCTTTGGATTTGTGATCCTGATTTCCATTGTTTTGGACATTGGTGCACAAATGAACATCTGGAAAATCCTGGGAGCATCCGGCATGCGGGCCCAGGAATTGGCCAACAAGGTCATCCCCGGGGCAGGTTATTTTCTTACCCTCCTGATTGTGGTGGGAGGACTGGCCTTCAATACCGGAAACCTTGCCGGCGCAGGGCTTGGGCTGAATGTATTGACCGGTTGGGATACCAATACAGGAGCGATCATCAGCGCGGGCATAGCCGTATTGATTTTTGTCAACAAGCAATCCCTCAAATGGATGGACATCTTTGCAAAAGTATTGGGGCTGGTGATGATTGTATTGACCCTTTATGTGGTCTTTGTTGCTGCACCGCCCTTGGGAGAGGCTGTTAAAAAGACTTTTGTTCCGGACAAGATTGACTTCCTGGCCATCATCACCCTGGTGGGTGGAACCGTTGGCGGTTACATCAGTTTTGCAGGAGCACACAGGCTGATCGACGCAGGGCTGACCGGGCCCGAACATACAAAGGAAGTCAGCAACTCCGCAGTATCAGCCATCCTCATTGCCTCCGTCATGCGCGTGCTCTTGTTTCTTGCAGCGCTGGGCGTGGTCTCAAAAGGGCTTTCCCTTGATAGCAGCAATCCTGCAGCATCGGTTTTCCAACTGGCTGCCGGAAACCTGGGCTACATGATTTTTGGTATCGTGATGTGGAGTGCTGCCATCACTTCAGTGGTGGGATCGGCCTATACCTCCATTTCCTTTTTTCGCTCCTTTCATCCGGTCTTTGAAAAAAATGAAAAGCCGATGCTGGTTGGGTTTGTATTGATTGCACTCTTTGTTTTTATCACCATCGGCAAACCGGTAAAAACATTGGTGATTGTTGGGGCATTGAATGGATTTATCCTGCCGATTTCGCTAGGATTGATACTGCTTGCGGCATCCAACAAAAAAATAATAGGGGAGTATAAACATCCCCTATTCTTGAAAATATTTGGTCTGGTTGTGGTGCTGGCCACCTTGTTCCTCAGTGTAAAAACAATCTCCAGTTTGTAAAAGACAGCGATAAGGTTTTTTGGCAGGATGTTCTAACTAAACAAATAATCCACATCCTCTCTTGTCAGCGTCTTCACAAAACCATCGTCATCAGAAACAAGGTCTTTGGCAAGGGCACGCTTCTTGTCTTGAAGTTGCAGGATCTTGTCTTCAATGGTGTCCTTGCAGATCATGCGGTAAGCAAAAATATTCTTGGTCTGTCCGATACGGTGCGTCCGGTCAATGGCCTGTTGTTCAACCGCAGGATTCCACCATGGATCAACAATGTATACATAGTCTGCTGCCGTAAGGTTAAGACCTACTCCACCCGCCTTCAGCGAGATCAGGAATACCCTCACTTCATCATTTTTCTGGAAACTCTGGATGGCCTTTTCCCTGTCAACAGCTGAAGTACTTCCATCAAAATATTCGAATTTCACACCCAAACCAGTCAGTTTTTCCCTGATCAATCCAAGCATGCCAAGGAACTGGGAGAAGACAAGGGCCTTGTGGTTGCCAATGTTTTCAATGATTTCCCTTGACAGTTCGTCCAGCTTGACAGATACATTCGGCATCTTCTCACTCTCTTTCATGATGGCCGGTGAATCACAGATCTGGCGCAGTTTCATCAGGCCCTGCAGGATGGTCAGCTGGGATTTTTGGATGCCCTGCTCCTTGATGACCCCCAGGATTTTGTCCCTGTAATCATTCCTGTATGCATCATAAATATTGCGTTGCTCCTCTTCCATTTCACAGAACAAGATGGTCTCTGTTTTATCCGGAAGGTCTTTTGCCACCTGTTCCTTGGTACGCCTGAGGATGAAAGGAAACAGCAGTTTCTTCAGGTGTTCCTTGTGCTCCTTTTCTCCAAATTTATCAATGGGTGTAGCAAACTCATTCCTGAAATATTCAACACTGCCCAGCATCCCAGGATTCAGGAAGTTCATCTGTGCGTAGATATCAAAGGTATTGTTCTGCAAAGGCGTACCACTCATGCAAAGCCTGTTCTTGGCATTCAGCAGACAGGCCGCTTTGGTGACCTTGCTCTGCGGATTCTTGATGGCCTGCGATTCATCCAATACGATATAATCGAAATTCGTTTCCAACATGAACTTGATATCGCTGCGGAGGGTTCCGTAGGTGGTGATGATCACATCATGGTCCAAAAATATTTTCTTGTCGCGGATCCTTTCTCCGCCATGGTGGATGCGGTAGGTCAGGTTAGGTGTAAATTTCTTGATTTCATTTTCCCAGTTGAACATCAAGGTGGTTGGACAAACAACAATCGCTGTCATGGATTCATTGTTGTCGCGGTAGCGTTGCAATGAAGACAGGGCCTGGATGGTTTTACCAAGACCCATGTCATCGGCCAGGATGCCACCCCAACCCACTTCGGTGAGATAGTTCAGCCAATGGTAGCCGGCAACCTGATAAGGCCTGAGAATTTCTGCCAGTTGTTTTGGTGGATCAATTTCATTGATCCTGTTGAAAGAGCGGAGCCTTTCATATTTTTCTTCCAGCTTGATCATGACCTCTGTTTCATCAATGTTGTTGTACAGTTCATCGATGACACTGAGGTGATACTTTGAAAGCCTTAGCTGGTCTGTTTTTCCTTCTCCTACCCTAAACAGCAAAGAATATTTTTTCAGCCACTCATCGGGCAGAATTCCAAGGGTTCCATCGTTCAACTGAACAATCTGTTGCTTGTTGTTCAAGGCACGCTTGATCTCTTCAATGGATACTTTCTGGTCACCAAAAATAATCTCCACTTTTGCATCAAACCAATCCACGCCATTGCTGATCTGTATCCTGGTCTGCGGTTTTGCGGTATTGAACCTGTAGTTTTTCAATACCTCAAAGCCAATGACAGGCACATGGAACTCTTTCATTGCATCCACAAACAGGAAGAACCAGTTGTTCCTCAATACTTCCGTTCCTTTCAACACCAGGTTGAAACTGTTTTCAGTATTGATAAAATTGGAATGAAGCGAACCCAGCTTTTTAACAAAATCCCTTTCCTTCTCAAGGTCTCTTTTGATCATCTTGATCTTTCCATTTTCGGGCAGAAAGATCGTTTCCTTATCAGAATATTTTACTTCGTATCCCTGGTAAAGGAATACAGGTGTAAATACCAGGTATTCATTTTTTTCCTGGAGTTGCAATTTGATTTCAGGCTCTCCGTTGAAGAGCTCTGTCATCAAAGACTTGTCAAAATCAACTTTGTATTTTCTTGCAAAGGGCAAGACCTCACGTTCTAAAAATTCAGGCCATTTTGAAAGGGTGATTTTTCTGTTTCTCTCCGGGATGAAAGCCGTGATGGCTTCAAGGTCTTCCAGTGAATTCCAACAATAGAACTGATCATTGAAAAGGGCAACCAAAGAAGAAGACCATTCATTGGCCGTCAACTCAATATCCCATTCTTCAATCAATGCCACCGGTGTTATGATAGCCTGCTTCTTTTCAAGAGCAACCTGCAATCCGGGTTTCATCCTTCCGCTTCCAATCTCCACCTTCACCAGGTTGGCTGTTGTGAAAGGCTTGCCTGGCAAGAGTTTCAGGAACAAG
>Ga0209444_10000593_pt1 | contig 20019 bp, 11 predicted proteins | sample LauGreFaBDMM15DN_2_FD_188215 | JGI IMG/M metagenome (GOLD analysis project Ga0209444, IMG submission 188215) | Freshwater lake microbial communities from Lake Michigan, USA - Fa13.BD.MM15.DN (SPAdes) (version 2) | ecosystem: Environmental > Aquatic > Freshwater > Lake | place: Lake Michigan... | reverse complement strand
CTGCGCGCCGCGGTCGCCCGGGCCCGTCAGGCCGGCAAGGCCATCGGGTTCGTGCCGACAATGGGCTGCCTGCATGAAGGCCACCTCAGCCTGATTCGCCGGGCCAGGGAAGAGGCCGCCTTTGTCATGGTGTCCATCTTCGTCAACCCGACTCAGTTCGGCCCCAACGAGGATTTTGCGAAATATCCGCGCACCTTCGCGGAAGATCGCGCCGGCTGTGAAGCCGCGGGCGCCGACCTGATTTTCGCACCGACGGCGGCCGATTTCTACCCCACCGGCGCTTCGACCTGGGTGGACGTCGAAGGTATCTCCGCCAAGCTCTGCGGTGAATTCCGCCCGGGCCATTTCCGCGGAGTTGCCACGGTGGTCGCCATGCTCTTCAACGCCGCGCAGGCGGATGTCGCCGTTTTCGGACGCAAGGATCTCCAACAGCTCGCGGTGATTCGCCGCATGGTCCGCGACCTGCACATGCCCGTCCGGATTATCGCCCACGAGACCGTCCGTGAGCCTAACGGCGTGGCGATGAGCTCGCGCAATCGCTATCTCTCCACCGAAGAGTTGTCGCAGGCGACGGCCATCCCCGCCGCGCTGACGGCGGCGCAAGCACTGGCCCGGACCGGCGTCACCGACGCCGCCCGCCTGCAGGCCACGGCGCAGGCGGTACTGGCCGCCCAGCCCGCGCTGAAACCGCAGTATTGCGCCATCGTCGATTTGGAAACGATGGCACCGGTCACGTCGACCGCAGGCCGGCCATGCGCGATTGCCATCGCCTGCCACTTGGGCGCGACGCGGCTGATCGACAACGCTGACCTCTAATCAGCTCAGGCTCAAGTAGACCGCGCCCAGCAAGATCAGGGCGCCGATGAGCCGGCGCGTCATGATGGCACCGCCGACCTGCTTCTCGGAATTGGCGAACCAATGCCCGACGATCCAGACCAGCGCCACGCTCCAGAGTCCGCGCGTGTTATACAGGACGTTGGTGACGGTCACCTCGTGGTAGACCGCGATGCAATAGGCGATGCCCATGGCCTGAAGGGCCAACAGTAGGCCGCCGCCGAAGGCCCAGATGACCATCGGCCGGGGCATCTGCCGTAATGGCGCCGAGAAAAATGGAATCAAAGCGAACGAAAGTAACCCGACCGTAGCGAACATCACCGGGCCGAAATGGCCGAACCCGAGATCGCCCGCCCACAGCTGCTGCATGACATCGGTCGCGGCGAAGGCCAGCGCAGCGAGGACGGAGAAGCCGACGCTGACGAGCAGACGCGCGCGGTTGGCTTGCCATTCGCCGCCCAAGAGCGCCAACGCCAGCGTCGTGAGGAAAGTCGCCACCCAGAGTTTCCAACCCAACTCCTCCCCGCCAGTGAGGAATACCAGGAGCGCGACGAAGACCACCTTGGTACCCAGCACGGGCGTCGCGATGGAGATATCGCCCCGGCTGATCGCGACGAACGTGAGCACCTGGCCGATGAAAAAGGCCGTCCCGGCCATGACCGCATGGGTGACATGCGTGAGCGTGAAGGGAGCCCCGCCATAAAAGAGCCAAGACTGGAACAGAACAGCCGAGATCAGGTTGACGATGAACAGGACCCTCCAAGGATGCCCCCCGTCCATGGCCCGCTTAAGGGCCATCGCGGCAAGGGTGTAGCCCAGGGCGGAAAAAAGGGGGAGGACGGTGGCGGCGGCAGAACGCATCAGACAGGGGCAAACGAACCCCCTCCCCTCCCCGCTGGCGAGTCCGAAGCAAGAAAAGCACCGCCGCGGCCTGCCTCGCCCTTGCTCCGGGCCAAGCCGCGGGTAAGGTGTGCCCATGGGACAATTTTCCTACAAAAACGAGGCCATCGACCCGCATCGCAAAGTCCTCTCCGAACAGCTTATCCTGGACTTGCAGCATGTCGCCGATGGGCCGCTGCTCGCCTTGGCCAAGCAGATTCCGGGCGGCTATATCCACCGCAAACCATTCCTCAGCAACGCCAAGTGGCTGTTCAAGAAACGGCTCGGCCACCTCGCCGTGGACGCGGCCGCCGTCGCCGGACACCTTCCCTGGTTTGCCCAAACGCTGAAAGTCGAAAAGGCAAAGTTGCTCGAACACCTGGAGGAGCTGGCTGGCGTCATCGGCGGTCCGCGTACCGCCCTGCTCTGCGTGCTCTGGAATAACCAAGCTACCCAGAAAGACGCCACCCTGTCGGCTGATCTCTTGGGCAAGCTCATTGCGAGCACCAAGGCGCAGTCCACCAAACCCGAGACCCGCGCCTGGAAGGCGGTCTTGGCGAAGTTGGGCGGCGCGTCGGATAAAGATTCGGTCGAGCCCGTCGACGCACTGGACTCGGCCGGCAAGACCGTCCGTCGCCTCCTGCAAGAGATTTCGCAAGGCAAGGCGGCCCGTGAGAACGAAGGCCGCCAGATTCGCCGCCAGCACGCCAACGAGCTGGAAGCGAAGGACGCTGAGCTCCGCAAGGCGCGCGAGGACGCGGCGCGACAGGTGCAGGAAGCGGCCAAACAGGCGGGGGCGCTCGACGCAAACATCGTGGCCCTCCAAGCCAAGCTGACCGCGGAAGAAACCGAAGTCGCCCGGCTCCGCGGCGAGCTGGACCGAGCCCGCGAGCATGTGGCCAAGAAGGCCCGCGAGATCGCCGAAGCCCTCCTTTCGGAGGAGATTCGCCCCTGGCTGGCCGACGCCCGTACCTTGAAGTCGGCCTCGGAAGAAGTCTCCAAGTTGCGCCAGCTCACCACGGAGACAGTCGAGAAGATTCGCCGCGCCCAGCGCGACGCCGACCCGTTTCTCGCCAAGGAACACGAGCTCCGCCAAGCCATCCCGCAGATGGAGGAGATGCTCAAGCTGCTTCGCCGCTACCTCCGTACCGCCGGCCAAGCCCTGCCGGAAGTCGTCCTCCTTGAGAAACGTATCACCGACCACATCGAAAAAGTCCGCTACGACCTTGAGAAGCGTGACCAGCCCTCGGACCCTTTCCTGGAACGCATCTCGGCCCGGATCAACGGCGCGGACGCGCGCGAGCTGAAGTCGATCGAGGGTGCCCTGCTACTCGCCGAGCAAGCCGGCTTAGTCGACTCACGGCATGCGGACCTTTATCGCCGTGACCTCCATCGCCGCCGCTCCTACATGGCGGATAAGGCCTTCCACGAGCAGAAACAGTCTGGGCCCCTGGCGTTACTCGAACGCGCCGTCGCCACGGGCGAAAAAGCCCGCCTCGCCCTCGACGCCAATAATTTCGCCTGCCTCCGGCAGGATTACCTCGGCCTCCGGCTGGCTTCGAAGAAGAACGCCCAAGGCGAAAGCCGCTACCAACTCGACGCCGACGCCCGTCAAAAAATCGTGCAGCTCGCCGAAAAACTGGCCGACGACGCCGCCGGCCTGCACATCTGGGTCAGCTTCGACGGCCAGCAGACTACGCTCCGGACGACTAACTCACGCGTCCGGGTGACCTTCAGCCGGGCCGGCGCCAAGGCCGACCACGACATCATGGACCTGGTGGCCAAGGATAAGACCGTCGAGGCGCCATGGTTCGTCGTCTCCGACGATATCGAGGTGCGCGATGCCACCGCCCGCGAAGGCGCCTACATCATCTATAACGACGCGCTGATCCAGCTGCTGGTCAACCGCGGCCTGCGCCCGTAGAAAAACCGGACCCAACCTGCGCGGCGCCCGGGCGGAAACCGGTGCCGTGGCTTACTTCTTCTTCTTGGCCGGCGCGGTCGTGAGGGGCGGCGGCAGCACGCCGGCGAAATCCTCGGCCTTGAGGCCGGGATGGAACATATTAAAAGAATACTTGCTCGGCTTCCATTCCACCAGCGGGGTGACGTCGGCCTTGGCGGGCACCTCGAGGCCGAGACCCCAGAAGACGCCGTTGACGAGCAGGCGGCGGAGCGACTCATCGGCAAGGTCGCTGGACGAAGCCAATGTGGTGGTCAGCACGCGGTTCTTGGTACCGGCGACATTCGGCACCTCGCGGGTCCAGGCCACGGCCATTGCGGGCGAATTGATACCCTGCTCCTGCTTATCGGTGGCGCGCTTCTTCGCGCGTTCGCTCAGCGGGTCTTGCGGATTCATGCCCTTGAGGACCAAGCCGCGAAGGAGAATCTGGGCGTCGGCGGGCGGGTAAGCCTCGTAGACGTCGGTGTCGCCGAAGATGACGCCCACGCCATTGAGAATCGCGAGCTGGGCGGCGCCGGGTTCGACGGCCGTACGCGTGGCTTCGCCCTTGTGGCTACCCCAGTGGCTGACCCAAGTCTCGCCGAGGACGTTCTTCCCGAAGCCGCCTTGATTATTCCAATTATAGGCGGCGAAGGGACTTTCCTTCGGGATGCCATTGAAAGCGTGCGTGCTGGTGCGAGTAGCGACGATCGGCACGCCGCGTTTGAGGGCCGCGTCGAACTTCGCCAAGGCGGCGTCGTTCCACTTACGGAAGCGCAGGCCGAGCACGAGGGCGTCGGCGGTGTCCAGAGCCTCGGGCTTGCCCAGGGAGGCGCCGTTGTTGGGGTTGATCACGCCGTCGTCGTGCGAGAAGAGGACGGTGCACTTGAAGCCGTGGCGTTCGGACAAGATGCGAGCCAGCATCGGCAAGGCCTCCTCGGAGCGATATTCTTCATCACCCGCGAGCAGCACGACGTGCTTGCCAGCGCCGGCGCCCTTGCCGGCAGGGAACTCGAGCCAGCCCGGACCAGCGGTGAAGGCCTCCGCGGCGACGGCCGGGAGTACGAGGACCAGGGCGGCGAGGGCGGCCCACAGGGAGAGATGACGCTTCATGGGGTAAGGTTTAGGAGACTGCACCGACGGTAGCGGGATTCAAGCGCCCTATTGGGCGACTCCCGCATCATTTCCGCTCATTCGCCCCATCCTTCTTCGCCGGAGCCGAAGAAAATGGGTCGGGACGTATCGTCTCGCGACGGCCGTCGGAATAAGTCGTCACCTGATTGCCGAACGGATCGGTGCGCGTCGTGGCGCGCGTCCCGTCGCTGTAACTCGTGGTCGATCCGCCGAACGGGTCGGGCCGCGTCGTGGCGGTCACGCCGTTGCTGTAGCGCGTAGAGGACCCGCCGAACGGGTTGGGCGTGGTCACAGCCGTGACGCCGTTATCGTAACGGGTCTGCGTTCGCCCAAAGGCATCGGTGCCCTTGACGCCCGTTTTCGGGGCTTCGCCCGTACGCACATCCGCCTTAATGACGACCGCGGGCTTCGGCTCCGGCTTGGCCGGCTCCTTGCGGGCGTCTTCCTTCTTCGGCGCGGCCCCAGCCGTGACAGCGAGCAACAGACCGGCGACGAGGAGCGCGAGGGGTCTCATGAGGTTACCTCTATTAGAATCTCCGGTGCGGGGAACGCAAGCCGCGGCCGTCCGTAAAACAGGAAGGGCGGGCGCCTCGCGGCGCCCGCCCTACGCTCGGAGGACCGGAGTCCCTTAGGCGATGATCTTCTCGACCGTCTTACCGAAGTTATCGGTGAGGCGGAAGTCGCGACCATTGTAGCGATACGTAAGCTTGGTGTGATCGAAGCCGAGGAGGCGCAGGATCGTGGCATGCAGGTCATGCACGTCGACGCCGTCCGCAGCGACCTGGGAGCCGATTTCGTCGGTCTCGCCGTAGTGCATACCGCCCTTGACGCCGCCGCCGGCCATCCAGCAGCAGAAAGCCTTGGAGTGGTGGTCGCGGCCAGAAGCTGCGTTGACGCGGCCCGCAGTGGTCGGGGTGCGACCGAATTCTCCGCCCCAGATGATCAGCGTCTGGTCGAGGAGACCGCGCTGCTTGAGGTCGGCGATGAGGGCGGCCGCCGGACCGTCGATGGCCTCGGCCTTGCCGGCAATCGCCGTGAAGAGGTTGGTGTGATGGTCCCAGCCACCCGCGTCGACTTGGACGAAGCGGACGCCGCGCTCGACGAGGCGACGGGCGCAGAGGAGCTTGGCACCAAGGTCGGACTTGCCGTACATCTCGCGGGTCTTTTCGGACTCCTTGGAGATGTCGAAAGCGTCGGTTGCGGCGGTCTGCATGCGGAACGCGAGCTCGAAGGATTCGATGCGGGCCTCAAGCTGCTCGTCCTTTTGGACGGTCTTCATGTGGCGCTCATTGAGCTGGTGGACGAGGTCGAGCTGCTTGCGCTGCGCATCCTGCGTGGTGAATTCGCTCTGGAGGTTGGCGATGATCTTGTTCGCCGGGGCACCCGGACGGAACGAGGTGTTGGCACCCTGGAAGAGGGACGGCAGGAAAGACGAAGCGCGGGCGTCGGAGCTGCCACCCAGCGAGACGAAGCCGGGGAGGTCCTGGCTTTCGGTACCGAGTCCGTAGAGAGTCCAAGCGCCGAGGGAGGGCTTGGAGAGGACCGCCGAGCCGGTGTGCATGAGCTTGGCCGCCGGGCCGTGGGCCGGGATGCCTTGGTTCAGCGAGCGGATAACGCACAGCTCGTCAGCCACGCCTTGGAGCTTCGGGAAGATTTCGGAAATCTCGAGGCCAGACTGGCCGGACTTCTTGAACTCGAAGGGCGACGGGAAGAGGACGCCGTTCATGCCGGCGGCCGACATGTCGGCGAGTTCCTTCATCTTCGGCTTCGGGTCAAAGGTATCGAGGTGCGAGGGAGCGCCGCCCGCGAAGATGTGGATGACGTGCTTGGCCTTGGCGGAGAGCGGAGCCTTGCGCGGCTTCAGGTTGGCCATCGTTTCGGCCTGGGCGTCGCTGACCAGGTAATCAGCGACCATGGTGCCGAAGGCGAGCGTGCCCATGCCGAGACCGGTCTGGCGCAGGAACTCGCGGCGGGAGTTGGGGGTCGGCACGTAGTTGCCGCAGTTGGAATCATTCATGGTGGGGAGGGTTTTAATTAAGTTATTAAGGGATTTAGGGATTTCAAATAGTATCTTCTGGGGGAATTAATTCAAGTAGACGAACTCGTTGGAACAAATCATCGACTGGGCAAGGATGACCCAGGGGTTCACTGGCACCTTCCGGTCGACTAATGCGGTGTTATTCACGATTTTCCCGCCTTTTAACGAGGTTTCGACCTTCACCTCGGGGGCGGTCTTGCTGGCGACGGGGGCCTTGTCTTTGACCTTATCCCGCCGCTTTTCTTTGGAGGAGACGACCGGTTCATCGATGTAGCCGGCAATCCGGGTGATGAACTCGCGGGAGATTTGACGCTCCTGCACGGTCGGCGAGCGCTGGTACATGATGCGATAGAGCTGGGTGATGCGCTCATCATCGGAACCGGCCTTCGTGATCTCCGCCCGGGCGGTGACGTTGCGGGCGACCTCAATCGCCAGCGGATTGTTCATGAAGAACAGCGCCTGCTGCGGAACGATGGTGGAGCCGCGGGCGGAATTGGCCATATTCGGATCCGCGAAGTCGAACTGCATCTGGAATTCGCTCAGCTTATCGCGGTCGATGAAACCGTAGATGGTGCGACGGTAGCTATAAGGTTCGTCCGTGATGTTGACCGCACGACCCCCAAGGGCCCGGTCGAGCTTGCCGGAGAGCAGGAGCATCGAGTCGCGGATCGATTCGAAGTCGAGCCGCCGGAGATTCGCATGCCAGAGAAAGCGGTTCGACGCGTCCACCTTGGTGGGATCGACGGAGGACTTCTGCACGACGAGCGGATTGGACTGCGGGTTGGCCGACTGGCGGTACGTAGCGGAGAGCAGGATACGCTTGTGCATCTTCTTGATCGACCAGCCGCCTTCGACAAAGGCCGTGGCCATCCAGTCGAGAAGCTCGGGGTGGCTCGGGGGTTCGGCCATGTTGCCGAAATCATCCGGGGTGGTGACGATGCCAGCGCCGAAATGATGCATCCAGAGGCGGTTCACGAGCACGCGCGCAGTCAGCGGATTGGCGCGGCTGGCGATGGCCAGGGCGAGTTCGCGGCGTCCGCTGCCTTCATAGAACGGCAGGCGGTCAGGACCAGCGAGCACTTCGAGGAACTGGCGAGGCGCGACGGCCCCGCGCTTATTGCGGTCGCCGCGAATATAGACGTAGCTGTCGCGTGGCTTCTCGGCATCGGCGACCACCATCGCCGTACCAGGGCCACCCGGGTGGGTGATGTCCAACGCGTTGATATCGCCGAACTTGAAATACTTGGTAGGCTTGTTGTTATTGACGAAGGTCGCGGAAATCGGGACCTGCCCGTCTTCACAGAAATCCCTGTTTTCAGTCAGACGTTCGAGGGCCGACACGGAGGAGATGTCCTCAACGTTGGGCAACGGCCAGGGGAAGGCGGCCAGGGCGGCGAGCGCGGCGTTGTCCTTGTCGCCGCGGCGACCCGGCTGGCTGCGCAGCTGGATATGGCCGACAATCTTGTCGCGATGCTGCTTGAAGATCGCCTGGTAGGCGAACGCCACTTCCTCAAGCGACTTCGGCTTGAGGCCACGTAGGCCATCCGCGATGAGCGGGTTGACGGGCGCCTTCGGGTCGGCGAGCGCGGCGGCCAGGATGCCGGGGGCTTTCGCCGCGAACTCTGCGGCGCCGAGGCTCTTCAGGCGCGTGAGCGGACCCGTGATTGCGTGACCGGGGCGCATGACGCCAGCGAACGAAGTGTCCAGCTCTCGGCTCTGCCCAAGGTCGTATTTCTTAAGGAGGTCAAAGCCGGCCGTGCTCCGGAAACCACCGAGCATGGCGGCCATGGCGCGCGGGGCGAACTCGCGATGGAAAGCCGCCTGCATACCGGCGAGATGCTTGTAATAGCCCGCGGCGGTCTCGTCGACCAGCGCGGCGTGCTTCTTGTCATAGTCGGCGCGGTAGGCGTTGCTCGGCGCGTTCTTACCGACGAGCAGCGGGTCGCGGACGACGGGGTTCTGCTGCGGTTCGACGACGGAGGCGAAGATGCCGTGCAGGGAGTAATAATCAGCCGCCGGAATCGGATCAAACTTATGGTCGTGGCAGCGGGAGCAAGAGACGGATAGCCCGAGGAAACCCTTGGTCGTGGCATCGATACGCTCGTCGATGGTGTCATCGTTGTTCTGGAAACGCTTGCCGACGGTGATGAAACCGAGGGCGGCGAGCCGCGAATCGTCTTTGGCTAGATTCGGCAGACGGTCGGCGGCGAGCTGCTCGATGATGAACTGGTCGTACGGCTTGTCGGTGTTGAACGCGTCGATGACGTAATCGCGGTAGGTCCAGGAAGCGTCGAAGGTCTCGATGTTGCCGTTCCGCCGCAGGCCCTTGGTGTCCGAATAGCGCGCCGTATCGAGCCAATGACGACCCCAGCGTTCGCCGTAGTGCGGCGAGGCGAGAAGACGGTCGACGGTGCGTTCGACGACGCTGGTCACGGCGCGGCCGGCCTGTCCCTTGCGGGCGGCCATGGCGTCCATGGCGCTTGCGGCATCAAAGTCGCGGGAGAAGGCATCGACCTCGGCGCTGGTGGGCGGCAAGCCGACGAGGTCATAGGACAGGCGACGTAGCAGGGCTTCGCCATCCGCCGCCGGACTGGGCTGGAGGCCCTTCTCGTCGAGCTTGGCCAAGACGAAGGCGTCGACTTCGTTCTGGCACCAGGCCGGGTTGCTGAGCTTGGTCGGCACGGCGAATTCTTGGACCGGCTGGAAGGCCCAGTGGTTACGCGCCTTGTCGGACAGGCCAGTCAGCTTATCTCCGCCGATACCAGCAGGGGCGGGAGCGCCCATCTTGATCCACTGCTCGAGCGAAGCGATTTGCGGGGCGGTAAGTTTCGGACCAGCCTTGCGCGGCGGCATGGAAAATTCCGGGTCCCCCTGATGGACGGCGACGAGCAGGAGGGATTTCTTGAGGTCGCCCGGCACCACGGCGGGACCGAGATCGCCGCCCGCGAGCAAGGCAGAACGGGAATCCATGATCAGTCCGCCCTTGGAAACGCCCTTCTCCTTCGAATGGCATTCGTAGCAACGCTCCGCGAGGAGCGGACGGATATTCTTCTCGAAGAACTCCAGGCCAGCGGGATCCATCTTCGCCTCGGGCGGCGGCGCGGCGGCGACCCCGGCGGCGGACGAAGCCAAGGCGAGGAGACGGAGGAGGAAGGACGGAGAGGGCATGGCGGTCGGTGGAGGGGTTAACTGGGGATTACTCACCAAAGTGGGCTACATGTTTATACTCCTTCAAATCCAGAAGGTTTCAACCTATTCATGGGGATTTTACCAAAAACGAAAGCCGACCTCGAGGAGGCCGGCTTCGTGCAAAAAACCGTCAGGAATCTCAGTTGACGTAGACGAACTCGTTCGAGAGCAGCAAGGCTTGGACCAGCAGTTCGGTGGCCGTCATCGGGGTACGCTCGATCGATTCGCCGACGTTCTGCAAGACCCCTTCAGCCCCCCCGCCGGTCACGGCGGCCATCATGCTCTCCTCGCCATCCGGAGCCATCACGGCCACGGCCCGGGAGGCCGGAGCCATGGTGCGAGGCGCGGCCGCAACAGCCTTGGCGCCGGCCTTGGTGCCAGCGACGGCGGCCTTGGCCGCCGGGCGCAGGTTGGCGGTCGCCAAGGTCATCTTGGCCTTGGTCAGGAATTGCTGAGAGGCCAGGACCTCACCCGTGGTCGGGCGACGCTGGAACATACAACGGAACATGGCGACGATGCGCTGGTCATCGGTCATCGCGTTGGCGACGTCCTTGCGGGCGGCGACCGAGCGCGCGACCTCGACCGACAAGGCGTTGTTCATGAAGAAGAGCGCCTGCTGCGGCACGATGGTCGAATTGCGCTTCGAATTCGGCTGGTCGGGATCGGCGTAGTCGAACTGCGAGAGCGTGTCGCTCAGGCGGCTGCGGTCGACGTAGCCATAGAGGCTGCGGCGATAGCTGAAGGGCTCGTCGGTGATGTTAGCCGGCTGGCCACCGATTATGGGATTCATCTTGCCGGTCAGCAGAATCATCGAATCGCGGATGGACTCGAAATCGAGACGGCGAAGGTTGCTGCGCCAGAGGAGGCGGTTGCCGGCATCGATCTTCAAGGGATCGACCAGCCCCTTCTTCGCCACGAGCGGATTGGCGGTCGGATCGGAGTCCTGACGATAGACGTTGCTCATCACGATCATGCGGTGGAGCCGCTTCATGGTCCAGCCGTTCTCCATGAGCTCGGCCGCGAGGAAGTCGAGCAGCTCGGGGTGCGACGGCTTCTCGGCCATGTTGCCGAGGTCATCGACCGTGGAGACCATGCCTTCGATGAAGTGCTTCATCCAGGCACGATTGACGGCCACGCGGGCGGTCATCGGATTGTCCGGCGAGATGATGGATTGGGCGAACTCGTAACGGCCGCTACCTTCGACGTAAGGACGCCGCTCTCCCTTGGTTAGGACTTCAAGGAATTGGCGGGGGACAATCTCCCCCTTGTTGTTCTTATCTCCGCGCTTAAAGACGTAGCTGTCCTGCGGGGCTTCGGAGTCCTGGACCACCATCGCCTCGCCGGGGGCGCCGGGGTGCGAGAGTCGCAGTTCATTGACGCGGGTGTGACGGAAATAGGCTTGCGGGGCGCGATTGCCGATGCCGCCGTAGATGGGGCGGTTCTGCCAGTCGGCGCAGAACTTACGTGTGCTGAACAGGGAGATCATGTCTTCGTTCTCGAAGACCTCGTCGTAGCTCGGAATAGCCCAAGGGTAGCCGGTCAACTGGGCGATCGCCGGCGAGGACTTCTTCCATTCTTCGCCGGGTTTAGCGAGGAGCGCGAGATGAGCGAGGATGGGGGCCTTGTTCTCGTTGTAGACCCGCTGGTAGGCGGCGGCGACGTCGTGCATCGACTTCGGCTTCAGGCCGCGGAGGCCGGCGGCGAGAATCGGGTTCACACCGTTGTCGGGATTTTCAAGGTATTGCTGGAGGACGATCGGGGCGCGCTCGGCGAAGTAGACGAACGGCACGGCGGCCAGGGCCGCGAAGGGGCCAGTGATAGGCGAATCTTTCTGGATGCGCATCGCGGCGAAATCCGTGTCGGTCTGGAGATCGATCTTGTAGCGATCGGAATACTCACCGGCTTCGCTAGAACCACCGCGGACGGTGGCGATCATGAGACGGCCGGCCATCTCGCGGTCATAGCGGGCGCGGGTCTCACGCATGTAGCGGAAGAAGCCGGCGACCTGCTCGTCCTGGAGTTGGTTCAAGCGCTTGGTGAAGTCGGAACGAGCGGCGGCGGCAGCCTTCGAGGTGGCGGCGATGGTCGGCTGTTGCAGCGGCTCGACGGTCGAGGCGAAGATGCCGTGCAAGGAGTAGTAGTCCTTGATCGAAATGGGGTCGAACTTGTGGTCGTGACAACGGGCGCAGGAGACGGTGAGCCCAAGGAACGCCTTGGTGGCGGTGTCGATGCGCTCGTCGATGATGTCGTGCTTGTCATCGAAACGCTTGCCGACGGTGAGGAAGCCGAGCGCCGCGAGGCGGGGATCGTCAGGGGAGATACCCGGGATGCGGTCGGCGGCGAGCTGCTCGACGACGAACTTATCGTACGGCTTGTCCTCGTTCATCGCGTTGATGACGTAGTCGCGATAAGTCCAGGCGTAGGCGAAACGGTAATCCCTGAACAGACTGTCGCCTTGGTCGACCTGCAGGCCGCGGGTGTCGGAGTAGCGGGCGGTATCGAGCCAGTGGCGGGCCCAGCGTTCGCCGTAGTGGGGCGAGGCGAGCAGCGTGTCGACCTGCTTGGCGTAGACGGCTTCGACGGCCAAGGCTGGCTTGCCGGCGCGAAGCGCCATCGAATCGTTGGCCTGCGCCGCAATGATGGCCTTCTCGAAGGCATCGACCTGTTCGGAGGTGGGCGGCAAACCGGTCAGATTATAGGAGACGCGGCGGAGGAAAGACTCGGGGCTGGCGACGGGATTGGGCTGCAAACCCTTCTCTTCAAGCTTGGCGAGGATGAAGGCGTCGATCGGGGTTTTGACCCAAGCGCGGTTTTTGACTTCGGGCACCGTGGGCTTGGCAATCGGCTGGAAAGCCCAATGCTCACGGGCCTTGCCGGTCATACCGGTGAGCTTATCGGCGCCGCCACTGGGCATCGGCGCACCCATCTTGACCCACTCCTCGAGCAGGGCGATTTTATCGTCCGGCAGCTTACCGCCGGTTTTCTTCGGGGGCATCGAGAACTCGGGGTCGGTATACCGAACAGCTTTGATCAGCAGGGATTTCTCGAGATCGCCGGGGATGACCGCGGGGCCTTCATCGCCACCCGCGAAGGCGCCGCTGCGAGAATCGAGAATGAGGCCGCCTTTTGAGGAATTTTTGTCGGCGGAGTGACATTCGTAGCAACGATCGTAAAGAATCGGGCGGATATTCTTCTCGTAGAACTCGAGTCCTTCCTTCGAGGGCTGGGGTGCTTCGGCGGCGAGCGAGAAGGCGGCAGCGAACAAGGCGAGCACGAGGGCGGGATTGCGGGGCGAAGACATGGGAAGGTTGGTTAAGGGGATTGGAGAGAGGGACGCAGCGAAATAGGGGTAACTACGGAGAGCAAACTAGGGTGAAAATTACTACTAGCGACTGTTCATGAAATTAGGTGCGTCGCCCCAGAAATCAAGTGTGCATCGCCATTCGGATTGTAAAGAGAAGACCCCAAGGCGAGGGTCATTCAGACGAACGATGCGCATCTTGATCGCCAACGATAAGTTCAAGGGCTCTTTGACCGCGGAAAAAGTGGGTAATCACCTCAAAAATAGCCTTGAAAGCGTCTTTCCAGGGGCACTTTTCGACCTATGCCCGATCGCCGACGGCGGGGAAGGCACCGCCTTGGCGATGACAACCGCCTTGGCCGGAGAATGGACTCAAACAACGACCCAAGACGCCCTGGGACGACCGATCGAAGCCCCCTTCGGCTGGGTAGCCAGCTCGGCCACGGCCATCATGGAAATGAGCGCTGCCAGTGGCCTGGCCATCGTCCAAGATGCCAAACTTAACCCTCTCAAGGCCAATACTTTAGGAACAGGAATTCTCATCCAATCCGCCCTCGCCAAGGGAGCCCGGCGTATCCTCATTGGTATCGGCGGAAGCGCCACCAACGACGGCGGCCTGGGGGTGGCCATCGCCCTAGGGTATACCTTCAAGAAAGCGGGCCTGCCCTTCGCCCCCACCCTGGAGACGATCTTGGAGGCCGATCAGGTCGAGAAGCCGGCTTCCCTGCCCCCCTTCGAGCTCATCGTCGCCTGCGATGTGGACAATCCCCTGCTCGGCCCCCGTGGCGCCACGCGCGTCTACGGCCCGCAGAAAGGCGTCACCGACTTCGCTTGGTTCGAACAGCGGCTCACACATCTCGCCGACCTCGTGCAGCGCGACTTAGGCGTCGACCCCCGCAACGTCCCAGGCGCTGGCGCCGCGGGCGGACTCGGTTTCGGTCTCATGGCTTTCTTCGGCGGACGTCTCGTCAGCGGCTTCGACATGGTCGCGACGCAAGTCGGACTCGAAGCCCGCGTCGCTGCCGCCGACCTCGTCGTCACCGGCGAAGGCCGCCTCGACGAACAGAGTCTCCAAGGCAAAGGACCCGTCGGCGTCGCCCGCCTCGCGCGTCGCCTGGGCAAGCAGATCGTCGGCGTCGCCGGCTCGGTCGACGACTCAGCCGCGCTGCGCGCGCAGTTCGACCTGCTCATCGCGATCAAGCCTGTAGACACGCCACTCGCCGAGGCCATGCGACGCACCGGCGAGCTCATCGAGACCGCCGTGCGCGCTCAGGGCGCAGCGTTGCGCGCGCTTAGCCCTTGAGAATCGGAATCGGTACGCCCTTACCATCGACGGTCGCGTAGAACGGACGCCCTTCGACGTCGAAGGCGGTCTTGGGGCTGATGCCCATGGCGCGGAAGATTGTCGCATGCAGGTCCGAGATTGAGACCGGGTCCTTGATGGCGACGAGCGGACGCTCATCGGCAGTCGCACCGTAGACATGGCCCTTCTTCACGCCGCCGCCGAACATGACCACGCTCGTTCCTCCGGTGAAATGGCGATGTAGGCCGTAGTGGTCGGGGCTCGTCATGACGCCGGACTTATTGAAGGCCTGGTCCTTGGCCAATGAACCCGGCCGTCCCTCGATCATGGCGTCGCGGCTGAACTCACTGGCGATAATGACCAAGGTGCGATCGAGCAGACCGCGCTGCTCGAGGTCGCGAATGAGGCGCGCGATCGGGCGATCGATTTCGGCGTGCAGCTTGGCCACGGTCTCATGACCCTTACCGTGCGTGTCCCACTGGAAGAACGGGACGTATTCCGTGGTGACCTCGACGAAGCGGGCGCCGTTCTCGACGAGGCGCCGAGCCAGCAGGCAGCCGCGGCCGAACCGACCGGTATCGTAATCCTTCTGCGTCTCGGGCGACTCGAGCGTGATGTCGAACGCGGCGCGCTCCTTGGCGCTGAGCAGGCGGTAGGCATTATCCATCGACCGCAGCATCGACGCATGCTGGTGGTCGCTGAGCAGGTCGCGGTCCGGCGTCGCGTCGACGAGCCGGCGGAATTCGCGGTCGCGGTTCACGAAGCGACCAGCGTCCATGCCCTTGGGCGGACGCACGGCGGCGGCGGCCTCCTCCGGGAACGGGAGGTTCATCGGGCCGTATTCGCCGCCGAAGAAGCCCGCGGTGGTGAAGGCCTTGAGCTCCTCGCTCTCGCCGACGCCCTCGAGGCGCTGGCCGATATTGATGAAGGCGGGCATCACTGGATTACGCGGGCCGAGCACGCGGGCCATCCAGGCGCCGAGGTGCGGGCAGGCCACCGTCTGCGGCGGCACGTAGCCGGTGTGCCAGTGGAACTGGTGACGCGAGTGCAGGATGCTGCCCAGGTCGGGCTGGACCGCCGAACGGATGAGCGTCCCGCGGTCCATGACTTGCGCGATATTCTCGAGCCCTTGGCAGACCTTGACGCCGTCGACGGAAGTGGGAATCGCCGGGAACGTGCTGAGCACGCGTTCGTAGGAAAGCCCCTGCTCATAGGGAGCGTAACGCTTGGGATCAAAGGTCTCGGGCGCGGCCATGCCGCCGGCGAGCCAAATGAGGATGCAGGAGTCCGCCGTGGCGGCGGGCTGCACGAGCTTCTCGCTTTCGGCGAGGAGTCGCGGTGCGCCCATCGAGAGTGTCGCGGCGCCAGCGGCGGCGAGCATGCGCAGGAATTCGCGCCGAGCCAGCGGCTCGGGCAAGGAAGGGTCAAGCGGTAGCGGAGAGGACATGGCGATCAGCGGATAGTCTGGAATTCAGGGAGCATGCAGACGGCCCAGAGGAGGTCGGCGATGCCTTGTTCGGTCATCTCGGCGCCGACGATGCCGGCGGCGACCTTGAGTTCGGCGGGCGCAGGCTCCCGGCTCAGCGCAGAGAGGTAGAGCCAGCGCGCGAGATCTTCGGGCGACGACCAGCTTCGCTTCTTCAGCTTGGCGGCGCCCGCAGCGAGGAGGTTCGTCAGCGCCTGACCGTTGGAAAGGTCGATGGCCTCGAGCGTGCTCAGTTCATTGGGGCGCATTGAAACAATTTGCTCACGGTTCGGACGACCCAACGCGCGCTGCAGTAGGTCGGACTTCATGAGGCCGGCGCGCGCGGGTAGGCTGCTCGTGCCGTCGACACCGGCGAGCATCTCGGCCATGCGGATCAAGGCGGCGCCCCACGCCGCGCTCTTGACGAGCGAGACCGGCTGCCAAGCAATCGTGACGGCTTTCGAACTGGTCTTCGTCTTGCCGGCGAAGGGCGCACCGAAGACGCCGCGTGCATTCGGCACGCTGGTCGTCCACTCCCAAGAGGCGTCGGAGGCCAGCTTCACGCGGGCGCCCCCCTTGAGCGTGACGTTGGCTTGAAAGAAGAGCGCAGCGAGGTTGGGGCCAGCACCAGCGTTGCGACCAACGACCACGATCTGGTTCGCCCCCTTCAGCAAGACCGGGGAAAGATCGAAATTCTGCGGTTCGGCCCAGTTGTCGCCGGCGCCGATCTTCTTGCCGTTGACGTAAAGTTCGAAGCCGTTGTCACAGGTAATCACGCAGACGGCCGATTCGACGTCGGCGTCCAGCACCAGCTGGCGGCGGAAGGAACGCGTCTCGCCCGCCGCAGGCAAACGTCCGGCGGCGATGTCGCCCGACCAAATCGGTGCCACGATTAGCGGCTCGACGATGGGTTTCTTGACCGATGCGACCGTGGGTGCCGCCCGCGGCACCTTGAGCTCGATCTTCGCCGGCGTGGTACCCGTTAGGCGCCAGACGGCGTCGACAAACTGCTCGGCGGTGAGGCGCTTAGCGCGCGGGCCACGGTAGACATACCCTTTATCGTCGGCGTCGCCTGCCAGGACTTCGGCCCGCGACTGATAGGCCTGCGAAGTGGCGATGAAGGCGAGCGTGGCCTTCAGGTCATACTGGGATTCAACCAACCGGGCGGCCAGCACATCCAAGAGATCCTGGCTCCACGGCGGGGTGTCCATCGCATCGGTGGGATGGACGACGCCGCGGCCCATGAGGCGGTGCCAGAGCCGGTTGACAATGGTCCGCTGAAAGCGACCGTTCTCGGGATGGGTGACCAGCCCGGCGAGCTGGGCGAGGCGTTCGGCGCGCGGCTTGGCGGCGTCGACTTGACCGAGCTCGGGAAAAGGCCAGGCGGCGGCCGCGGTTTTTCCCGTCGGGATATCGCAACGCACCAGCTCCATCGGCCGGTCCGCGAACACGGCCGCGAGCCCGTAGGCGTCGCTCAGCTTCCAGCGGTCGACGAAGCTGTCGTGGCAGGAGGCGCACTTCATGTTGATGCCGAGGAACGTCTGCGAGACGCTTTGCGCATACTGGAGCTCAGGGACCTGGCCCGCACTGACGGCGCCGCGCCAGATGATGCCTTTGGCGAAGCCCTCGCTATCCGCCGTCGGCGCGACGAGCTCGCGGGTGAACCGATCATAGGGCTTGTTCGTGAGCAGGGAGAGGTAGAGCCAGTGGGTGATCTGCTTTCGGCCGCCGTCGATGTAGCCGGTGCCAGCATAATCGTTACGGAGGAGGTCGTTCCAGAACACCATCCAGTGGTCGGCGTAATCGACGTCGCGGGCCAGCACCGCGCGCACGAGCGCCGCACGCTTATCGGGATGGCGGTCGGCCGCAAAGGCGCGGGCTTCTTCGGCGGAAGGGAGTAGGCCAACGAGATCAAGCATCACGCGACGCTGGAAGGTGGCGTCGTCCGCCGGCGCGGGCGTCGGCACTCCCTTCGCCGCGAGCCAGCCATCCAGCACGCGGTCGACCGGATGCGTCCGGCCGGCCTTCGCCTCGGGCAAGACAGGTTGGCGGGGCCGTAACGGCGGCTCGTAGGCTGGCTGCTTGAAAGCAAAGCCTTCGGTCCAAGGGGCGCCGGTGGCGACCCACTTGCGCAAGGTAGTGACTTCGGTCGGACTGAGCCGATCGCCCTTTGGGGGCATCCGCTCGTCGGGATCCGCGCTGATGATTACCTCGAGGAGTCGCCCATGGTCCGCACGGCCAGGCGCGAGCACGGCGCCGTTCTCGCTGCCCTCGAGCAACGACGCGCGGGTGTTCATCGAAAAACCACCCTTCTTCTTGTCGCCGGTGTGACACTCCCCGCAATGTTTGCGCAAGATCGGGACGACCTCGTGCGCGAAATCCACGGCGACGGCCGGCGAGACGAGCGCCGTTGTCGCGAGGAAACCGGCAAGAAGACGACGGGCCATCGAGCGGACTCAGGGCACGAACACGACCGCGGCGGCGGCGGGGGCTTCGACCGCCTGCTTGGTGTCGGTGAGCTTACCGTCGCGGCCGATCTTGTAGGCGTTGAGCGTCCCAGACTTCTGGCCGGCGCAGACGAGCCAGCGGCCGTCGGCGCTGAGGCCGAAGCCGCGCGGCGTGGCGGGCGTACCGAGCACGTACTGGAGGAGCGTCAGCTGTCCGTCTGAGGCGATGGCATAGACGGCGAGGGAATCATGCCCACGATTAGAGACGTAGAGCGTCTTGCCGTTGGGGCGGACGAAGATCTCCGCGGTGGAGACGCCCTTGGTCTCCGCGCCAGCGGGCAGCGTCGGCAGGCTCTGGAGCTGCTTCAGGCCGCCGTTACCTTCGACCGAGAAGGCGACGACGTTGAGACCCATCTCGGTGTTCACGTAGGCGAACTTGCCGCTGGGATGGAAGGCGAGGTGGCGCGGACCCTCACCGGCGGTGACGCGACCGGACTTCGGCTTATTCGCCGTGAGCAGGCCTTTCTCGGCGTCGAACCGGAAGATAAAGATGTCATCCGTACCGAGGTCAGCGACGTAGACGCGGCCGTTCTTCGGATGGAAGTAGACGCCATGGGCGTGCGGGCCGGCCTGACGTCCGGCGTTCGGGCCCGTGCCGACATGCTGAATCGAGGAGGTAGCGGGCGCGAAGGAACCGTCGGCTTTGATGGGCAACGCGGTCGTCGATCCGGAACCGTAGTTCACGACAACGAGGTTACGGCGGGCGGCGTCGACGGCGAGGTGCGTCGGTCCTTTACCTTTGGAGGCTTCGGTATTGAGCAGGCGGAGCTTGTCGCCTTCGACCGCGTAGGCGGCGACGGCACCCTCGGCGCCCTCAGCGGTGGCGTAGAGGAACTTCGCATCGGGGCTAAGCGCGACGTATGAAGCGGACTTGGCTTCGGCGGCGACGGTCGGCACCGAGATCTTGCCGGTCTTGCCGTCGAGCACGCAGCGCAGGATGCCAGGCGCCTTGGCACCGGAGGTGCCGACGTAGAAGACATACTGCGCGGGGGCTGGCTTCGGCGCGGCCTTGGCCTTCGGCGCGGCCTTGGTGGCGGCCTTCGGCGCGGGTGCAGTGGTGTCGGCGGACTGACAGCCGACGAGCGCGGCGGCGAGCGCGGCGAGGAGGATGCGGGGGGTGTTCATGATGATAAGAGAGGGAGAGATCAGCGGCCAGTCCACCAGCCATCAAGCAGGGCCGTGAGTCGCTTAACGTCGTCGGGGCGCGCCGCGGCGAGGTCTTTGAGTTCGCCTGGGTCGGCCTTGAGGTCGAAGAGGCGGGGCGGCTCGGTGGCGTCAGTGGAACCGCTCTGGGTCGTGCCGGTCTTGAGGCCGCTCGAGACGATCAACTTGAGGTCGCCGGCGACGAGCCAGCGGTAGCGCAGGCTGGCCGCAGGACGCGCGAGATCGAGGAGGTCGTGGGTCGAATTTTGACCCGCAACGAACGGACG